>ERZ795053.2372-NODE-2372-length-22986-cov-8.597968_pt1 | contig 22986 bp, 19 predicted proteins | sample MGYA00375137_ERZ795053 | MGnify/ENA primary metagenome ERZ795053 (study PRJEB30182, sample SAMN05720284) | activated sludge metagenome | isolation source: Anaerobic digester | place: Hong Kong | collected 2014-12-17 ...
GCAGGTCCGCCATGTCCTGCGGCTTGAGGCAGGCGCCGATCTGACGCTGATCGAGTCCGGGGCCGGGGCGGCGCGCTTCAACCAGGTGCTTGAGGCCGAGATCGGCGAGGGCGCGGCGCTGCATCATGTCCGCACCCAGGGCCGCGACCACGGCCGGCGGGCGGCGACGGCGCTCTTCGCCCGGCTGGGGCGTGCGGCGACCTTCAAGTCCTTCACGCTGACGCTGAACGGCCGGCTGACCCGCAACGAGGCGGTCATCGAATTCGCCGGCGACGACGCGGTGGCGCATGTGGCCGGGGCCTGCGTGGGCGACGGCGACTTCCATCATGACGACACGGTCTTCGTTACCCATGGCGCGCTCGGCTGCGAGAGCCGGCAGGTCTTCAAGAAGGTGCTGCGCGCCGGCGCGGTCGGCGTGTTCCAGGGCAAGATCCTCGTGCAGCCGGTCGCCCAGAAGACCGACGGCTACCAGATCAGCCAGGCGCTGCTGCTCGACGACGACAGCCAGTTCCTCGCCAAGCCCGAGCTCGAGATCTACGCCGACGACGTGGCCTGCTCGCACGGCTCGACCTGCGGCGCGGTGGACGAGCACATGCTCTTCTACCTGACCTCGCGCGGGATCCCGCGTGCCGAGGCCGAGGAGCTGCTCGTGCTGGCCTTCCTCGACGAGGCGATCGCCGAGATCGAGGACGCGCGCATCGCCGCGGGCATGCGCGAGCGGCTGGCGGCCTGGCTGGCGCGGCGCCGGGGCTGAGGCGATGTCGGAGGGCCTCGTCCGGGCGATGGCGGGCGCCTATCGCGACCCGCGCGGCGCCATGGCCCGGCAGGTCGCCCAGGGCCTGAGCGAATCGCGGGCGCTCTTCCACCTGATGCTGGCGGCGGCGCTCTTCTGGGTGGCGAGCCTGCCGCGCGCGGTCGAGACGGCGCGCGGCCTCGACATCGCCGATCCCGTCGAGGGGGCGGTGGCCGCGCATCTCTTCGCCTATCTCGCCCTCGGGCCGCTGCTCGGCTACGGGCTGGCGGCGCTGGTGCATCTGGTGGCCCGCGCGCTCGGCGGGCGGGGCGGCTTTCTCGGCGCGCGCTCGGCGCTCTTCTGGGCCGCGCTGCTCGGGGCGCCGCTGGCGCTCGGCGTCGCCGCGCTCGGGGCGGTGGCGGCCTCGGCGAGTGGCGCCGGCCGGTTGCCCTGGCTGGCGCTTCCGGGTTATGCGGCGCTGGGATACTGGCTGTGGCTCTTCGCCGCGTCGATCGCCGAGGCCGAGGGCTTCCCGCAGACCCGCCGGGTCGCGACCGTGGTGGCGCTGGTCTTCTGCGGCTTCGCGGCGCTCCTGGCGCTCCTTTCCGGCGGGGCGGCGCTTGCAGGGTGAATTCGACAGGGCGGGCGGCAAGCGCCCCGCGAAGGGACCGGTGACGCCGATGTTTCGCCAGCTGATGCTCGACACGCTGCTGCGCCCGCGCGTCGCCGCCCGCGCCGTGCTGGATCTCGGGCTGGCGCCGGGGCCGCTCATGCAGGCCGCCGTGGCGGTGACCTGCCTCGGCATGGTGCTGAGCTATGCCGCGGCGCGGCTGACCGTCGGCGGCGTCGACGCGGTCACGGCGGCGATCCTCTACGACCCGCTGCTCGGCGCGGCGATGCAGCTCGGCATGCTGGCCTTCGCCGTGGTGGCGACCGCGCTCGTCGGGCGGCAGTTCGGGGGCAGGGGCGACATCACCGGCGCCCTGGCGGTCATCGTGTGGCTGAACGTCGTGCTGCTCGCGCTCCAGCTGGTGCAGATCGCGGCGCTGCTGGTGATGCCGCCGCTCGCCTCGCTGCTGGCGGTGGCGACGCTCATCTGGCTCATCTGGGCCTTCGTCTGTTTCGTGACCGAGCTGCACGGCTTTTCCAACCCGCTGAAGGTGCTCGGCGGCGTGATCGCCTGCATGATCGTGCTCTTTTTCGGACTGACGGTGCTGGTCGCCATGCTCGGCCTCGCACCACAGGGAGGTGGCTGATGTATGACGTCGAGGCGGTGCGCCGCGATTTCCCGATCCTCGGGCGCGAGGTGCACGGGCGGCCGCTCGTCTATCTCGACAACGGCGCTTCGGCACAGAAGCCCCGGGCGGTGATCCAGGCGATCACCGAAGCCTATGCGATGGACTACGCCAACGTGCATCGCGGCCTGCACTACCTCTCCAGCGTCGCCACGGAGAAATACGAAGCGGTGCGCGGCAAGGTGCAGCGCTTCCTCGGCGCCGCCCGGGAGGAGGAGATCGTCTTCACCACCGGCTCGACCATGGGCATCAACATGGTGTCTTACGCCTGGGCGGCGCCGCGGTTCGAGCCCGGGGACGAGATCGTGCTGAGCGTGATGGAGCATCACGCCAATGTCGTGCCCTGGCATTTCCTGCGCGAGCGCCAGGGCGCGGTGCTGAAATGGGTGGAGACCGAGCCGGACGGCTCGCTCGACCCGCAGCGGGTCATCGACGCGATCGGGCCGCGCACGCGGCTGGTGGCGATCACGCATATGTCGAACGTGCTCGGCACCGTGGTCGACGTGAAGGCGATCTGCGCCGCGGCGCGGGAGCGCGGCGTCGCGGTGCTCGCCGACGGTAGCCAGGCGGCGGTGCACATGGCCGTGGACGTCGCCGATCTCGGCTGCGACTTCTACGCGATCACCGGCCACAAGCTCTACGGGCCGACGGCCTCGGGCGCGCTCTATATCCGCGGCGACCGGGCGGCGGAGATGCGGCCCTTCCTCGGTGGCGGCGACATGATCCGCGAAGTGACGCGCGAGGCGGTGAGCTATGCCGATGCGCCGCTGAAGTTCGAGGCCGGCACCCCGGGCATCGTCCAGACCATCGGTCTCGGCGTCGCGCTCGACTACATGACCGCGCTCGGGCTCGACAACATCGCGGCCCACGAAGGCGCCCTGCGCGACTATGCGCGGGCGCGGTTCGCGGGGTTGAACTGGCTGCAGATCCAGGGCGACGCGCCCGGCAAGGGGGCGATCTTCTCCTTCACCATCGAGGGCCCGGCGCACGCGCACGACATCTCCACGGTCGTTGACCGCAAGGGCGTGGCGGTCCGGGCCGGGCATCACTGCGCCCAGCCGCTGATGGCGCATCTCGGCCTGACCGCGACCTGTCGGGCATCCTTCGGGCTCTACAACACGCAGGGCGAGGTCGACGTGCTGGTCGAGGCGCTGGAGACCTGCCACGATCTCTTTTCCTGAAGGCCGGCGCGGCGCCGGCCGGACTCACGCGCCGGCGCCGTCGCCCGTCGCGGACGAGGTGATCTCCCCGTCGCGCGACAGCAGGATGGCGATCGGGCGGGTGCGCTTGAATTCCGAAAGCACGATCACGAGGATCGCGGTGATCGGCACCGAGAGGATGGCGCCGGGAAGGCCCCACATGGCGCTCCAGACCACGAGGCTCACCAGGATCACGAAGGGGCTGAGATTGAGGGAATTGCCCATCAGATAGGGCTCGAGGAAGTTCCCCACGAAGATCTGCGCCCCGGCCAGCGCCGCGGTCAGCGCGATCACCGGGCCGAGCGCGCCGAACTGCACGACGGCGAGCGCGACCGGGAAGGTGACGCCGAGGAACGACCCCACATAGGGGATGTAGTTGAAGAGCCCGATCAGCAGCGCCCAGAAGCCCGCGAATTCGATGCCGGCGATGCGCATGATTGTGTAGGAGAGCAGGCCGAGGAACACGTTGATGGCGGTCTTGACCGCCAGATAGGTGCCGATGCGCCGGTTGATGGCCGCGATCAGCGTGCGGAGATGCGCGACCCTTGCCGGGTCGTCGGAGAGCCGCCCCACCTTCTTGTCGAAGGCGCCCTTCTCCGTGAGCAGGAAGCCCGCGTAGATGACCACGACCGAGAAGGTCGCGACGATCGAGGCGAGCGAGGCCGCGACCGTTCCCATCGCGCGCTGGAGGTTGATCTGCGAGAGCACGTCCTGCCGCAGGGTCTCCCAGGTGGGTTCGGTCTCGATCTTGAGCAGATCCGCGCCGGCCTGAATCGCCGCAAGCAGGCGCTGCTGGTAGTCCGGCGCGCGCGCCGCGACCTCGCCGATATTGGCGAGGATGAGCGAGATTATTCCGAAGAGCGCCATGCCGATCAGCACGATCGCCGCCATGTGGCGGATCGTCTCCGGGATGCGGGCACCGACCCCGGGCAGCCGGCCGATCAGGTCGGCCAGACCGAGCACGATATAGGCGACGATGAAACTCGCCACCACCGGCAGGATCACCCCGCGCCCCTCCACGAGCACCCAGCCGAGCATGATCGCGAAGAGGAGCCCGAGCACGAGATCGCGAAACGGGTCGTTCATGCGGCGCTCCCAGCCTCCGGTCGCGAAGCTCTACCATGCGCGCTGCGCCGACGGCAAACCTTGGAGCGGTCCGGCGCCGCACCGGGCGACCAAGGGTTGACAAATCGCATCGCGATGTGCGAATAGCCTCCGCGTCGCGGGGCCGGAATCCAGCCCTGCGACGGTATCAGAATCCCTTTTGATTGGTTTTCATGTCTTCGATTGAAGACGGGCCGCGTGGGCTGGAACTGCGCGGATAGGGGAGCGACCTTCGACTTGATATTAAAGCTGATCCGAAAGACTAGCCTGAGCCGATTCTTTCGGGCTTCCGCCCCGATTGCCTTCCTTCTTGTTGCGGCCTGCAGCGCGCAACACCCCGGCGGGTCGGCGACGCCGGCTCCGACGATGCAGTCAGGGGTGGCGGGTCTTCCGTCCCGATCCGAAGCGGATTTCAACCGCGTCGCTTCACGCGTCGATGCGTCGGCCGAGGAATTCTGTCATGAACTGAGGGCTGGCGCCCCGTCCGGTTCCTGCGCGTTCAGGTTCGTCGTTTCTGGAGATGGCTCGGAGCCGCCCAACGCGTTTCAGTCCCTGGCCAGCGACGGTTCTCCCCTGATTACCATGACTGCCAGCCTCCTTGCGCAGGCACGGGACGACAACGAGATCGCCACGGTGCTCTCCCACGAGGCGGCGCATCATGTGGGGGGGCACATCGCTCGAATGGACGCCAACGCGCCCTCCCATGCCTTCTTTCCGAAATTCCAGGCCGCGATCCTGGGCGCCTCGGGGGTCGAACCGGTCATCGGGGACTACGGTGCCGGCTCCGGCGCCAGGGCACGCGGACGCGCCCTCGAACTCGAGGCCGACTGGATCGGAACCTTCATCGCAGAACGTTCCGGCTACGACACGGCGAAAGGGGCCGGCATCTACGCCCGGTCAGGGGCAAAGACAGGTCGTTCGACATTGGTGACGTCGAGCCACCCGTCCCTGTCCCGGCGCCTCGAAGTGGTGCTGGCGGCCAGATCGGAGATCCACCGCCAGAGAGCTGCGGGGCTCACGCCCCGGCTGACCTACGCCGAGGCTGCGGCGCGCTGACGGCTGTCGCACCGGGACGGAACTCGGGCCAGCCCCGGTGCGCAAACTCCCCTAGCCGAAAGTCGGCGGCGCGATCGCCGGTCTCAGTCGGGAGAGATGATGTGCACGATCTCGTTGAGGCTCATTCCCGCAGCTTCTTCCGGGGTGAGGCCGGCAGCCGCAATCAGTTGCGTGTGCTTCGAGACATCGATCGGATCCTGGAAGGCCATGCCGGAAATCTTTGCGGGATCCCGATAGAATAGCTTGTCCGAGGCAGACTGGTCCGCGTTGTACTTTTCGAAACCGAAGGCAACGAGCTCCGGATTTGAACCCGGCACCTGCTGCACCACGACAGTCTGCCGGTCCTGAACGGACACGCCCCGGTTGGCCTTGATTGCAGCGATCTGATTGAGCGACATGCCTTCGGCCTGCTCTGCGGTAAGGCCGGCATCTGCGGCAAGTTGCGACTGGGCCAAAGCGGATCCCGCGCACACGAACGCGGAGAGCGCCATGACAACTGCGAAACTGCGTTTCATGGTTCGTCCCCTCTGTGATTGCCTGTCCGACACAGTTTCTCGGACAATGAACCGGTTGAATTGCAAATTGAACCGGTCCAAAAGCGATCATGCTCTCAGTGCGATTATGAGTCAACGACATCTTGAACCGGTTCAATATATAGTGAAAACTAAGCGTTCAATGAAGCGGGATGCGAGCGGTCGATGAAATCTTCCGTCACGATGATGGATGTCGCCAGGGCTGCGGGCGTCTCCAAGGCCACGGTTTCGAATGCCTTCAACCGTCCTGAGCTGCTTGTGCCGGCTCTGCGTGAACGGGTCGAGAAGGCCGCCCGCGAGGTCGGGTACGCCGGCCCGGACCCCAAGGGACGGGTGTTGAGTTCGGGTCGGGTCCATGCTCTGGGAGTCGTTCTGCCGGGCATGCTGGGGATCTCGAACGCGCTCGAGAATCCTTATGTCCGGCGTTTCCTGTCAGGGGTGGCGAGCCTTTGCACGGAGAAGGGAATCGCACTCACGATAATCTCGGGTGCCGATGGCACCAGGCAGTGCGGAGCCGAGACGGCGCTGGTGGACGGCTTCATCCTGCACGGCGTCGAGCAGGTGGAATCCATGGCTCCCGCCCTGCGACGCAAGCTCCCGGTGGTGGTGATCGACTACGATGCGGGACCGGAAGTCAGTTCGGTTCGGGCAGAGGACCGGGCGGGCGGCTGGCTGGCGGCCCGGCACATGCTCCAGTTGGGTCATCGCCGCATCGCGATCGTCTCCACCATGTACGATGACCGGCCATCGCAGTTGCACGGACCCGGCAAGAAGGATCGCAGACTGGAGGCGCCCTTCCTCTTCACGACCTCGTCGCGCATTGCAGGCATTTCGGACGCGCTTTACGCCGCCGGGCTGTCCATCGACGATGTGCCGATCGTCGAAGCTTCCGGGTCCACCCGCGACGAGGTGCTCGCCCGCGAAGGCGTTGCCATGCTTCTGGACGCCGCTCCTTCCGCGACCGGGATCATCTGCCTCGCCGGTCATCTCGGAATGGCCGTCCTGGACGAGGCCCGGCGGCGCGGCATCGCCGTTCCTTCCGCATTGTCGGTAATAAGCTTCGGAGGAAGCCCCGACGAAAAACGCACCAGCCCGCCGCTAACGGTGGTACAGACCCCGGTCTTCGAGAAGGGGCGTGCCGCAGCCCGGATCGCGCTCGAGGGAGGGCCCAAGCAGCATCTGGTCTTGCCGTTCGGCCTCGTGATTCGTGGTTCGACCGCCGCGCCGTTGCCCTGGTTGCCGGTCCCCTGAGACGTCGGCGAATCGTTCCCCGAGGCCGCCGGCGGACGCTTGGGCCGCTCCCGGCACCTTGCAGAGACTGAAAGGTGCCACCGAGGTCACGCCGAGGATCGGGCTGCGGGCCCTGCCGTGGCCGCGGATCACCAGGAGGTCGGCGTCGGATCCCACCGTCCGGCGACGGCTTTCTCCGTGGCGCCCGCCGGTGAAGGCGATGCACCGCAATCGAGAATGAGGCGTGGAGGGCGCCTCCGGGATCGACGCCGGCGATGCGCCTCAGCCGCAGGCGGCGCGGATCGCCTCGATATTGCGGCGATAGGCCTCGGGCGTGCCGCCGCGGAAGACCGCCGACCCGGCCACCAGCACGTCGGCGCCGGCCTCCACCGCCAGCGGCGCGGTCTCGGGCGTGATGCCGCCGTCGACCTGGAGCCGGATGGGGCGGTCGCCGATCATCGCGCGCAACGCGCGGACCTTCGGCAGCTGCGAATGCAGGAAGGACTGGCCGCCGAAGCCCGGATTGACGGTCATCGCCAGGATCAGGTCGCAGCGATCGAGCACGTATTCCACCGCCTGGGGCGGTGTCGCCGGCGTGAGCGAGACGCCGGCCCTGGCGCCGAGCTCGCGGATCCGCGCGAGGCTGCGGTCGAGATGCGGGCCCGCCTCGGCATGGATCGTCACGACATCGGCGCCGGCGCGCACGAAATCCTCCAGATAGGGATCGGCCGGCGCGATCATCAGATGCACGTCCATCACCGTGCCGACATGCGGCCGGATCGCCGCCGCCACATTGGGACCGATGGTGATGTTGGGCACGAAATGCCCGTCCATCACGTCCACATGCACCCAATCCGCGCCCGCGGCCTCGACGGCGCGCACCTCCTCGCCGAGCCGGGCGAAATCCGCGCTCAGGATCGAGGGCGCGATCTTCACCGCGCGGTCAAATTCGGGCGCGCTCATCGCAGGCGCCGGATCAGGCTGGAGGTGTCCCAGCGCCGACCGCCCATGCCCTGGACGTCCTTGTAGAACTGGTCGACGAGCGCGGTGACCGGCAGGGCGGCGCCATTGGCATCCGCCTCCGCCAGGCAGATGGCGAGATCCTTGCGCATCCAGTCGACGGCGAAGCCGAAGTCGAACCTGTCCTCGAGCATGGTGGTGCCGCGATTCTCCATCTGCCAGGATCCGGCGGCGCCCTTGGAGATGACGTCGAGCACCGCCTGCCCGTCGAGCCCGGCCTTCTGCGCGAAGGCGAGGCCCTCCGAGAGGCCCTGGAGCAGCCCCGCGATGCAGATCTGGTTGACCATCTTGGTCAGCTGGCCCGCGCCGACCCCGCCCATCAGCCGGCAGGACCGGGCATAGGCGGCGATCACCGGCTCGACCCGGCCGTAGGGCTCCGCCTCGCCGCCGCACATCACCGTCAGCGTGCCGTTCTCCGCACCCGCCTGGCCGCCGGAGACCGGCGCGTCGATGAAATGCGCGCCGCGGTCCCAGGCCGCCCGGTGCAACTCGCGCGCCACCGCGGCCGAGGCGGTGGTGTGGTCGACGAAGACCGCGCCCCTGGCGATGCCCTCGAAGGCGCCCGCCTCGCCGGTCGTGACGCTGCGCAGGTCGTCGTCGTTGCCGACGCAGGCGAAGACGATTTCGGCGCCCCGCGCCGCCTCGGCGGGGGTCGCGGCCCAGGAATTTCCGTGCTGCGCCACCCAGGCCTCGGCACGCGCGGCGGTGCGGTTGTAGATCGTCACCGCATGCCCCCTGGCGGCGAGATGCCCGGCCATCGGATAGCCCATCACGCCCAGACCGATGAAAGCGACGCGCGCCATGACGACCTCGTGTTCCCTGCCAAGTTGTATCGTTCCATGTGGCCTGCTATCGGAGCGGGGTCAACCCGACAGCAAAAGGGCACGACCGCATGGGATTTCTGTTCCGTTGGCTCATGCGGGTCTTCGTGGCGATGCTGATGCTGGCGGTCCTGGCGGCCGGCCTGGGCTACTACCTCGCAAGGCAATCGCTACCCGATTACGACCACAGCTACGTGCTTGAAGGGCCGTCGGGCGAAATCGAGATCGTGCGCGACCTGCACGCGGTCCCGCATATCCTGGCAAAGGAGGATTCGGACGCCTTCTTCGGCCTCGGCTTCGTGCATGCGCAGGACCGGCTCTGGCAGATGACGCTCCTGCGGCGCACGGCGCAGGGCCGGCTGAGCGAGGTCTTCGGGGAGGATACCGTCGAGATCGACACGCTGATGCGCGCGCTCGACCTCTACGGCCTGTCGCGCGAGGCGGTGGCCGAGCAGAGTGCGGCGACGCTGGCCGCGCTCGAGGCCTATTCCGCCGGGGTCAACGCCTGGCTGAAGGTGGTGCAGGAACAGGCGCTGGGACGCGGCGCGCCGGAGCTCTTCCTGTTTGATGCGCGCATCCAGCCCTGGATTCCCGCGGATTCGATCGCTGTCCTGAAGCTGCTCGCGCTCGACCTGACCGACAAGGCGGCGCGCGAGGCGTTGCGCGCACGGCTCTCGCTGGTGCTCCCCGAGGAGCGGCTGCGCGACCTGATGCCCGAAGCCCCGAACCCGCCGGTCATGGGCCTGCCGGAATTCTCGCAGATGTTCCCCGGCGTCACGCCGCGGCCCGTGAAGCTCGCCGCGCGCCACCCGCTCGACCCGGTGCCCCAGCCCGGTTTCGGCGGCGGCTCCAACGCCTTCGCGGCGGCGGGGTCGCGCACCGGCAGCGGCGCTTCGCTGCTCGCCACCGACCCGCATCTCGGCCTGACCGCACCCTCGGTCTGGCTGCTCGCGCGCATGGACCTTGCCGAGGGTCCGGTGATGGGCGCAACCATTCCGGGCATTCCCGCCGTGCTGATCGGCCGCAACGCCGATCTCGGCTGGGGGCTGACCTCGAGCTATCTCGACGACCAGGACATCTATATCGAGAAGCTCAATCCCGACTACCCGGACCAGTATCTGACGCCGGAGGGCTGGCGCGAGCTCACGGTCCGCGAGACGGTGATCGCGGTGCGCGAGGCCCCCTCCAGGACCGTCCGCCTCGAGTGGACGCGGCACGGGCCGGTGATCCCGCCGCCGCATTTCGGCGCGGCCGAGGTGACGCCGCCGGGCCATGTGGCGAGCCTCGCCTGGACCGGGCTGACCGCCGAGGACCGCTCCATCGGCGCCGGCATCGCGCTGATGCGGGCGCATTCCATCCGCGAGGCGCGCAAGGCGGCCGAGGAGATCGTGGCGCCCTCGCTGAACCTGACGCTGGCCGACCACGACACGGTGGCGCTCCAGATGGCGGGCGCGGCGCCGCGGCGCCAGCCCGCGCATTCGAGCCAGGGTCGGATCCCGGCGCCGGGATGGCTCGCGGTCAACGACTGGCAGGGCTTCCGGCCGTTTTCGGAGAACCCCTGGATCGTCAATCCGCCGAGCGGGATCGTGGTCAATACCAACAACCGGCTGACCGACGCGGTCTTCCCCGACAATCTCAGCTTCGACTGGGGCGACAGCTACCGCATCGCGCGGGCGAGCTGGCTGCTCGGGGCGCGGGACTACCACTCGCTTGAGAGCTTCATCGAAATCCAGACCGATACCGTCTCGGAGGCAGCTCGCACGCTCTTGCCGCTGATCGCCCGCGACCTCTGGTATTCCGGCGAACCCGCGGCCGAGGGCACCCGCGAACGCCAGCGGCAGATCGCGCTGGAGCGCCTCGCCGAATGGAACGGCGCGATGTCCGAGCATGCGCCCGAGCCGCTGATCTACGCCGCCTGGGTCCGCGCGCTGCAGCGCCGGCTGGCGATCGACGAGCTGGGCGGGCTGGTCGCGCTGGTGCCGGTGCCCGACGTCGTCTTCCTCGAGCGGGTGTTCCGCAACACCGACGGCGCCGGCGCCTGGTGCGACATCGTGCAGAGCACCGAGACCGAGACCTGTCCCGAGATGGCGCGCCGGGCGCTCGACGACGCGCTGATCGAGCTCGAGGCGGATTTCGGCCCGCGGCTCGAAAGCTGGCGCTGGGGCGACGCGCACCAGGCGCTCCACCGCCATCAGACCCTCGGCAGCATCCCGGTGCTCAACCTCCTGGCCAATATCCGCCAGAGCACGCCGGGCGGCGACAATACGCTGATGCAGGGCGGCATGCCGGCCAATGGCCCGGAGCCCTATCTCGAGGTCCACGGCGCCGGGTTCCGCGCCGTCTACGATTTCGGCGATCCCGATTCGAGCGTCTTCATCATCGCGACCGGCCAGAGCGGCCATCTGCTGTCGCGCTTCTACGACGACCTGGCCATGCTCTGGCGGCGCTCGGAATACATTCCCATGTCGCTCGACCCCGATCTCGCCCGCGCCGGCGCGGTCGGCGTGACGCGGATCACGCCGGCCAGCTAGGCGGCAGGCGCGATCGGGTGCCATCGCGGTCGTGGGCGGGCGGTCAGTCCGGCAGCCTTCTGTCGTACTCGTCCCTCAGCCGCGTCCAGCCATCCCAGAAGGGCTCCGGCTCCCGGCCCGCAATTCGCGCCGAGAGGACATCCAGATGCATGTGCCAGCCGGCCCCGATCATCAGCCGCATCGGACGCTCGGGAATGCGACGATGGACAAGCGTGAGCAGAACCTCGTCGCCTCTCGGCTCCAGGTCGAACGACACGTCGCCGGTGCCGTTCCAGGAAATGGCCAGCCTGCGGGGCGGGTCCAGCTCGGTGATCCGGCTGATCATCCGGTGCTCGCCGGAGAAGCCTTCCGGCCGGCTTCCCGGCGGGTCGGTCAGTTCGTCGTTGCGCCAGACCAGTTCCACCGGTGCGCCGACTTCCATGGCCATCTCGCCCGATGCCAGCCACTGCCGCCGCAGGCCGCTGTCGACGAGATAGGCCCAGACGCGCTCGATAGGGCCGGGAAGCAGACGCTCCAGTTTCAGCGTGGCCGGTTCGGTCAGCACGCCATAGGCGTCAAGGCCTGCAAGATCGATCATGTGTCGTCTCCTTCCTGGGATGCGGGAATCGTGCCCTTCTCTTCGCGGAGCAGGCGTTCGAGTTCGTCCAGGCGACCCGTCCAGAAGCTCTCGTAGAAGCTCAGCCAGCGATGGGCGCTGGCAAGCGGGCCGGGATCGAGGTGGCAGAAATGCGTATTGCCCCGCACCTCGCGCCGGATCATTCCGGCCTTCTCGAGCGCCTTGACGTGCTTCGAGGCGGCGGCGAGCGACATCGCGAACGGTTCCGCGAGCTGCCCTACCGACTTCGGCCCGCCGGCGAGGTCGTGGAGCATGCGACGTCGCGTGGCGCTTCCGAGCGCCTGGAACACATCGTCCATCTGACGGGCCATCAATTCAACCATGTGGTTAAATTGCACGTCAGGCTGATCTAGTCAACCGATTCGTTGAATAGCTGGCCGGTCAGGCCAGCGTCGCTGAATCGAATCCCTGCGCGAGGCCGAACGCTCGGCCTTTTGGTCCCGTCGGCGGGAACGGCGCCGCCGGTCCGTCCGGCCCGTTCAGCGGATGATGCGGCTGTACTTCGCGCCGACGAGGCTGGCGTCGGCGATCAGGCCGCGCTGGCCCCAGACCACTTCCTGAATCGGCCGGTTGATCTGGCCCGAGGAGAGGCCGGCGGCGACGCCGCGGCGGGGCAGGGCGACCGCGGCATCCACGCCGAGCTCCCATCCGTCGGCGACGCGGAAGCTCTGCAGGGCATCCGCCGTGAGGAAGAACAGCGCCTGATTGAACTCCTGGGCGCCGAAGGTGAAGCCGAAGCCCGCGAGGCTCATGGAATAATATTCCACGATCGCCGGGCCGATCAGCAGCGCGCCCTCGCCATAGGCGCCGCTGACCCAGAACCCGAGCTTGCGGATGCGCGGGATGACCAGGATGCCCTCGGACCGCGCGCCCAGTTCCGCCGTGCCGGGAACGGTGGCATAGAGTTGGTCGAGCGCCGCCTGGACATTGGCGTCGATCGCCTGGGCCGGGGTCTCGGTCAGGCCGGTCGGATGCGAGGTGCAGGCCGCGAGGCCCGCGCCGGTTGCCGCGAGAAACGTGCGTCGGGTCCAGTCGGACATGGACGTCTCCTTCAATCTTGCTCGGGTTCTGCCTGATGGCGGTTTCTGGGCGTGCGTTCGCGCAGACGTTAACACATGTTGATAAGGAGAGAAAAGCGCCCACCAGATGTCGCGCAAGGCGATCGCATCTGGCAACACGCTCCCGTCAGGCCGGGCTCCGGACGCGCCCAGTGTCACGCTTCCGCCCGGGCCGGGCGCTGCCCTCGTCTCGTGGCGGGGCGGTCGTGCCCGGAACAATGGCTTCAGAGGCGATTCCCCTGCAATGTCGCGGCGCGCTCGAGCAGGTTGATCGGTGCCTTCAGGGCCGCGCCATCTGTCCCGCCCGTAAGGCCGCGCCCTGTGCTATGATCCGGCCGGGGACCACAAACCATGTCCGCACTCCGGAGCTTCGCCGAGACACGGCCGCTTCTCTTCGTGATCGCGCTGGCGATCGCCCAGCCGCTGCTCGCGCTGCCGTTCGTCGCAGTCTTCAGGGTGGCCGGGCAGGATCTGCTCGCCCTCCGTCTGGTCATCCCGATGGCGGAATCGGCCCTCGTCTTCGCCGTCATCTGGCTGCTCGGCTGGCAGAAGCGGGCCGGTCTCACCAAGGACGTCCGCAACCTGCAGATCCTCTGGTATCCGACCCTCGTCGCCTTCGCCCCGGTCCTCTTCTACGGCACGATCGAGATCGCCTGGGGCTGGATCATCTTCTACGGCGCGGCGCTCGTCTTCACCGGCATCAGCGAGGAGGGCTTCGCGCGCGGCATCGCGATCCCCGCGCTGATGCGATACGGCAAATGGGGCGCGGTCCTCATCGCGGCGGCGGTCTTCAGCGCCGGGCATTTCACGAACCTCTTCTTCGAGGATTTCGGGGTCCTCGAATGGGCGGACAAGCTGCTCGCCACCTTCGGCTTCGCGATCCTCTACGGCGCGGTGTTCCTCCGGACCGGCAATCTCTGGCCGCTGATCGTCCTGCACGCGGTGCACGACTATTCCTACCTGATTTCCGGAACCGCCGGCCCCTATCTCGCGGAAGCCTTCGACCCCCGGCTGCACATGGGGCTTTCGCTCCTGAACGCCGCCTATGGCGCCTTCATCCTCGCCAAGGTGGACATCCCCGAGGGCGCGGCGACCCGGCCCGGCCCGAAAGACGCCGCCCGAAACCTGTGAGCCCCCGCCGGCGGCGTCGCGCTCAGCCGGCGGCTCGGTCCCGGAGCAGCCTGGCCGCCCGTGCCGCGTGATAGGTCAGGATGCCGTCGCAGCCCGCTCGCCGGAAGGCGATCAGGCTCTCCATCATGGCGCGCTCGCCGTCGATCCAGCCATTGGCGGCGGCGGCCTCGATCATCGCGTATTCCCCGGAGACCTGATAGGCGAAGGTCGGCACCCCGAACTCCGTCTTCACCCGGGCGCAGATGTCGAGATAGGGCAGGCCCGGCTTGACCATCACCATGTCGGCGCCCTCGGCGAGATCGATCGCCACCTCGCGCAGGGCCTCCGCGCCGTTCGCGGGATCCATCTGATAGGTCTTCTTGTCGCCCTTGAGCGCGCCGGTGGCGCCGACCGCATCGCGGAACGGCCCGTAGAAGCTCGAGGCGTATTTCGCGGCATAGCTCATGATCAGCACGTCGGGAAACTCATGCGCCTCGAGCGCGCCGCGGATCACGCCGATGCGCCCGTCCATCATGTCGGAGGGGCCGAGGATGTCCGCGCCCGCCTCCGCCTGCACCAGCGCCATCTTCTCGAGCGCAAGCAGCGTCTCGTCGTTCTGCACTACGCCGTCGCGCACCAGGCCGTCGTGGCCCTCGGAATTATAGGGGTCGAGCGCCACGTCGAGCAGCACGCCCAGCTCCGGCACCGCCGCCTTGATGGCGCGGGTGGCGCGGCAGACGAGGTTCTCCGGGTTCCAGGCCTCGGTCGCCTCCGGGTTCTTGTCCGCCGCCTCCGTGTTGGGAAAGAGCGCGATGCAGGGGATGCCGAGCCCGGCCGCTTCCTCCGCCGCCGCGACCGCCCGGTCGATGCTGAGCCGCGCGACGCCGGGCAGCGAGGCCACCGGCTCCGCCAGATCCGTGCCCTCGCGCACGAAGAGCGGCCAGATCAGATCGGCGGGTGAGAGGCGCGCCTCTGCCACGAGATCTCGGATCCAGGGCGTGCGGCGCAGGCGGCGGGGCCGGCCATGGGGGAAGGGGGCGGACAGTGGCGTCATTCTCGAAACCCGGCTGATCGGATCCGGTTTGGCACGCGCGCCGCGCCGCCTCAAGGGCATTGCCGGCCCCCGGTGCCGTGCACGGCTCGTTGACGATGAGCGGCGCGGACGCTTGACGGCGTGGGCGAAGTTCCGGCAGGAAAACCCTCCAGCACCGCGCCGCGCGCGGCGCATGTCCGGCCGAGCGAGCGCGCGTGATCCAGGTCTACGGCACAGCCAGCTTCGAGAGCGCCTGGTACTGGGTGCTGACCCTGGTCGTCTGGAGTCTCGTCTGCCACACCACGCTCGGAGTGCCCTATGACATGATCCGGCGGGGGCGGAAGGACCCGGAGGTGCGCGCGCGCGTGGATCTGCGGGCGCGGCTCGCCGCCGAGCGCATCGGCGGCATCTACGACGATTTCGGCATCCCGATCGCAGCACTCACCGGCTTCGGGCTCGCGGCCCTCGCGGTGATCGGGTTCCTCGCCGGCGTGGAATGGGCGCAGGCGCTTTTCGTGCTCCTCCTGCCGCTGGTCATGGTGTCCTATTCCTCGCTGCGGCTGGGGCTGGCGGTGCGGCGCGACGGCTATCGCGGCGCGGCGCTCAACCGGATGCTGTCGCGGCGGCAGTTTTGGCACGCGGTCTTCGCCGCCGTCTCAGTGTTCTGTGCCCTGGCCGCCGGGCTGGCGCTGCACCCTTCGATCCTGATCCACTGAAGCGGCCAGGCAGGGGGCGACGCGACTCCGTCCGCCAGACACGCCTAATGTCGCCATCCCGCCCGGCGGGCACCGCCGGGCAACGCCCGCCCCGCCCGTCACGCCGAAGGCGTGCCTCTGGCACGACGCGGGCGCTTCGCTTCCGCCCGGGTCGGGCGCTGCCCTCGTCTCGTGGCGGGACTGTCGAGGCAAGTGAATGTCCTCAAGATGCCAGAGCCCCGCCAGGGCAACCGCATCGGCTTGCGAGAGCGCCGGCCTTGCGCTAGGTCGCGCGCCATGACCCGCTCACCCTCTCCCGCGACCGGGCGCCTCGTCGTCGGCGGCTGCCCCGAGGGGTTCGACGCGCGGTATCTTGCCGGCATCCTCGCCCGCACCGGCGGCCCGGTGATCCATGTCGCCCGCGACGACGCGCGGCTGGCGAGCCTGCGCGCCTCGCTGAAATTCTTCGCCCCCGCCGTGCCGGTGCTGAGCTTTCCCGCCTGGGACTGCCTGCCCTACGACCGCATCTCGCCCAATCCCGAGATCGCCGCGGCACGCATGGCGACGCTCGCCGCGCTAGCGGATGGCTTCGACCGCCCCGCGGCGGTGCTGACCACGGTCAATGCGGCGACCCAGATGGTGCCGGCCCGCGCCGTCTTGCGCGCCTCGAGCTTCACCGCGGAGGTCGGCCGGCGCCTCGATCTGGCCGAGCTCCGGGCGTATCTCGCGCGCATGGGCTTCCAGCAGGCGGCGACCGTGACCGAGCCCGGCGAATTCGCGGTGCGCGGCGGGCTGATCGACCTCTATCCGCCGGGCACCCGGGGGCCGGTGCGGCTCGACCTCTTCGGCGACGTGCTGGAAAGCGCCCGCCGCTTCGATGCCGAGACCCAGCGCACCCTGGAGACCGTCGGGCGGATCGAGCTCGCCCCGGTCTCCGAGGTCATCCTCGACGAAGCCTCGATCGAGCGGTTCCGCACCCGCTACCGCGCGGAATTCGGCGCCGCGGGCCGGGACGATCCGCTCTACGAGGCGGTGAGCGCCGGGCGCAAGCACCAGGGCTACGAGCACTGGCTGCCCTTCTATCACGCGCGGCTGGAGACGCTCTTCGACTACCTGCCCGGGGCGCCGGTCCTGCTCGACGACGCCTTCGAGGCGGCGCAGGCGGCGCGCTGGGAGGCGCTGAGCGAGCAATATGCCGCGCGCTCCGCCGCGCTGTCGGCCAAGGCCCGGCTCGGCACGGTCTACAAGCCCGCCCCGCCGGGATCGCTCTATCTCGACGCGGCGGCCTTCGCGGCGGCGGTGGCGGGGCGGCGCGTGGAGCAGCTCAAGGCCCTGCCGCAGCCGCTCGGGCCTGGCGTGATCGACGCCGGCGGGCGGATCGGAAGGGATTTCGCGCCGGAACGCCAGCAGGAGAGCCTGAGCCTCTTCGGCGCGCTCGCCGAGCATGTCGCGACAAGACGCCGCGGCGGCGACGTGGTCATCGCCTCCTATTCCCGGGGCGCCCGCGAGCGGCTGGCGGGGCTCCTCGCCGACAGCGGCGTCGAGGGCGCGGTCGAGATCGCCTCCGCCGGCGAGATCGCGGGCAAGGGCGGCGCCTTGCATCTCGCGGTCTGGCCGCTCGAACACGGCTTCGAGGCGCCGGGGCTCACGGTGATCGCCGAGCAGGACGTGCTGGGCGACCGGCTGATCCGCGCGCCGCGCCGGCGCAAGCGTGCCGAGAACTTCCTGACCGAGGCGGCGGGGCTCTCGCCCGGCGATCTCGTGGTGCACGTCGACCACGGCGTCGGCCGCTATCTCGGGCTCGAGACCGTCACCGCCATGGGCGCGCCCCACGAATGCCTCGCGCTCGAATACGCCGGCGGCGACAAGCTCTACCTGCCGGTGGAGAACATCGAGCTCCTGACCCGCTACGGCCACGAGGAGGGGCTGCTCGACCGGCTCGGCGGCGGCGCCTGGCAGGCCAAGAAGGCGCGGCTCAAGGCGCGCATCCGCGACATGGCCGAGCGGCTGATTCGCATCGCCGCCGAGCGGGCGCTGCGCAAGGGCGCGGTGCTAGCCCCGCCCGACCATCACGCCTGGGAGGAATTCTGCGCCCGCTTCCCCTATGCCGAGACCGACGACCAGCTCGCCGCCATCGCCGACGTGCTGGCGGACATGGAATCGGGCCGGCCCATGGACCGGCTGATCTGCGGCGACGTGGGCTTCGGCAAGACGGAAGTAGCGCTGCGCGCGGCCTTCGTCGCGGCGATGTCGGGGGTGCAGGTCGCCGTGGTCGCGCCGACGACCCTGCTCGCGCGCCAGCATTTCAAGAGCTTCACCGAGCGGTTCCGCGGCCTGCCGCTGCGGGTCCGCCAGCTCAGCCGCTTCGTGCCCGCCAGGGAGGCGGCCGAGACTCGGGCCGGCCTCGCCGACGGGACGATCGAGATCGTGATCGGCACCCATGCGCTGCTCGCGAAATCGGTGAAATTCGCTTCCCTCGGCCTCCTGGTCATCGACGAGGAGCAGCATTTCGGCGTCCAGCACAAGGAGCGCCTGAAGCAGCTCCGCTCGGACGTGCATGTGCTCACGCTCACCGCCACGCCGATCCCGCGCACGCTGCAGCTGGCGCTCTCGGGGGTGCGCGAGCTCTCCCTGATCGCCACGCCCCCGGTCGACCGGCTGGCGATCCGCACCTATGTCAGCGAATTCGACGCGGTGACGGTGCGCGAGGCGCTCCTGCGCGAGCACTACCGCGGCGGGCAGTCCTTCTACGTGGTGCCGCGCATCGCCGACATCGCCGAGGTCGAGGCGCATCTGCGCGAGCAGGTGCCGGAGGTGCGCGTGCTGGTCGCCCATGGCCAGATGGCCGCGGGCGATCTCGACGAGCGCATGAACGCCTTCTACGACGGCCAGTTCGACGTGCTGCTCTCCACCACCATCGTCGAGAGCGGCCTCGACATCCCCGCCGCCAACACGCTGATCGTCGATCGCGCCGACATGTTCGGCCTCGCCCAGCTCTACCAGATCCGCGGCCGCGTCGGGCGCTCCAAGCTCAGGGCCTATGCCTTCTTCATGACCGAGCCGCGCAAGCCCCTGACCGTGCAGGCCGAGAAGCGGCTGCGCGTGCTCGGCGCGCTCGACAGCCTCGGAGCCGGCTTCACGCTGGCGAGCCAGGACCTCGACATCCGCGGCGCGGGCAACCTGCTCGGCGAGGAGCAGTCCGGCCATGTGCGCGAAGTGGGCTTCGAACTCTATCAGGACATGCTGCACGAGGCGATCGCCAAGCTGCAGTCCGGCGAGGTTGGAATGGCCGACGAGGGCGAATGGTCGCCGCAGATCAACCTCGGCGTTCCGGTGCTGATCCCCGAGCCCTATGTCCCCGACCTCGACGTGCGCCTCGGCCTCTACCGGCGGCTCTCGGGCCTCGAGCGCAAGGTCGAGATGGAGGGCTTCGCCGCGGAGCTGATCGACCGCTTCGGGCCGCTGCCGAAGGAGGTCGAGACGCTGATGCTGGTCGTCCGCATCAAGGCGCTCTGCAAGCGCGCCGGCATCGCGCGCCTCGACGGCGGGCCGAAGGGCGCGACGGTGCAGTTCCACAACGACCGCTACGCCAATCCGGCGGGCCTGGTGCAGTTCATCCAGGACCAGAACGGCCACGCCAAGGTGCGGGACAACAAGATCGTCGTCCGCCGCGACTGGGACAGCGAGAAGAAACGCCTGGTCGGCGCCTTCGGCATCGCGCGCGACCTCGCCGCGCTGGCCGCGCCCGCCACCAAGGCGCAACAGCTCACCAGCGCCTGACGACCCGGCCGATCGCTTCACTCCGCCGCCCGTCTCCAGTGGCGCCCCCTCTTCCCATCGCGGATTTGGCAAGGACAAATCCGCGCGCCTGCCTGCCCCTCGGCAGGCGCGCGCGGACTACCCACTGCCGGTGAAGCCCGACCCCCCTTCGGTCTCCGCGCTCGCGCGCTGCGGCCGAAGAACCTTCGCGAGGCGGTGCCTCGCTGGCGCCAGTTCGGGATGTGCACCGCCGACGCCACCCTTTGCCCGAACCGGCCACGCGGCGGCCATTCAGAGCGGCCAGCGCCACTCCGGCGCCGCCGGTTCGATCTGGTGCCGTTCGAGGCCGATGTCGCGCAGGCTCGCGTCGCTCAGCCCGCGCAGGGCCCGCCGCGCCCTTCGTGCCGACGACCAGGCTCGCCAGCGCCGGAAGAGAGCGCTCGCCAGCGCGGCGGGGCCCGGGTCGGGCGCGGTGCGGATTTCGGGATAAGCCATGATCTCTCTCCGTTTCTGAGTGCATGGCGCATTGTGCCCGGAGGCCCTTGCCAGCATCCTGTCAGGAGCGCGGCGGGCTCCTGACAAGGTGGTGTCAGGAGGCTTGCGCTAGGCTCGCGCCGACTGCCGCCGGGAGGAGTTCATGCGCCGCGCCGACCGCCTGTTCGAGATCATCCAGCTGATGCGCCGGCGCCCGACCGTGACGGCGCGCGAGCTCGGGGCGGCGCTCGAGGTCTCCGAGCGCACGATCTATCGCGACATCGCCGATCTGGCCGCCTCGGGCGTGCCGATCGAGGGCGAGGCGGGGGTCGGCTACACCCTGCGCCCCGGCTTCGACCTGCCGCCCCTCATGTTCAAGGAGGCGGAGATCGAGGCGCTGGTGCTCGGCGCGAGGATTGTCGAATCCTGGGCCGACGGCGAACTGGCGGAGGCGGCTACGGACGTCATCGCCAAGATCGAGGCGGTGATCCCCGAACGCCTGCGCGGCTACATGGCGGGAACCGCGCTCCTGGCCCCGGAGACGCATTTCGTCGAACCTCTGGGCTTCGATCTCGCCGATCTGCGCCGCGCCCTGCGCCAGCGGCTCCGGGTGCATTTCGGCTACACCGACGTGTTCGGCCAGACGAGCGAGCGCACCGTGCGGCCGCTGTCGCTGGCCTTCTTCGGCCCGGTCTGGGTCCTTGCCGCCTGGTGCGAGCTGCGCGAGGATTTCCGCACCTTCCGCCTCGACCGCATGCGCGGCTTCACCGTGCCCGACCTCGCCCCGTTCCGGCCCGAACCGGGCAAGACCCTTCACGATTTCCTCAAGCGCCCCGGAACCTGGACCCGAGGCGCCGCCGGCGCCTCAGACGGGTGACAAGGTCTCCGGGTGATTGCATCGGACGGGCACCGCCTTCCCCCGCGGATTTGGCAAGTGACAAATCCGCGCGCGCCTGCCTGCCCCTCGGCAGGCGCGACAAGCGCGCCCGCCCAGTCAGGCGCGCGCGGATTGCCCAGCGATGGTGGAACCCGACCCCCCTCGGCCTCCGCGCTCGCGCGCTCCGGCCGACGAACCGGCGCGAGGCGGTGCCTCGCTTTCGCCGGTTCGGGTTGGCCGTGGGACACCGCACCCCCCCAAGGGTACCGGCAGCGCGGGCACCCGGGACACGCGTCGCCCCGTGGCAGTCCGAACAGGACAGGACATCGGGCGCCCTCACACCCCGCCCCGCATGTCGCGGAGCTTCCGGCGGATCAGCTTGCCGTTGCTGCCCCGCGGCAGGCTCGCGACGGCATGGAATTCCCTGGGGCATTTGTACCGCGCCAGAAGCCCCTCGCAATGGCGGGCGAGCTCCGCGGCCTCCGGCGCATCCCCCGCCGGCACGAAGAAGGCGGCGACGATCGAGACCCCCTCGCGCACCGGCAGGTCGACGGCGGCCGCCTCGGCGATGCCGGGATGGCGCAGAAGCGCCGCCTCGACCTCCTGGGGCGCGACGCGGTAGCCGCCGGCGTTCATCACCTCGTCGGCGCGGCCGAGATGGGTGATCGTGCCGTCCGCCTCCATCCGCGCCCGGTCGCCGGTCAGGAACCATTCGCCGCGGAAGGCGACCGCGGTCTCCTCCGGCCGCCGCCAGTAGCCCAGCATCAGCCCGGGATCGCGCCGGCCGACCGCGAGCAGCCCGTCGGTGCCGCGCGGCAGCGGTGCGCTGCCGGTCTCACCGAGGATCGCCACCCGACGGCCCCGCTGGGGCCGCCCGGACCGGCCGGGAACCGGCGGATCCTCGGGTGAGAAAGAAATATAGGTCGAGATCTCCGACATGCCGAGCGCCTGATAGATCGGCCTGCCGGTGGCACGGCTCCAGGTCTCGGCCACCGTCTCCGCCAGTGCCTCCCCGGCGCTGAGCCCGTGGCGCAGGCCGGCGAAGCCCTCCGCGAGCCCGGGCGCGTCGAGCATCTGGCGATAGACGCCCGGGACGGCGGCAAAGATCGTCGCGCCATGGGCCGCCGCCAGCCGTGGCCAGACATGCCGGTCGGGCGGACCGGCATGGATCAGCGCTGTCGCCCCCGCCGCCCAGGGATCGGTGAGCCCGGCCCCCAGCGTATAGGTCCAGTTGAAGGCGCCCGCATGCAGCACCCGGTCGTCCGGCGTGAGCCCGTACCAGCCCTGCCACATCATGCGCCGGGCCCAGGCCGCGCCCTGGGCATGCAGCACGCCCTTGGGCCGCCCGCTCGTGCCGGAGGTGTAGACGATGAAGGCCGGATCGTCCGGCATGGTCGCGGCGAAACTCCGCGGTGGATGCCTCCCGAGCGCCGCGATCTCGGCGGGGCCGATGACCGGGCAGGCGATGCCCGGCGGCAGGTCGAGGCCCGCGCCGAGCGCGACGAGGGCCGGATCGAGATCGGCGAGGATCGCCGCCACCTCGGCCGGCGTGAGCTGCGGCGAGGCCGGCGCCGGCACGGCGCCCAGCGCGATGGCGGCGAAGAACAGGATCGGGAATTCGGCGCTGTTGCCGAGGCGCAGCAGCATCCGGTCGCCGGGGCGGAGCCCTCCGGCCGCGAGGCCCGCCGCGGTCCGGCGCACCGCCTCGGCCAGCTCGCCATGCGTCCAGCGCGCTGCGACCTCGCCGGGACCCGCAATGACCTCGAGCGCCAGCTTCTCCGGCGCCAGCGCCGCCGGCGCGAAGGTATGGGCCGCCATGTTGAACGGCGCGGGGCAGGGCGC
>ERZ795053.2374-NODE-2374-length-22974-cov-6.774292_pt1 | contig 22974 bp, 23 predicted proteins | sample MGYA00375137_ERZ795053 | MGnify/ENA primary metagenome ERZ795053 (study PRJEB30182, sample SAMN05720284) | activated sludge metagenome | isolation source: Anaerobic digester | place: Hong Kong | collected 2014-12-17 ...
CATGCTCAACAATATTACCAGTAATTATGTGGATACGGAGGCACTATGTCCCGAATATAAAGTGGTAAGCTGTCGGATAAGAAAAAGCAAAGGTCAATATAAGGAAAAGATGGGATAATGGTAAGTTATAAATATTGAATTACACATGACATGTAAAATAAAATTCTTATTCATTATCTTAATATTTTCAGTAACGATTCATGCTCAGAGTATACTCCCAAAAGTCGTGAGCGGAAAAATTGAAAGAATTGAGAATTTTCTATCCGAGTACGTCACTCCAAGAAATGTAGATATTTGGTTACCAGAGGGTTATTCGGATACAACGCAGTATGCTGTGTTGTACATGCATGATGGGCAGATGCTTTTTGATTCATCCCAAACTTGGAACAGGCAATCATGGGATGCCGATGATGTCGTATCCAAATTAATGTCGAGAAAAGAGCTCTTAGATTTTATCATTGTCGGAATTTGGAATGGAGGTCAAACCAGGCATTCAGATTACTTTCCTCAAAAACCATTCGAACAATTGAGTTCATCTGAAAAAGATACGATTATATCTCAATTAATAATTTCTGGAAGAGCCATTGATAAATTTGTACCTCAGTCTGACAACTATTTAAAATTCTTGGTTACGGAACTCAAGCCATACATTGACGAAATATATTCAGTGAAAACAGATCGAGAAAACACCTTCATTGCTGGGAGTAGTATGGGTGGATTAATCTCGATGTATGCCCTATGTGAGTATCCTGAAGTATTTGGTGGTGCTGTTTGCATGTCCACGCATTGGCCCGGAATATTCAAACTTGAAAACAATCCAATGCCAAATGCATTCATCAATTATTTAAATCGAAATCTACCCAACCCTAAGACCCACAAGTTGTATTTTGACTACGGTGATCAAACCCTAGATGCCTTGTATCCCGGAATTCAAAAAGAAGTGGATCAAGTCATGATTAATCGTGGATATTCAGAAGTCAACTGGATGACAAAATATTTTCCTGGTGATGACCACAGCGAAATTTCATGGAATAAAAGGCTTAGCTTCCCCCTATTATTTTTACTGGGTAAATAAAGAGGATTTCATAAGAAAATGATTACAAAATCAATACCCTTCGATTCTCACATTGCACAAAATGGAACGGCAAGACCTTCATGTAAAAGTCTTGCCGTAAAATTAAATTTTTTAACTATCTCTATGCTTGCTGGAATGCGTAAGAACGGTGTTCAATTTCTTTACGCATATTGATTAGGGCATATCTCATTCTACCCAAAGCGGTATTAATACTTACATTAGTCATTTGACTGATTTCTTTAAAACTCATATCTGCATAGTGACGTAGAATGACCACTTCTCGTTGCTCCTCAGGCAAATTATCAACCAACTCACGAATATTTTTATGAATCTGCGAATTTATAATGGAATCCTCCATATTGTCGTCTTCACATTTCAAGACATCGAATATATCAAAACTTTCCGTCCCCGATACCTTGGTTCTTTTTTTACCTTTTCTGAAATGGTCAACACACATATTGTAAGCGATTCTCATGGCCCACTGCAGAAACTTACCTTCGTGATTGTATTTTCCCTTCCTTAAAGTATCCACGATTTTGATAAAAACATCCTGAAAAATGTCCTCTGCCAAATTCGTATCTTTTACGAAAAGATAAATCGAAGTATAAATTTTATCCTTATGTCTCTGAAGTAAAACTTCGAACGCTTTCTCATCCCCTTGCAGGTACTCATTGATCAATTGCTGATCATTCAATAACTTGACATCCATAACACTAATTATTATCTTTAAATAAACTTAATTTGAGTGTAGATGTCTGTTATCTATATGCGTTCGATTTTAATTTGAAAAAAATTTAAACAAATATAAGACGAATAATCTTATTTCTAGTAACTATAGACGAATAATTATGCCAAAAATTTCAACCCTGTTAATTGAAAAAGTTGAAATATTTACATACTAAATTGAAAATCAAAATATTACAATTGATAAAATAATTATAAAAATTTGTGTTAAAAATAAATTAAAGGAGTTTAACTTTGTATTTTTTAAAGAAAAATGGAATCTAAATGCCTAAAAGCCACGGTGAAGAAGTCGCATTGATTGATGATAATCAGGACTCACTCAAGGAATTCATACATATAAAAGGGGCTCGAACCAACAATCTCAAAAATGTCGAGCTACGAATCGAAAAAAATAATCTTATAGTTGTTACCGGTCTTTCCGGCTCTGGAAAGTCCACCCTCATAATGGACACTCTGTATGCCGAGGGTCAACGAAGATATGTCGAAAGTCTCTCTTCTTATGCTCGGCAATTTTTGGATAAAATGAAAAAGCCGGAAGTGGACTTTATCCGGGGAATATGTCCCGCCATTGCGATCGAGCAACGGGTGAGCAGCTCTAATTCAAGAAGTACGGTCGGTTCATTAACTGAAATATATGATTATTTGAGATTAATGTTTGCCCGTATCGGAAAGACCTACTCTCCTATTTCTGGTGAAGAAGTTAAGAAGCACGAGGTTCAAGATGTGGTTGACTATATTTTGAGTTTCGATGAAGAACAAAAAGTTCAACTCTTTATCCCATTCCCTAATAAAGAAGATCGAACCTTTCTTTCAGAGTTAGATTTATTGCTACAAAAGGGTTTTACCCGGATTTCGATGTCCGGTGAATTAATACAGATTGAAGACATCATATCAGAAAACAATCCAATGCTTTCTAAAAGCTGTGATAAAATAGAAGGTGGTATTTTAGTCTTAATTGACAGATTTACTTGCGAAAAAAGTGATGAAAACAAGTACAGGATTTCCGATTCCGTGACCACTGCATTTCAGGAAGGAGAAGGCAATTGTATTGTGCAAATATTAGGCATCGAAGAACGTGAATTTAACAATCGGTTTGAACTGGATGGACTCATTTTTCCTGAACCTACACCTCAATTATTTAATTATAACAATCCTTATGGTGCTTGCCAAAATTGTGAAGGTTACGGAAAAGTCTTGGGTATAGATCCTGCCAAGGTCATACCGGATGAGACCTTATCCGTGTATCAAGATGCGGTCATGGCTTGGCGAGGTGAAAAAGGACAGGAATGGTTGAAGGATTTTATCAATTGTGCGGAGGAGTTAAATTTTCCAATTCACAAACCTTATAATGAACTTACAGAAGATCAAGTTGACATTTTATGGTATGGTAAGGGGCGATGGTCGGGCATCAATGCTTTTTTTGCCCAGCTCGAGCAAGGTGCCTATAAGATCCAAAACCGTGTCATGCTGGCAAGATATCGTGGAAAGACTAATTGCAATGAATGCAAAGGCGGTCGATTGCGTAAAGAGGCCCAATATATCAAGGTGTCCGGCAAAAGCATAAGCCAACTGATAAGAATGTCTATCAAAGAACTGAAACACTATATAGATGACATTGATATACCGGAGTTTGACACGAAAGTTGCTTCAAGAATTCTCAAAGAACTCAAAACAAGGCTCGATATCATGGACAGTATCGGACTGAACTATCTCAGTATTGACCGAGCAGCCAACAGTCTTTCAGGTGGAGAAACTCAAAGGATAAATTTGACTAGAACGCTGGGAAGTAATCTAACCAATTCAATGTACATCCTAGACGAACCGAGCATCGGATTACATCCAAAAGATACAGAAAAACTCGTGGATGTATTAAAAAATTTGCGAGATATGGGCAATACGGTCATCGTCGTAGAACACGAGGAAGCGGTCATTAATAGCGCTGATTTTATCGTAGATGTGGGTCCATTGGCGGGCATCAATGGTGGTGAAATTGTGTTCAGTGGAACACTCGATAACTTGAAAAAAAAGGCTAAAAATAGTTTGACGGCGGACTATATCACACACCGTAGAAACATACCGCTGCCAAAAATCAGGAGACCCTTCACCAATAAGATTGAAATACTGGGTGCCAAACAACACAATTTAAAAAACATCAATGTTACCATCCCACTCAATGCCATGACCGTAGTGAGTGGCGTCTCGGGCTCTGGAAAGACCAGTCTCATCATGCATATACTTTATCCCGAAATGAAAAGATTATTGGGCGAAGCAAGTGGGATGAACATCGGAAAGCATGACAAAATTACCGGTGATTGGATGCAGATAAACCAAGTAGAACTAGTCAATCAATCGCCGATAGGAAAGTCAAGCCGATCCAACCCTGTCACTTATATCAAAGCGTACGATGCAATAAGAAAATTATTTGCAAAACAGCAATTATCAAAAATCAGGGGTTACGAAGCCGGGCATTTTTCATTTAATATTGATGGAGGAAGATGCGAAACCTGCAATGGAGATGGCAGTATCACGGTCGAAATGCAGTTTTTAGCGGATGTCAATCTTGTGTGTGAAGATTGTAATGGCAAAAGATTTAAAAAAGAGATTCTGGAGGTCAAGTACAAGGATAAAAACATCTTTGACATATTAGAGCTCAGCGTAGATGAAGCCCTCGAATTTTTCAGTAATATTAAAGAAATTGCGACCAAGCTTCAACCCTTGGCCGATGTAGGATTGGGATATGTAAAACTAGGTCAGTCCTCAAGCACCCTGTCTGGTGGTGAAGCGCAAAGGGTTAAATTAGCCTCATTTTTAGCCAAGGAAAATTCATCTCAGAAGATGATGTTTATCTTTGACGAACCCACGACCGGACTCCATTTTCACGATGTACTCAAGCTGCTCGATGCATTCAATGCTTTGGTAGAAAATGGTCATACCGTCGTCATTGTGGAGCATAATCTTGATGTCATGAAAAATGCCGATTGGTTGATTGATTTAGGACCAGTCGGAGGAAAAGAAGGTGGAAACTTACTATATCAAGGCGTACCCGAAGGTATTGTCAAAGTGAAAGATAGCTATACAGCAGAGTTTTTAAAGGAAAAATTTGAGAATTAAGCATTGCACTTTGTATTAAAAAAGAATATCAAGAATATTTACTTACCTTAGTCTTCTCAAGTAAAAATGACAAATTATAAACGGATGAAAAATACAATACTATTATCGTTAATTTTATTAGTACTCGGATTTAGTTCCTGCAATAATACCAAAATGGCTGAAGAATTGGTCGGCAAATGGAAAGTCACTGCTTGGGATATTTTAGATTCTAAAACTCAAACTGATCCCAATATGACATTCACCTTTGAAAATGGTGGCCGATATGAAATCGACCTGAATGGAACTGTTCAGAAAGGCAAATACTGGGTCAATGACATTTATTTACATACCGTAGAAGATGGTAAGGCAGAAATTAAAGTCAAGATATTGGATTTTTCGGATACTAAAATGAAATTAGAAATGAATCGAGGTGGAAGTTTGGAAACCTTGACTCTCGAGAAAGAATAATATTAACCAAGGGAATCCTTAATAATCATTTATTCCTTCAACATAAGATGATAAAAATCTGGTAAGAAACAAAAATTGATGTATGCTTGATACGCTGAAAAAGATTATTAAATCATCACCAATTCCTTTTAGTAAAAATCATCTTTATGACCTACAAACCAAGAAGATTTTAAAAAATTACCTTCGGGTGGATAGTAATTGTATTGACGTAGGTTGTCATAAAGGAGAAATACTGGATTTAATGCTAAAATCAGCACCTCAAGGGTTGCATTTTGGAATTGAACCCATCCCAGGGCTTTACCACAATTTGAAAGAAAAGTATAAAAATAATGAACATTGTGTACTAAAAAATTATGCCGCAAGTGATTCCACAGGCACGGCTAATTTTAACCATGTGGTTTCCAATCCGTCCTACAGTGGTTTGATCAAACGGGATTATGACCGAGCTCAGGAGCAGGATGAAACGATTTCGGTAAAAACAGCACTATTGGATGATTTGATTGATAAAAACGTCAAAATATCACTGATTAAAATCGATGTCGAAGGTGCCGAATATCAAGTATTAAGCGGCGCAAAGCGAATATTGAGTAAAGATAATCCTATTGTAATATTTGAACATGGAAAGGGTGCTTCCAATCATTACGGCACTACTCCTGATTTACTTTTTACCCTATTCGAAACCTATGGTATGGGCATCACCACATTAGGGAATTTTTTGAAACATAGAGCTTTTTTGAATGAAAAAGAATTTAGAGAACAGTATGAAAAAGGTCTGAATTACTACTTTATTGCTTCTTCTTTATAAAAAAAAGTGTTTTTAATTTTTTTAACTCATCATCAAGTCATTATATCATTTTAATAACTTATTTTTGAAAATTCTTTACACTAAATGAATCACTATTATGAGAAAAAATTTACAATTTTTATTAGCCATACTTTTGATGTTTATGGGATTCCAAAGTTATGGTCAAGGTGCAAAAAAATATGTACTTTATGAGCATTTCACGAATACCGGTTGTGGTCCTTGTGCTGCACAAAACCCAATTTTCAAGCAATTCTATGATGCGAATACCGATCGAGCTCACCACATCGCCTTTCATCCTTGGTGGCCTTCATCTGCTGATCCAATGTATCAATTCAATGTTGATGACAATACAAAGATAACCCAATATTATGGCGTAAGCGGAGTACCGGACATGTATGCCAATGGTGCAAGAATTGGGAGTCCTGTCAATGCAAGTGCCAGCCAGTTAGATGCAGCAGGGGCTAGTCCTATAAAAATTATTGTGCAGCAAAGCATGGCCAATGACAGCATAGATATTACTGTGACTGTTTTGGAATCGGATGCTGTAGGTACTGGCAACTATGTTCTAAGAGTCGCCGTAGTTGAAGAATTAATTCAGTTTAGCGGAGCTCCGAATGGTGAAACTGAATTTCCTAACGTGTTCAGAACATTCCTAGATTATAATTTGCCTATAATATTTGATGGAAATAATCAATCCTTTAACTATAAAATTGCAGTTGATCCTGCATGGAAAGCTGACCAAATCTATACATTGGCTTACGTAGTCAATTCAACGAATAAAAAAGTTTTAAATTCAGGTTCAAGTTTAGATGGCGCTATAGATTTGTTTACTGCCAGCAATCTTAATGGAAATGGAGAGGATTTGATTTACAATTTGTTCTTAGACAATTATTCTCAGAGTACTGTAGAATATAACATTTCTGTGGAAGGAGAATGGCCGTCAGAGTGGACTTATGATGTCGTCAATAATGGAACTACTTATGACATCGGCCGATCACCGATTAATGTGGTAGTTCATACAAATGGAACCGGTGGAATCGGTAGATTTCAATTTACAATGACGCCAATGGATGGGTCAGATGCATTAAAAACCAGTTTCATCGCTGTAAATGATGCTAAAAATCTAATTTTAACGAAAAGCACACCATCTCCTAGCACAGTAGATATCGTTTCGCCTTATGTTAATGGACTAGAATATGCGAATGCAGAAGGCATAGGATATTTGGGATATGATGATTTTAACAAAGCTTTCGACGCCGGATATTTGGCAAATAGCAAAAATATTTATTTATCTATTGGCTGGTTCTTCCCGGCAATGGATGACGAGATGGTATTAAACTTACAAGAATTGATGGACAATGGCGCCAACCTGATGATTACAGGTCAAGACATAGGGTGGGATGTATTAAGTAATGCGAGTGGTGCAAATGGAACCCCATTGCAGCAAAACTTCATGAAAACGTACTTAAATGCGAAATATATTGATGATGGATCAGGAGCTTCTACTAGCTTTAAAATAGAAGCAAATGACCCGCTTTATGGTGGCATCTCTGGATCTAACATTAATAAAATTTATGGTAACTCCTATTTATATCCTGATCAGATAGAACCATTGAACAGTAATGGAACGACGTTTTTGCGATATTCAAATAACAATGTTTCAGGCGGATATTGGTACAAAGGTTCTAATTATAAAGTAGTGTATTTAGGAATCGGACCAGAGCAAATTGTTGACACGAATGTCGCTAGTGCCATCATTAAAACAACCAAAGATTGGTTTGATGGATTGATTAGCAGCACCAATTTTGAATCAGCCATAGAGGCCAACCTCCTTGGTAATGCGATACCAAATCCGGCCAATGATTTTACTACGATAAAAATTTCTGAAGAATATGCCAATGGCCTACAATTCAATTTGTATGACATCAAAGGAAGTGTCATCATGAGCCAAAGCATTACTCAAGGTCAAAATAAAATTAATATAAATACATCTAATCTTAAAGATGGACAATATTTTTATTCATTGACAGATGGAGATAGAGTGACAACTAAAAAACTAGTTATAATTCACTAGATAACGTAAAGGATTTAATTTAAAAGGCGCTTAGAACTGAAATGTTCTAAGCGCTTTTTAAATTTTTGACACCAAGAGAGAATTGATTAAGCCAATAGATTCTGCATTCTCAGGATTTCGTTTTCTAATCTCTCCATTCTATCCAGTAAATGCTTGATCGCTTCAATTCCTGCTAGATTTATATCCAAATCATAGTGCATCCTCATGTACCTTTCAAAATCAGCAAGTTGTTCCACATCGAGCCATGAATCATCACCATCGTAAACAATTTCTAAAAGACCGCAATCATGCAATGAATCAATAAAATCGCGGTCAATATTATAGTGTATGCTACACTCTCTGATTGAGATTCTTTGAATATCTTCCATCTGAATACTATTTTCTTAGTTTTGCCAATTCTTCAAATAAATGTTTTTCTTCTTGGGATAAATTCTGAGGGACTTTTATCACAAAATTTATGTACAAGTCACCGAATTTATCATCTTGCTTGTAAACTGGAAATCCCTTTCCTTTAAGTCGCACTTTGGTTCCACTTTGCGTTTCAGGAGCAATTTTTAGTTTTACTTTTCCACCCAGAGTATTGATGGTTTCCTCACCTCCTAGCACTGCCTTGTACAATTCCAAAGGCAAATCCAGATACAAATCATTTCCCTTTCTTTCAAACTCGGTATCATTGACTACATTGATAGTAATGTACAGATCCCCCTTGGGGCCGCCATTGACACCTTCACCACCCATGCCCTTAATTTTGATTTCTTGACCATTTTCTATTCCTGCCGGCACCGTGATCCGAATATTTTTCCCATTGATAGAAAAGGTCTGTTTCTCGGTTTTGTACACTTGCGATAGGTTCAAAGTCAATGATGCCCTGTAATCCTGCCCTCTAAATCTTGATTGAGATGATTTTCTACCAGAATTGCCAAACATAGATGAGAAAAAATCCGAAAAATCCTGCCCTTCACCACCATAGGAATAGTATGAGCCTCCTTCGAATGGGTTGCCGGCACCCCCAAACGGGTCACTTCCACCATAAGACCCAGAGTATTGCTGTTGTTTTCGGGCTTGCTCAAATTGCTCAGCATGCTCCCAATCTTTTCCGTATTTATCGTATTTTTTCCGTTTTTCTGGATCGCTAAGAACTTCGTTGGCTTCATTGATTTGCTGAAACTTTTTGCTCGCTTCGGTATTATTCGGATTTAAATCAGGATGGTATTTTCTGGCCAATTTGCGGTAAGCCTTTTTAATTTCACCGTCTGTTGCTTCTTTGTTAAGTCCTAGAATTTTATAATAATCTATGTACTCCATAGTTCTTTTTAACTTTGATAAATTAAATAACAAATCATTTCAAAAGTTCGCATGGAAATTTTCATAACTTTACTAACATTCCATATCAAACAACCAAATGATCAAAAATATCATTTGAATCAGGATTTTTAGGATCAGATCCGTACTTATTTGGTCCATAATTTCCTTCGGTTGCCAATAGCACTATTAATGTAATAAATCCAACTATCGGTACGAAAACTATTATTAAAATCCAGCCACTTTTTCCTATATCGTGCAATCTTCTTACCGCAACTGCAGTGGACGGGATTATAAGTAATAGGAAGATAAGATATCTAAACAAAATCAAAAACCCTAATAATCCAGCACCATCAAAAATAAAACTAAATGGAGCAAAAACAAATAGCGATGCAATAGACAATAAAAAATAAGCTAGTACATAGTTCCAATATTCCTCTCGCCGTGCTCGACCTTCGAAATTTGCATAATTATCAAAAACTACTTTTTTAAAATAATCTATAAGCATGATTAACAATTAAATTATAATTAATGTGGACTGTCAAAAATATAAAAAAAGATTAATGATTTAATCAATTATACCACTACTTGTTTAAAAAGCATTCAGAATTCCAGAATTACATCTTGCCAAAAATCTACTTGAAAAAGCCTCTGTACGACATAAAATATTTTCCTACGACGTATTGTTGTGTTAAAAACAAGTCCTTGTCATTAACTGATGTATAGTAACGGTTTATTTGTTTCGCATCTTGGTATGCTGAGGGATTCGGTGTATGGTCTGTTTGATACAAGACAGGAATGAACTTCAACACCATTTCTTCATTACCAGTAACGACATTAATCGTGGCGAAAGGCAGCACATTCATTAATGAATCTTTCAAAGAATTCTTATTCTCCAGACCTTCCGCATACAATGAACCGTAGTCTTTTAGATAGGCATTTAATATGGATGCATTCGCAGGTTTAGCTATCAATTGGACGGACTTAAGAAGTGGCTTGACCTCATAGTGACCATCATTTTTTACGATTTCAAAAGAATTTTCTTTATCCTTGGAGTAGTCAACGACTATCTTGTCAATTTTTCCATCAGCGAAATCAAACAATCTTAAGGATCTCCAATCCTCAGTATTGTGATCAAATCGACTTCTGACGATGCCATCAAAGCCTTTAATACTCATCGCAAATGGTTGGTCGTATCCAGACCTAAGCATGTAAGTCGCAGTTCCCTTATCGGCTCCTGCACCGATTAGATATTTATTAAAAACCTTTCCGCCATCATCGATATATTCGATTAAAATGCCATTCTTTTTTATTCCTTCTAATATTAATTCTGTCGATTGTTTTGTGGGAATATATTTTAGCTGATAATTTTCAAAAGTATTTAAGGCAGTTTCCACCACTTGCATATTGGCTGGATAGGTATCGTTTAAAATCCAATGGTCTTTCGAAACTTTTTTAAGATTGATGACTTCCCCATTGGGTTTGGTTATTCTAAATGCTGCCAACTTTGATTCGTCCTTAAGCGTAAAATCTCTTTCCTCTTGCAATTGAGACATGGAATCTGTGCTTTTCTCCTCTTTATTTGCAACAAACCAAACGACTCCAGCCAACAATAGCACAATCAAAGAAAGCAAAATACTTTTATTCATCTATTTAAAATTGTTTGTTTATCAAAATGATACCACATAAGTTTAATCATTCCACTTAAGTGTCATGATTAAATCCAAATTGATATGATTACTCTTTATTCTAAATTAAAAATATCTACAAATTCTATTTGAGAACTAAGCATACTTACGTCGTCTCAAATAGTTAAATATCAATCCGAACACAAGTAAAATGACAATAGGAACTACGATATTTATCAACTGCCATTTTGTTTTTTCCTTAGTGGTACGAACAGTGTCTAACAGTCTAAGCTTCAGTTCTTTACTTCTCGAAGCCAATATTCCATCCTCATCCAAAAGATATTCAACCGCATTTAGCAAAAAATCTTTATTTCCCTTGTAATATTGCTTATCCCACATGTTATATCCAAGTTCTCTTTGCTCGCTCACCATAGATTTTGCGAAGTCGCTCTCGCCTACCACTATTTGTTTCGTATCAGGACTGACCTCTCTAAATGGAACACCAAGTTGCTCAAGCGTAGATTTCATTTCAGCCGAGACTCTATTTTTGTACGCCGACTCAAAATTCCCCTCCAGCAGCAATGCCAATGTTACATTAGATTTATTGAATTTAGAAGGATCTGGTTGAAATTTCAATATTTCAAAACTCAATCTCATCGGATTATATTGCAATTTTGAATATTTTGATGATTGAAGCAATGGTGTTTTTTTCACAATTGATTCCGTCAAAATCGTGTCTATGGATGCGGGAAAATACATATTGACTCGATCGATATTTTTGACGATAGGGTTTTCACCTTTTGAGCTAACCAAGGGATGATAAAACCATTTAAACATTTGCAATTGTGGTTGATCTCCTTGCATTCCTACCACTTGTGGAATACTACTCGATTCTAAATCCATCACGATATTGGGCTCAATGCGAGCACCATATTTAAACAACAATTCGTCCACCCCCGAATCTATATCTGGTGGAATAAAAAACTTGTTCCTGTTGATACTATCAAGATCAGGATTGAGCTTATCAATCAACCACAATATCTTGCCTCCATACATAAGATATTGATCAATTTTAAAGAGGTTTTTTTGGTCAAATTTAGTTCTAGGCCCTGCAATGACCAACAGCTCAAAACTGGAATCTATGCTCACAAAAGTATCGAGATTGATCCGTGAAATCGAATAATATCTGCTCAATTCTCTCTCTAAACCCATCAAATGAGGTCTATCAATTTCGCCATTCCCTTCAGTAAATGCGATTTTTAGCCTTCTCTCAAATGATAATTTTTGAAAACCATTTGCAAATTTATATTCGAGTAATGAAACCGAATTATTAAGAACGATTTCTTCGTCTTGATTCAATTGCTGTTCCTCCAGCAGATTAATAACCAGTTTTCGGGTACCATAAGAGAGAATGGCATACGGAAAAATTAATTTTTGAGAATATTCTTTACCATCAAAATATTGCAATTTAGTCGGCAATATTCCTTCGTCAATGAGCTGTTTTTGTTTTTTCTTGGTCTCTTCCGGTGAACCATCATTAGGGTCATACAATTCATAGATGATGTTTGGATTTCTATCATGTAATTCCTTTAGTAAATCTAGCGTTGATGACCGAAGTCTTTTAAAACCCGCCGGCAGATCCTCTCCCAACAAAACTTGAATATATACCGGATCCTCATATTTATCAACCAATTCTAAAGTCGAATCCGCAATCGTAAATCGCTTATCAGAAGTCAAATCGTAGGAAAAATTAAAATATTGCGCTAAAATATTAATTAAGATAACGATGACGACCACAAGTAACAATTCATACCATTTCTTCAATTTCATGTCCATCATCTTTGATTTGAAAAAATAAATTTACTCAAGTACAAAAACATCCCGGTGATTGATAGAAAATACACCAAATCCTTCGTTTGAATGGCTCCTTTACTAATGGAAGAATAATGGTAATTTATACCCAATTTCTGTATAAACAATTCCGCTTCGCCTGTAAAAAATGGCATCTGTGCAAGATATCCAAATGCCCATTGAAACAAAAAGCATAAAAAAGCACCTAATAAAAATGCCACAATTTGATTTTTTGATAATATCGAAGATAAAATTCCGATAGCAACAAAGACTGCACATAAGAAAAACAGCCCAATATAAGAACCAATGATGGCTCCGGTATCGAGATTTCCTTTGGGCGAACCCAACTCATAAACTGTATAAACGTACAATAATGTAGGCAAGAGTGCTATCACCACCAAGCTCAGATTCGCAAAATATTTACCAAGAATAATTTGTGTATCTGTTACTGGTTTTGTGACTAAAAATTCAATGGTTCCGGTATTTTTCTCTTCTGCAAAACTCCGCATCGTCACCGCCGGAATGAGAAACAAAAAGATAAAGGGTGCAATGGCAAATAAAGGATCTAACGTCGCAAAATTGTAATCTAGAATACTGTATTCCGGAAAAACCCATAAAAAAAGCCCCATCAATATCAAAAATACCGCAATCACCAGATAGCCCATTACGGAGCTAAAAAATGCATTTATTTCTTTACGATAAATACTCCACATAAGCTATTTAGAAGTTATTTTATGAAAAATATTCTCTATCGAATCATCTTGCAGTTTCATCTCAATCAAGACCCATTCGTGAGCAGCACAGAATCTAAATATCGCCGGCCTAAGATCCATTTTCTTAGAATATCTCACGATGACATGTTCTCCTTGGCGATTCACCTCCGTCACACCCTCTATTTGTAAGAGTTTTTGATCATCGACACCCCCTTCAAATTTTAAGAGAAGTTCATAGTTTTCATCAATCTCCTCTTTTAATTTTTGAATTGGGTCATCCGCTACTAAGTTACCATCATTAATGATGATTACCCGATCACACAAGGCTTGAACTTCCTGCATGATATGCGACGAAAACATCAATGTCTTTTCCTTGCCGAGATTTTTTATCAAAGTGCGGATATCGACCAACTGATTCATGTCCAATCCCGATGTCGGCTCATCCATTATCAGCACACTCGGGTCATGAATTAATGCTTGCGCAAGGCCTACTCTTTGTTTATATCCCTTTGATAATTGACCGATGAGCTTGTGCTGCTCTTTCTCCAGTCCTGTCTGTTCTATGAGGTCAGAAATTCTGTTTTTTTTATTTTTAATTTGATGTATATCCGCTACAAAATAGAGGTATTCTCTCACATACATATCAAGATATAATGGATTACTTTCTGGCAGGTATCCAATTTCCTTTTGCGCTGAAATCTTGTCATTGACAATATCGTATCCTGACACCACTACCGTCCCGCTCGTAGGTGTATGATACCCACAAATCATTTTCATGGTAGTGGATTTTCCGGCGCCATTTGGACCTAAAAACCCAAGAATTTCACCGGGTCGAGCGGTAAAAGAAATGTGATTTACGGCGACCTGGCTTCCAAACACCTTTGTAAGATTATCAACAACTAATGACATAAATAATTTATCATTTAGATGGCAAAAATACATTTAACTCGACAAAAAACAGGCCTATATTGATGTAGTTTGAGACATTTTGTGATTTAACTAATCAAAAACAATTAATAAAACGCTAGTGTAGTACCGTCGCAAGGACTTCAATGGACTTTAATTCCCTAAAATTTGGTATATGTAAGCTATAGTAATCCAAAATATATTTTAAAGTTTTTTTCCTTAACGCCGCTGGTGCATGGATATCAGACAATTCCGAAGATTGGCATTTGATTAATTTGGAAATTAGTTCTCCTGATTCTTCGTCTGTACAATATTTCGAATTGGTAGAATTGTAAAATTCACCGTCTAATAAATCAAAATAAAAATTAACCTGATCAGAATTATTTAAAGGGAAGAACCCCAAATAACCCGTAAGATCAATCGCAAATTTCAAAGGTAAAAGTGAGAAATTTAACTTTTCACCCGAGTCCACATATTTAAACCAATTAATCAAAAAATCATATAATTCTGGATTAGATTCTTGTTCTTTTATCGAATTTCTGGTGAGTTCGAGGCAAAATACCCCTATCGAAGATCGGATAACATCGAAATTAAGTTTATGATAAAGATAAGCAAAGTTAGCTTCCTTAATCCGATTCAATTTTTCAGAATTCCCATCATAAGCTGAGAAAGTAAGGATATTCATCAATTGGTAAACCGAAGTTTTTGACTTAGAACGTGTCGATCTTACACCACTTACAATATAAGAACGCAGGCCTTTTTCTCTCGTATACATATCACAGATGACACTAGATTCCTGATATTTTAATACTCTCAAAACAATGCCTTCGTTTGATACTATCTCCAATTCTAGAAGTGTTACGTTTTAAAAATCCCAATAATCAATAGAGTCGTTTTTATATTTTTCTCGGGTACGGAGCCTCTCTTTTTGTCTTTTGAGAATCAGCTCTCCGAGAACTCTTGCAGGCATCATGCCTTCTGGGCTACTTAAGGCATTTATTATTTTTGATTCATCCACATCTAATCGATAGAGGTAACTCATGAGCAAGTCTTGATCATATTTTAACAAGTCTTCTACTTTTTCAATTATTGCATTTAGCAGGATGCTTTCATCCGGTTCTTCACCATGATTTGCTAATAAAAGTTCAATTTCGTTGTCCATCTATCGTTACCCATTTATAATTTAACCTAAATCGTGGAGAGTTGTTCTAAAATGATGCGGTCATTGCTCAATCTTGGAACCTTGTACTGCCCACCCAACTTATTATTTTTTTTCATCCAATGATAAAATGTACCTGATTGTAGTGACTTTATTTTGAGATTGGTCATCGCTAGATTTTTAAAACGCTTAGCATCATAATCAGAATTAAGCTTTCGCAGTTCTTCATCCAGTAATTTCTCGAATTGACTTAAAGAATCAGGTGGGGTCTTAAACTCTATAAACCACTCATGTCCACCTACCCCACCGGTATCCAGATAAAATGGGGCAACCGTGTAATTTGCCACTGAGACACCTGACTTTTGGCTCGCATTTTCTAATGCCGTTTCCGCATTATGTACCATCAATTCCTCTCCGAATGCATTGATAAATTGATTGACTCGACCTACCATTTTAAAGCGATAAGGTGCAATACTCACGAATTCCAAAGTATCACCTATGACATAGCGCCAAAGCCCACTTCCGGTAGTGACCACAATAACATAAGTTTTGGAAAGTTCGACTTGTTCAATAGTTTTTGGATTGTCATAACCATTAATGTAATCTGCTAAATCGATAAATTCATAAAACACCTCATTGTCATAAAACAAATTCATACAATTCGTCTCAGCCGTAGATGAAGCACCAAAATATCCCTCCGAGGCATTATAAATCTCCCAATAATTGAAGTTTTTCGAAGGAAAAAATTGTTCAAATTGCTTTCGATAAGGTCCAAATCCAACGCCACCATGCATATAACTATGGGCATTTGGCCATACTTCCAACATATTTAGCTTGCCTGTCAATCCGAGCATTTTATTGAACAATACAATGGTCCAAGTCGGCACACCACCGAACATGACCACGTTTTCCTTGACACATTTTTTCGCAATTATTTCTATTTTTTCTTCCCAATCAGCCATCAATGCAGTCTCAAAATCCGGGGTATAAAAGGGTCTTCCCACACGTGGCATTCGAGCAAGCATAATCGCAGAAATGTCACCGACGATAGTCTCTTCATTCAATTCGAATTTCTCGAGAGCACCTCCCATTAACAAGCTTTTTTCTGAAAACAATCGGGCATTCGACTGCTTTTTATAAATAAATGACACGGAATCCCAACTGCTTTGCACGAGATTGCGACGGTAAAATGTATCCGTTATTGGTAGGTACTTACTTCGTCCGGAAGACGTCCCTGAAGATTTTGAAAACCAAGTGACTTTTCCCTTTACCAACACATCCCTCTCTCCCATCATCATTCGGTGGACGTCAGAGGCCAGTTGATTGTATTCTTTTAATGGAACTTGAGCGACAAACTGAGAATAATTTGATATTTGACTAAATTTATATTTTTCTGAATTTTCACATCCTATATTCTCTCGAATTAATCTTCGAAGCAAATTGAACTGATACGATGCCGGGTCTGCTTGAGTTTTTTCAAACCTCGTTCTTCTTTTTTTCAAATAAGAAGAAATAATTGTATCAAAAAACGATCTAATCATTTTCCAAACATTCTGATTAATCCTTCCTGAGTCGTGCTAGCGACCAAGACTCCCTGTTTGTCAAAAATATTTCCTCTACAAAAAGCTCGTCCATTATCTGCCCATGGACTATCTACGACGTATAAATGCCAGTCATTACTGATTTCCTTTTGATGAAACCACATGGCATGATCCAAGCTTGCAATCTTCATTGCTTGTGTAAAAAAGGACACGTTATGTGGCCTCAATGCTGTCGTGAGTAATCCAAAATCGGAGGCATACGCCATTAAAGCCGTATTTAAAATATTGTTACTACCATAATCTCCATTTGGTTTAAACCAAAAATGAGTAAGTGCCGGCTTTATTCCAGGTTTAAAAGGATTATAATGTTCTACAGGTCTGACAATGATGGGGCTATCATCCGCAAACATGCCCACCATTTCTATATTCTTATCAGCAGTGGCCTCCTTTAGAATCTCCGAAAAAGATCTCAGCTCGTCAGGTAGCGGCACATTGGGCATACTGGCTTGATGCTCAATTCCTTGCTCCATAATATGAAAAGAAGCCGCCATGATGAATATTATTTTTGCATTTTGTATGGCCTTTACTCGAATGGTATCAAAGCTTTTACCAAGTTTTATTACTTCCACTTCATACTCAATCATAAGTTCATTGTCACCCGGGTGCAAAAAATATCCATGTAAGGAATGCAAATATTTGTCACCCAAGAGTTCATTATACGCCGCTACAATCGATTGAGCGAGTACCTGACCGCCATATACTGTAGGGCTTCCAATGAATAAGCTACTCGTGTAGAATTTACCATCACCAATTGGTGTTAAGTTTAGCTTTTCAATTAATGGATATAATAAACTCAATTTTTTAGGATTTTGGTCAGTAATTTAATTATCGCAAATTAAGATATAAATTGCCTAAACGGCATTAAATTCAAGATTAATTTATCATTTTCTCCTATCGAATACTATTAAATTAAGAAATTTACAATATGTAATAAATATTTCAAATAGCAATTACGGCTTTGAAAAACAAATCTTTTGTTCAAACTTTTAATATTTTTGCCTCAATTTAGATGTAGGAGGAATGCATGAAAGAAAGTAAACGTACACAGAAAGAGGAGAATATTCTTATTGCCGCAGAAAAAGTATTTGGTAAATACGGGTTCAAGAATGCAAAAATGGATCAGATCGCTAAGCATGCGGGAATCACAAAGGTCACCTTGTACAGTTACTACCAATCTAAAGAAAATCTCTACATGGCCATCACCTATAAGGCATTGAGTAAACTAACAGAAGAATACTACACCATCATTGATCAATACAAGTCAAAATCCGGTCTTAACTCCGTACTGGCGTTGAGTGAGGCATTTATGGATTTTTGTGAAGACAACTATCTTTATTCTGAGACACTCATTGAATATTTTACACTAAATCGGTCGACTTCAATGGGGACTGACGAACACAAATTGACCGAAGGACTCAAGGAAAGTATTTATTATCTTAAATTACAAGACATTCAAAATATACCTTTCAAACTAATCGTGAAGGAAATCGAAAGAGGAAAAGTGGACGGCAGCATAAAACCGGAGATAGATTCTATGTTATATACCCTTCATGGTTGGACTTCGGTAATCGGATATATAAAAATTATTAGCTCTGCTGGTGATGTCGCAACGCCAATATTTCAGGTAAATCTCAAAGAGCTCAAAAAAATAAATCTGAAAACAACAGAGGAAACCTTAAAAAGAAAAGGTTAGGAGAATTAAACTCCTAACCAATTTTCAAATTCTTCACCTTGAGGAATTCTTACAACTTTTTTAGACTTTGTAAATAGATTTCTAAAAAAGTTTTTCACTTTTAAAAATAATACATTCATGGGGGGAAGTTTTTAATTAATCTTATAATATATATACGTATAAGTATATTTATAGTTGCTTCAAAGAGAAGCATTTTTTTACTTTTAATTGTTAATGATTTGTTAATTTTTGTTTTATTAGGGTATCCCCTTAAGTTCGAGTCAGGGGTTTCCCCAGTATTCATTCTTCTTCTAAATAATTTCTAAAATCTACACCGTCTTCTTCGTCATCTTCATAGTACTTATTCCAAAATTTGGATGATTTAAAATTGGTTTCTTTACTCTTTTTTACATATTTGGTTTTTCCTTTTGCTTTATTGCCAAAAACTTCAGCTTCACCCGTTTGCACTTTGGGTTTTTTGTTCTTTAACTTTTTCATTTTTAAATTACAATCAAAGAAATATTGTATAGGTCGATAAATAATATTTTAAAGTACAATATTAAAAACTATTTTTGATTTGTACAATAAGAATATATTAATTTACAAAATATATATAAATGCTTTCTAATAAGATTTGTATATCAGAAACTACTTGTTTTTCACCTATTATTACCTATGCCTATTTAGTCCAATGTCAATCATTCTGCATCGAGCAACACGAACATTATCAACGCAAGAGTTTTCGGAATAGATTCATTATTGACTCCGCAGCGGGCAAGCAGTCGATCACGATTCCTCTTGAAGGAGGAAAAAACAACAACACTCCAATTAGAGAGGTCAAAATCTCTTACACCACCAAATGGCAACTTGAGGCGATTCACAGTATTCAATCCAATTATGGAAAAGCACCATATTTTGAATTTTATTTTGACAAAATTTCTCAATTACTGGAAATGAGACCCCTTTTCTTGATAGATTATAATCAATCCATTTTCGACACCATGTCAAGTCTGCTTGGTATTGAAAAGAAAATAATCTACTCGGAAAACTATATTAAATCCTATAACGACAAAACTCACATAGATCTTAGAAATAAAATATTACCATCAAATCACGACCAATATCCATGTACGCCATACTTGCAATTATTTGAAGAGAAAAATAATTTTTTAACCAATCTAAGTATTATTGATTTGCTATTTAATTTAGGCCCGGAATCAAAACATTATTTAGTAAATTTGATGCATGAAACAACACGTTAATGATAAATATCTCCAAGAGATAGCTGAGCTAAATCATAATCTTGATTTGCTAGAAAAAATATCACTGATTATTAATCATGAGGAAATAACTAAGATTGTTGATCAACTTCACAAACAATCTGAATACCCTTTCCTTTTCGTGGTGGTTGGTGAGGTCAAGGCAGGTAAAAGCAGCTTTATCAATGCACTCTTACAAAGTGATAAGGAAATATGCAAGGTTGCGGCATCACCTATGACGGATACGATTCAGCTGATTACATACAGCGATTCATATTACACAGAGCAGATTAATCCTCTCTTCAAAAAGATAGGCGTAGATGCAGAGATTCTCAATACCATCGCCATTGTTGATACTCCTGGAACGAATAGCATCATTCAGGAACATCAACAAATTACTGAGAATTTTATTCCATTCGCAGATCTCGTGTGCTTTGTATTTGAAGCTAAAAATCCATATCGACAGTCTTCTTGGGAATTTTTTGACTACATCAGAAAGGAATGGCATCGTAAAGTGTTATTCATTCTTCAGCAAAAGGACCTTCTTAATAATGAAGATTTGCAAGTTAATATCAATGGGGTCAAGGATTTTGCGATCAGTAAAGGAATTACTGCACCCGTTGTATTTCCCGTTTCTGCACTCATGGAGTTGAATCACCAAGCTGATTCGGGATTCTCAGAATTACGAAATTGGATAGCAGAAAATGTTACAAATGGAAAGGCACCGATATTGAAGCTTCAAAATATGATTGAAACGGCAATACAAGTTGGCGACAAACTTAAATCCAGTTTAATTCTCCGTCAGCAGCAATATGCAGCCGATGTAGAATTCAGGAACGACATCCAAAATTCCTTAGATTATCAATCAAGTCAAACAGAAAAACAAATCTCATATTTGGTTGACAATGTACTAGAAACCTATGACAGCATAATGTATTCTAGAATCAATGAAATATCAGATGGGCTTTCTATTACATCTGTTATCAAAAGATCGGTAGGTTCGATTTTTGGGAAGGAGAATTCTCTCAAATCTTGGCTCGAAAATCATACAAAGCAGCTGGAGATGGAGCTCAATATTAGGTTGAAAGAAAAACTCAATGAAGGCATCATCCAAGTTTCTGATAACATCCAATTAATGGGAAAACTGGTCGAACAAAAAATCAGAAACAGTAAAACCATTTTAAAGGATAATGATGAAATTTTTCAAGATATCGCAGAAAAAAGAGCCAATGTCCTCAAAGATTTGCAATATTCATTTTCGGAATTCCTAAAGGATTCAGAAAATTTTTATGATGAAAACATTATCAAAGAATCTAACAAACTAGGACCTAATTTTCTTACTGGATCAGGTATAGCTTTGGTCGGGGTAATATTGACCAGCGTCGTTAATGGTGCTGTTTTTGACATCACAGGTGGCATATTGACTGGTATAGGATTATTGTTTGCGAGTATAACTTTGGGACTAAGGAAGAATAAAATCATGAAATCTGTCAAAGACGAAATATCTTCCGGCAGAAGTAAGATAGAATTAGAGTTATCCACTACATTAAGTAGATACACTCAAGATATCAAGAGGAAAATTAATCACAACTTTGATGATTTTGATCGTCTTATTCAAAATGAGGGCAAAACCCTGGAAATACTAAATATTGATTTTGAAAAGTTTGATTCAAACATTTCAGATCAAAGAAGCCGTGTAAACAAATATCTGAATTAGACTTATTCTTCAATTTTTCTAATTATAAAATCCACTAAACTCTCATTAGAAGGGTCTGAAAATGTAGTTGCACCTGGACCGTAATAGGCTACATTTTTTACCCCTATTGCATCCGCCTTCTCCTTGAGAGTTCTAGCATGATACGCATGGTGATAAATTAAATTCAAATCAAAACTATATTCTAGGGGCTGCGACGTATTTTGTACATAAAACTCTGGATCATCTATCGTCATAAGGTCGAGCATATCAACACTTTCACGATAAGTCGTAGTTGCTTCGTTATTATATTCACTAATATCGCTAAGTCCGTAAAACTGCGCTATCAGTGAGCCTTGCGTCGCTAAAAACAAGCCAAATGACAAATTCCATTCCTTAAAAACAACGTCAGTCCATTTTTCCAAATCATAAGTCGCCTGTGTTTCAATGGCTGCGATACCCTTGACTCGAGTGGACTCTCTCAATACCAAATCAGAGGCATTCGGCATTTGCATATCGTCATTAAAGCCTATCCACAAGGATGTTCCTGCCCCAGCCGAAATTCCTGCAAGTACAATATCCTCCTTATTAATATTAAAATCATCAGCTCTACTCCTAATGTACTGTAAAGCTCTTCTACTGTCACTCATGGACTTAATGACACCCGATGTATCTCCATTTTCTAATAATCTATAATCTATGGTCACGAATGCAATATTATTTTCCAAAACCATATTAATCAGATCTTGTCCATCGCTTTCATCATAGATATCCTCCTTAGTGCCAAGTGAAAAACCTCCGCCATGAATAAATATGACCATACCACTCGGCGTCGTACTACTTGGTAAAAATGCGTCAAGTGTCGTAAAATCGTTTGAATCATAAGCCAGATTATTGACAAACTTCACATCTGACGATACCGAAAATGGAGCAG
>ERZ795053.2375-NODE-2375-length-22970-cov-7.391359_pt1 | contig 22970 bp, 22 predicted proteins | sample MGYA00375137_ERZ795053 | MGnify/ENA primary metagenome ERZ795053 (study PRJEB30182, sample SAMN05720284) | activated sludge metagenome | isolation source: Anaerobic digester | place: Hong Kong | collected 2014-12-17 ...
GGTCCGGGTCGAGCGCCTGATACCACGCGACGAGTCGGCGCCACGCTCGGCTGCCGATGTCATTCCCGATGAATTGCAGGCCGAGCCGGTCCCGCCCGAGACCGCCGAGGACGACAGCCTCGACGCATTGCTCGCCGATCTGGCCGAGGGCCCCAAGGAGCTGCGTGAGATCGAGCCCGGCGATGGTGGCGCTGTCGCGAGCGTGCCAGAGGACCAGCAAATTCCGCTGGTTCCGGCAGCCCCGCCAGTTCCAGCCGCTGATCCTGTCTCTCCGCAGCCCGTCGCCGAGGCCCCGAGGCCGATCGAGGAGCCGACACCGTCAGCGCCGGCACCGCCGGCACCTGAAGCGAGCGCGCCGACTGTTGCGGCTTCGGCGCCGGAGCCCACGGCGGCAACCCGGGCACCTGCCCCACGTACGGCGCCGGCACCGGCCGCAGCCCCGGCGCGAACCGCGACCACGACACCGGCAAGGCCGGCGGCACCGCCGACGCCACGCACACAGGTGGCGGCAGCACCAGCCGCATCGGGCGAGCTGACGGCGAGCTACCGTCTGCAATTGCTGGCGGTGCGCGACGAGGCGGCTGCCGCGGCGGCCTGGTCGGATCTGCAACGGCAGCACCCGTCCGTGCTCGGTGGCCTGCGCAGCCGGGTCGAGCAGGCCAATGTCGGTGGCAACACGTTCTTTCGCCTGCAGGCCGGACCGTTTCAGGGTCGCGATGCGGCCGACCGGGCATGCCGTGTCCTGCAGCAGGCGGGCAGCGACTGCTTCATCGTCGGGCCGACTTCTTGAGGGCGTCGGCGGGGACGAGCCAGGCCAGGGCCGCCATCGTCGGAATTGCCGGAACCGCCCTCGAGCCCGCGGAGCGGCGATTGCTCGCCAGAAATCCACCGGCCGGTTTCATCCTGTTCCAGCGCAATTGCGAGAGCCGGTCGCAATTGCTGGCCCTGACCAACGAGCTGCGGGCGCTGTTCCCCGATCGCTGGGTGCCGATCCTCGTCGACCAGGAGGGCGGCCGGGTGCAGCGGCTCGGCCCCCCGCATTGGCCACAGCTCTGGCCGGCGCGCATGCTGGGTCGGCTGGCGGAGCGCGATCGGGCGGCGGGCGAGGCGGCCGCGGCGTTGCAGGCCAGGGCGATGGCGACGATCCTGCGCGAGGTGGGCATCGACGTCGTCTGCGCGCCGTGCCTCGATCTCCTGATGCCGGAGACGACCGGGGCAATCGGCGATCGGGCCTTCGCCGCCGACCCGGCGCTGGTCGCCGGGCTCGGCCGCATCACCGCCGATACACTGATGGCTTCGGGCGTCCTGCCGATCATCAAGCATCTTCCCGGGCACGGGCGGGCGACGTGCGACAGCCATCTCGAGCTGCCGCGGGTCGTGGCCGAATGGGCCATCCTCGACGCCAGCGACTGGCAGGCCTTCCGGCCACTGGCCGATCTGCCGCTCGGCATGACCGCGCACATCGTTTTCGCCGCGATCGATCCGGACCGCCCGGCGACCCAGTCGCCCAGGGTGATCGCGGAGGTCATCCGGGGTGCGATCGGCTTTCAGGGGCTGCTGCTGAGCGATGATCTGAGCATGCAGGCGCTGTCCGGACCAATCGAGGAACGGGCCAGCCTCGCCCTAGCGGCAGGCTGCGACCTGGCCCTGCACTGCAGTGGTGACGCGGCCGAGGTCGACGCCGTCCTCCGGACCGTTTCCGACCTCGAGCATGCCAGCATGACGCGCCTGCAGTCGTTGCGTCCCGGGCCAGCCGCCGGCGAGGCCCTCGACGATCTCGTGACCACCCTCGCCGGCCTGCTCGAAGCCGAGGTCGGTCGTGCCTGACCTCGTCGCTCTCGGCCACACGCTCTCGGTCTGGTTTCTGCCCGTGGTGATCGCGATCACCATGCACGAGGCTGCGCATGCCTGGGCCGCCGACAAGCTCGGCGACGACACGGCGAAGTCGCTCGGCCGGCTCAGCTTCAACCCGATCCGGCACGTCGATCCCTTCGGCACGCTGGTGCTGCCCGGCCTGCTGCTGCTCGTCGGCGCGCCCTTCCTTTTCGGCTGGGCCAAGCCGGTGCCGGTCGCCTTCCATCGCCTGCACAACCCGAAGCGGGACATGATATGGGTGGCGCTGGCCGGCCCGGGCATCAATATGGTGATGGCCCTGGCGGTGGCGTTGCTGATGCATGGCTTCGTCGGGACGCAAAGCGAGATCGGCCAATGGGTCTGGCAGAATCTCGACAACGCGCTGCTCATCAATGTCGTGCTCGCCTGCTTCAACATGCTGCCGCTCCTGCCGCTCGATGGCGGTCGGGTGCTGACCGGGCTTCTGCCGGTCCCGCTGGCCGTCAAGTTCGCCCGCACCGAGCGCTACGGTCTGTTCATCCTGCTCGGTGTCGTCTTCGTGCTGCCGCTGCTCGCGCGCGAGCTGGGCTTTGCCATCAACCCCCTGGCGGCCATCCTCCTGCCGATGGTGCAGACCGTTCATTCGCTGGTCCTGCTGCTCACCGGATGGAGCTGATGAGCGCCCTGTCGCCCGATCGATTCGTCGTCGACCTCGACGGGTTCGAGGGGCCGCTCGATCTGCTGCTCGAGCTCGCCCGCGCGCAGAAGGTCGATCTGTCGCGCATCTCGATCCTGGCGCTGGCCGATCAGTTTCTCGCCTATCTCGAGGAGGCCAGGGCCCGCGAGCTGTCGCTGGCGGCCGAGTATCTGGTGATGGCGGCCTGGCTCGCCTTCATGAAATCGCAGCTCCTCCTGCCCAGGGAGGCACGCGAGGACGAGGACGTCGACGCGATGGCCGAGGCGCTGGCCGCCCGGCTGCGCAAGCTAGATGCCATCCGCCGGGCCGTCGCATGGCTCGATCTCTGCCCGGAGCTGGAGGTGGCGCGATATGCGCGCGGCGCTCCCGAATCCGCCCCGGTTCGCCACGAGGACCACTGGCGCGCCGATCTGGCCGGTCTCATGGAGTCCTATGCCCGGTTGATGGCGCGACGGCGGCAGCAATCCATCCGGCTGGTGCCGCGTCGGGCGATGAGTGTCGAGGCGGCGCTCGAGCGGCTGTCGCGGCTCCTGACCGGCCGGGAATGGCAGGATCTCGCCGGCTTCCTGCCACCCGGGCTCGCCGACGTGTTTCTCGGGCGCTCGGCGCTGGCGGCGTCGCTGGTCGCCAGCCTGGAGCTGGCCAAGCGCGGCACCATCGAGATCGACCAGGCGGCACCGTTCGGCCCGATCCGGATCCGGCGGCGATGAGCGACGAAGGCGAGGCGATCGACGCCAAGCTGGTGGTCGAGGCGCTGCTCTTCCAGAGTCGCGAGCCCCTGGACGAGGCGCTGCTGCAGGCGCATGTCAGGGACGGAAGGCATGTGCTGGCCATTCTCGAGGAGCTCGCCGCGGATTATGCAGCGCGCGGCGTCCGGCTCGAGCGGCACGGTCGCCAGTGGGCGTTCCGCACCGCAGCCAGCGTGGCACCCCATCTGGAGCGCGTCGAGTCGCGTCGTCGCAGGTTGTCGAAGGCGGCGATGGAGACGCTTGCGATCATCGCCTACCAGCAGCCGGTGACCCGTGCCGAGATCGAGGCGGTGCGCGGGGTGCCGGTTGCCCGGGGCACGCTCGACCAGCTCGTCGAGGCGGGCTGGGTCAGACCCAAGGGGCGGCGCGAGGTGCCGGGCCGGCCGGTCACCTGGGTGACCACGCCGGGCTTTCTCGATCAATTCGATCTGAGCTCGCTCGACGATCTGCCACGCCTCGACGAGCTGGAGGCCGCCGGCCTGTTCCGGACGGCCGGAGGTGGTGGATCGGCGCCCGATGACGCGACGGCGGAGGCCCACGGTCAGGCCGATATCGAGCTGCCCCCGGGAGTGGCCGGGACCTGATTGCACAGCCCCAGTTTTTTTGCCAGACTGCTGAAACATCCGCAGAACGCGCCTTCCCGGCTCCGGGAGTTGGGCTGCGGCATCAAGAGGGTTCCCCATGAGTATCGGTATCTGGCAGGTCGTCCTGATCCTTGTGATCGTCCTCATCCTGTTCGGCGCGGGCAAGCTGCCGAAGGTGATGGGCGACGTCGCATCGGGCGTGAAGAACTTCAAGAAGGGCATGAAGGACGAGGACGAGGAGCAGACGCCGCGCGCGCTGAGCGAGGAGGCGACCAGCCCCGAGATGAAGATGGATCGGACCAAGGACGAGGCGGCCAAGAGCTAGGTGCGGCGGCGAGCGGCACGGCAGCGGCTGAAGGGCGCGCATGTTCGATCTCGGCTGGTCGGAAATGGCCGTTATCATGCTGGTGGCGCTTATCGTCATCGGCCCGAAGGATCTGCCCAAGGTGGCCAAGACGATTGGCCACTGGACGGGGCGGGCGCGTGCGCTGGCACGCGATTTCCAGCGCTCGATCGACGACATGGCGCGCGAGGCGGAGCTCGACGAGATCAAGAAGAGCATCGACCGGACCGGCAGGATCGATCTGCGCAAGACCATCAGTGACGCCGTCGATCCGAAGGGTGAGCTCGCGCGCGCCTTCGACGTCGAGGACAAGGCGAAGCCCGGCAAAGTCGGCAAGACGGCGCCTGCCAAGCCGAGGATCGAGGCGCCGGCGGCACCGGCCGGGCCGCCCGCGGCCGTCGCCGACGACACCGCGACGTCCGAGCCGGACAAGGATGCGGCAACCCTCTCGGACGGGGCGACCACGCCCCGCTCCTAGCGCGACGAACGGACGAACCCTGCCGTGATCAAGGACATCGACGACCGCGAAATGCCGCTGCTCGACCATCTGCTCGAGCTGCGCAACCGCCTCATGTACAGCGCCGCGGCGATCCTGCTCGGCTTTGTCGTCTGCTACTTCTTCTCCGAGCAGATCTACGCCTTCCTCGTCCGCCCGCTCGCTGCCGTCTACGAGGGCCAGACCGGCCGGCGGATGATCTATACGAGCCTGACCGAGGCGTTCTTCACCTATCTCAAGGTCGCCTTCTTCGCCGGCGCCTTCATCACCTTCCCGTTCGTCGCGACCCAGCTCTACCTTTTCATCGCGCCCGGGTTGTATCGAAACGAGAAGCAGGCCTTCCTGCCGTTCCTGATAGCGACGCCGGTGCTGTTCTTCCTCGGCGGGGCGATGGTGTACTACGTCATCTTCCCGCTGGCCTGGCGCTTCTTCGTGAGCTTCGAGACCGCCGGTGGCGCCGGGACCCTGCCGATCGAGCTGGAGGCGCGCGTCGGCGAATATCTCGACCTCGTGATGAAGCTCATCTTCGCCTTCGGCCTCTGCTTCCAGCTGCCGGTGGCGCTGACCCTCATGGGGCGGGTCGGCCTGGTCACTGCCGACGGCCTCGCCCGCAACCGTAAATATGCTGTCGTCGGCGTCTTCGTCGTCGCCGCCCTGCTCACGCCGCCGGACATCATCAGCCAGCTCGGCTTGGCTCTGCCGATCCTGGCGCTCTACGAGATCTCCATCCATCTCGTGCGACTGGCCGAGAAGAAGCGGGACGAGGCGCAGGCCGCCGAGGAAGCTGCCGCCGACGACGATTGAGGCGCGGGGGCGGCGGTCATGGCGAATGGCGCTGGAAATGTCACCCGGGAAAGGTGATGGCGACCCCTACGGGAATCGAACCCGTGTTTTCAGCGTGAGAGGCTGACGTCCTGACCGCTAGACGAAGGGGTCGCGAGCGATGGCTGCTAGGTAGAAGCTCGGGCGACGCGGATCAAGCCCCTTTCGGTTGCCGCGTGAAGAACGCGGCGAGCTCGACCTCGGCCGTGTAGACAAACTGGTCGACGATCTCGAGCGCCGCGAGCCGATAGCCGCCGGCGACGAGGACAGCGGCATCGCGGGCGAAGCTCGCCGGCGCGCAGGAGACATAGACGATCCGGTCCACGCCCGACCTCGCGAGCTCGGGCACCTGCGCCTCGGCGCCGGCGCGTGGCGGGTCGAGGATGATGGCGTCGCAGCCGGCGAGCTCGCTCGGGGCGAGCGGTGCCTGGAAGAGGTTGCGACAGCTCGCCTCGATGCGTGGATGGCGGCAGGCGGCGACGAGCTCGGCCGCGACGTCGAAGGCCCGGATCCTGACATTCGGCCCGGCCAGCGGCAGGCTGAGCGTGCCCACGCCGGCGAACAGGTCGACGACGCGGCGGGCCCCTTCGAGATGGCGCACGACGAAGGCCTGCAGGCAGGCCTCGCCTTCCGCCGTGGCCTGCAGGAAGGCCGCGGGCGGCAAGGAGACCGGTAGGCCGGCGATCGTGAGAGCGGCAGGCAGGCGGGCGGCCACGGGCTCCGGCTCGGCACCGTCGACGGTGATGGCGAGGCGCACCAGGGCCTCTGCCTCGGCGAACGCCGCGAGCGTCTCGCGCTCGGCGAGGCTCGGCTGCACGGCCAGATGGAGCACGACTTCGACACCCGAATCGAGCGCTGTCAGCGTCACCTCGCCGCCCTTCCTGGCGCAGTCGAGCCGGGGCAGGAGCTGCCGCAGGGGAGCGAAGAGGGCGACCAGCCCGGGCCGCGCGATCGGGCAGCTCTCGATCGCCACGATGGCGCTGCTGTGGCGCTGGCGGAAGCCGAGCCGGCCGCCCTTGTCGAAGCCGAGCCGTAGCCGGCGGCGACTGCCGAGCGGGCTGCGGTGGATGACGATCGGTTCGGGGACCTCGACGTGCCGGGCGCGCAGCGCGCCCCGGACGTGGCGTCGTTTCAACTCGGCATAGGCCTCGGGCCGGAGATGCTGGAGCGTGCAGCCGCCGCACATGCCGAAATGCCCACAAGGGGGCCGCGCCCGCTCGGTGCTGGCGACGAGGCAGGCCACCGGATCGAGCCAGCCCCGGCGCACGCCGCGGCGCACCTGCCAGCGCTCGCCCGGCAGCGCTCCAGGCACCAGCAGCCGCTCGCCGTCGAGGATGGCCACGCCGTCGCCCTTGAATCCGAGCTCCTGAATGGCGATCTCAAAGGGATGCGCCGATCGTTGCTGGCGCCGTCTCAAGGGCGTGCTGTCTCGACGACGAAGCTGGCGCTCGACGCCGGGTCACGTGGATCGAGACGCAACAGCAGCAAAGCGTCATCGTCGTCACCGAGCAGCAGAAAGACGAAGTCGCTGGTGGCGCTCATCTCGATCACGCGAAAGCCGGTTGGCAGGACGATGCTGCCGCTGTCGACGGCGGCCCGGTCGCCTCGGCCGCGCTCGACCATCAGCCAGACCAGGGCGACGACGCCGAGCACGATCACCACGGCCGCCACGATGTTGAAGAGCTTGATGATGCCGAGATACCGTTCCATGACCTGTCCGCCGCTGGCTGCTGCCCGCTTGCCACATGGCTGAGCCGGCGCTGGTCGAGATTACTGACGGCGAGGCCGGGCGCCGGGTCGATGCGGTGCTGGCCGAGCGGTTGGACGACTTGTCGCGTTCCCGGCTGCAGGCGTTGCTGCGCGACGGGCACCTGACCGTCGGCGACGCGGTGGTAACCGAGGGCAAGCGGCGGGTCAAACCGGGTGAATGCTACCGCCTGGTCGTGCCGCCGCCGTCGCCTTCGGGGCTCGTCGCCGAGGATCGGCCGCTCGACGTGGTCTTCGAGGATGACGATCTCCTGGTCGTCGACAAGCCGGCCGGGCTCGTCGTCCATCCGTCTGTCGGGCACGATCATGGCACTCTGGTGCACGCGCTGCTGGCGCATTGCGGCGCGAGCCTCTCGGGCATCGGCGGGGTGGAGCGACCGGGGATCGTCCATCGGATCGACAAGGACGTCAGCGGCCTGCTCGTCGTCGCCAAGCACGATCGGGTGCATCAGGGCCTTGCCGGCCAGTTCACCGTGCACAGCGTCGATCGACTCTACGAGGCGGTGGTCCACGGCCTGCCCAGCCCGGCCGCCGGCACGATCGACCAGCCGATCGGCCGTCACCCGGTCGACCGCAAGCGGATGGCGATCGTGCCGGCCGGCAAGCGGGCGGTGACCCGTTACCGCCTGCTGGAGGCAGGGGGCACGTTGATCGCCCGCCTCGAGGTGGCGCTCGAGACGGGCCGGACACACCAGATCCGGGTGCATCTCTCGAGTCTCGGTCATCCGCTGCTCGGTGACCGGCTCTATCGGTCGCGCCGTCGCCAGGAGTTGCCGGCACCGCTGCGGGAAGAGATCGAGGGCCTGGGTCGGGTGGCGCTCCATGCCCGCGTGCTCGGCTTCACGCATCCACGGACAGGCGAGCGGTTGCGCTTCGAGTCCCCGCCGCCGGCCATATTCGATCGACTCCTAGCCCTCGCTCGGGCATAGTTTCAGGGGGTGTGGCATTCGGACTGTGCTCGCCGAATTTTCATGCAACGAATCAGTCCTGTCGATGTTAAGGGTTCGGGTGATCGCGTAGCAGCCGGGAACCGATAGCCGGCACGTGATCCGGTGAGCCTGAACTAGCGGAACGTCATCCATGGCCAGTCTTCCCACAGTTCCCCTCGAGGGCAGCGGACTCTCGCGTTATCTCGAGGAGATCCGGCGGTTTCCGATGCTGGAGCCGGAGCAGGAATACATGCTCGCCAAGCGGTGGCGCGAGAACGACGACGTCGCGGCGGCGCACACGCTGGTGACGAGCCATCTGCGCCTCGTCGCCAAGATCGCCATGGGCTATCGCGGCTACGGCCTGCCGATGAACGAGATCATCTCGGAAGGCAATGTCGGGCTGATGCAGGCGGTCAAGCGGTTCGAGCCGGAGCGCGGCTTTCGCCTCGCGACCTATGCCATGTGGTGGATAAGGGCAGCCATCCAGGAATACATCCTCCACTCCTGGTCGCTGGTGAAGCTCGGCACCACGGCGGCGCAGAAGAAGCTCTTCTTCAACCTGCGGCGCCTCAAGAGCCAGATGCAGGCGATCGAGGAGGGTGACCTGAGCCCCGAGGCGGTGAAGAAGATCGCCGAGACGCTGGCGGTCACCGAGCAGGACGTCATCGACATGAACCGGCGCCTCGAAGGGCCGGACCATTCGCTCAACGCGACCCTGCGCGCCGAGAGCGACATGGAGTGGCAGGACTGGCTGGTCGACGACCGGGCAACCCAGGATGCGATGCTCGCCGAGGACGACGAGCTGGATCATCGTCGTGAGATGTTGACGAGCGCCATGCATGTGCTCAACGACCGAGAGAAGCACATCCTGACCGAGCGTCGCCTGAAGGAAAGCCCGACGACGCTCGAGGAGCTGAGTGGTCAGTACGGCATCAGTCGCGAGCGGGTGCGGCAGATCGAGGTGCGGGCCTTCGAGAAGCTGCAGAAGGCCATTCGCGGCATGGAGGCGACCCGCACCGCCGAGGCCGCCGCGGCGACCATTCCGTCAGGCTGAGGAGCGGGGCGCTCGATCTGCTCCTTTGGGCCCGCAGGCTTCAGGCGTGGCCGGCCGTCGAGGACAGGAGTGACGGGTCGACGCCGATCTTGTTGAGCGCGCCCGTCCATTTCTGGGTGTCGTCGAGCTCGAAGACGATGTGCTCGTCGGGCGGCGCTATGAGCCAGCCGTTCTTCTGGATCTCGGCATCGAGCTGGCCCGCCGCCCAGCCGGCGTAGCCGAGCGCGAACACCCGTTGCCGGGGGCCGGTGCCGCTGGCGATCGCCTTGAGCACGTCGACCGTCGCGGTCAGGGCGAACTCGGCGTCGATCAGCAGCGTGTTCTCGTGCACGTAGTCCTGCGTGTGCAGAACGAAGCCGCGACTGCTTTCGACCGGCCCGCCGACATGGACCTTGAGGTTCGCTGCGTCGGTGGTGGGCTCGATGCCGAGCTGCTCGACGATTGCGGTGAACTCGACGTTCTCCGCGATCTGGTTGACTACGATGCCCATGGCCCCCTCGCTCGAGTGGGCGCACAGATAGATCACCGAGCGTTCGAAGCGCGGGTCGGGCATGCCCGGCATGGCGACGAGCAGCATGCCGGCGAGATGGTTGTCGTTGGCGTCGTCGGTTCGCATGACTAAGAGATAACGGGTCGCTGCCGGCGCAACAAGAGAGCCGGAGCCGGCAATCCTATCCGTTGAAGCACAGCAATGAACGAGAGAGGCCTCATGACGATCAAGACCGGTGACCGGCTGCCCGACGCGACCTTCAAGCGCAACAATGCCGGCGACATCACGGACGTGACGACGATGGAGCTCTGCGCCGGCAAGAAGGTGGTGCTGTTCGCCGTGCCCGGGGCGTTCACGCCGACCTGTCACGCGAAGCACGTGCCGAGCTATCTGCAGCACCATGATGCGCTGAAGGCGAAGGGTGTCGACACGATCGCCTGCATCGCTGTCAACGATCCCTTCGTGCTCGGCGAGTGGGCGAAGTCCACGGGCACGGCCGACAAGATCGTCATGCTGTCCGACGGCAATGCCGAGTTCACCAGGGCTATCGGCCTCGACTTCGATGGCAGCGGCTTCAAGCTCGGCACGCGTTCCAAGCGTTATGCCATGGTAGTCGAGGACGGCGTGGTGAAGACCCTTGCCGTCGAGGAGGCGCCGCCGATGATGGAGGTCTCCGGGGCCGACAAGATCCTGGCAGCGCTCTGAGCCGCCTCAGCGCTCGGCTTTCGCTGCCCTGATCGCCGCCGTGGCCAGACCGTCGGCCCGCTCGTTGAGCGGGTCGCCGGCATGGCCCCTGGTCCATGCCCACTCGATCTCGTGCCGCCTGGCGGCGGCCTCGAGGCGCAGCCAGAGATCGACATTCTTGACCGGCTTCTTGTCCGCCGTCTTCCAGCCCTTGGCTTTCCAGCCGGCGAGCCACTCGGTGATGCCCTTGCGCAGATAGGCGCTGTCGGTCACGAGGCGCACGCGCATCGGCCGCTTCAGGCTCTCGAGCGCCTGGATCGCGGCCATCAGCTCCATGCGGTTGTTGGTCGTCGCCGGCTCGTGGCCGGAGAGCTCGCGCTCGTGATCGCGCCAGCGCAGCACCGCACCCCAGCCGCCGGGTCCCGGATTGCCGCTGCAGCCGCCGTCGGTATGGATCTCGACGACGTCGGTTGCCGCCGGCTCGGTCCGCAGGGCGTCAGTCGAGGCCATAGGCGGCCGGCTCCTCGACGCGACGGTGGAAGGCGAGCTTGCGGGCGTACTCCATGGGATCCTTCGGCTTGACCAGGGCACCGTCGACCTGATTCAGCCAGTCGAACAGGCGGGTGAGCAGAAAACGCGTGGCGGCGCCACGGCAGAGCACTGGCAATGCCTCGATCTCGGCCGGCTCGAGCGGGCGCACGGCCTGATAGCCGGCGAGCAGGGCGCGCGACTTGGCGAGATTGAACTCCGCCCGACCCTCGAAGCACCAGGCATTCAGGCAGATGGCGACATCGTAGGCGAAGCGGTCGCTGCAGGCGAAGTAGAAGTCGATGACGCCGGTGACGCGATCACCGGCGAAAAAAACGTTGTCGGGGAAGAGATCGGCGTGGATCACCCCCGACGGCAGCGCCTGCGGCCAGTTGCGCTCGAGATCGTCGAGTGCTTGGGCGATGGTGTCGGCGAGCTCCGCCGAAGGCGGGGTGGGGCTCTGCCGGCAGGCCTCGAAAAGTGGTCGCCAGCTCGTGACCGAGAGCGCGTTCGCACGATACCCGGCGAAGTCGCCGACGGCCTGGTGAAGGCTGGCCAGAGTGGCGCCGAGGGCCGCGCAGCGTGCCGCGTCGATCCGCTTCGGCGAGCGGCCGTCGAGAAAGCTGACGATGGCCGCCGGCTTGCCGCACAGTCGCTGCAGGCTGCGGCCATGGCGATCGTGGATCGGCACCGGACAGGCGATGCCGTGCTTCGCCAGATGATCCATGAGCGTCAGGAAGAAGGGCAGGTCGGCCGGGTCGACGCGCTTCTCGTAGATCGTCAGGATGTAGCGGCCGGTCGTCGTGTCGAGGCGGAAGTTGGAGTTCTCGACGCCTTCCGCGATGGGTTCGAGGGTTCTGGCCTCGCCGATGCCGTACTGCGCCAGGAGCGCCTCCAGGGCCGGCACCGGAACCGAGGTATAGACCGCCATCCATCACCAGTCTGGTCGCTTGCAACCCGCGCCTTATGCCGACCCCGGCCCGGCTTGTCACGCGGCACGGCGGCGGCTCGCCCGACCGGTTTCAGGAAGCGGTGCGCAGGCGACGCTCGGGGATCGGCGGGACGCGGAAGGAGACGTTCTCGTTGGTGAGGCTCAGGGTCGTCACATTGATCTGGTAGCGCGCGCGGAAAGCCTCGATCACCTCCTCGACCAGGATCTCCGGCGCCGAGGCCCCGGCGGTCAGCCCGACCGAAGCCACCCCGGCCAGGTCCTGCCAGTCGATATCGGCGGCGGACTGGATGAGCAGCGCCCGCGCGGCGCCGTTCTGCCTCGCCACCTCGACCAGCCGGACCGAGTTCGACGAGTTCGGTGCGCCGACCACGAGCACGAGATCGGAGCCCGGTGCCATCGCCGCCACCGCTTCCTGGCGGTTGGTGGTGGCGTAGCATATGTCCTCGCTGCGCGGTCCGGCGATCGCCGGGAACCGTTGGCGCAGCACTGTCACGATCGCGGCGGTGTCGGTCAGCGAGAGCGTCGTCTGGGTGGCGTAGGCGACCTTGTCGGGATCGGGCACCATCACATTCTCGGCGTCGGCGACGGTCTCGACCAAGAGGACGGCGCCGTCGTCGACCTGGCCCATGGTGCCTTCGACCTCGGGATGACCGGCATGGCCGACCAGGAGGACCGTCAGCCCGTCCGCGTGGTGGCGTTCGACCTCACGATGGACCTTGCTGACCAGTGGGCAGGTGGCATCCGCGAAAATCAGCCGGCGGCGGCGCGCCTCCGCCGGCACCCGCTTCGGCACCCCGTGGGCGGAGAAGACCACCACGGCATCCTCCGGCACCTCGTCGAGCTCGTCGACAAACACCGCGCCGAGGCCACGCAGCTCCTCGACGACATGGCGGTTGTGCACGATCTCGTGACGGACGTAGATAGGCGGGCCGTTCTTCCGCAACGCCTCCTTGACGATGGCGATGGCCCGGTCCACCCCGGCGCAGAAGCCGCGCGGATTGGCGAGGCAGATGGTCAAATGCGGTCGGTCGGTTGGCGGCAAGACGAGCTCCGGCGCGGTGTGCGGCCGGCGATCGGGTCCAGGGCCGGCCGGCTGACGAACCCGTCGGTCGATAGCATAGCGGGCCATTGCCGGCGAGAGCCGATGGCACAGGTCTGGCGTGCGGCATCGGCGCTGCGCGAGCACGGGAGAGGACGAGGATGGCGAGCCGCACGCCAGTGGCGCTGGCTGACGGGACCAAGATCGAGGAGTGGCGGCTGCTCCTCATCCTGGTCGTGTCCACCGGCATCGGCCCGTTCTCCATGCAGATCTTCCTGCCGGCCCTGCCGGCGATCCAGTCGGGGTTCGCCGTCTCCGCCGCCACAGCGCAGCTCGCGTTCTCGCTTTCCGCCCTGGCAATGGCCGTGGCGACGCTGATCTATGGGCCGCTCTCGGACCGGCTCGGCCGCCGGCCGGCCTTGATCGCCGGCCTCGTCATCTTCCTGGCAGGCAGCCTGATCTGCGCCTTCGCGAACTCGATCGAGCTGCTGATCCTCGGCCGTGTCGTGCAGGCCGCCGGGGGCTGCGCCGGCATGGTGCTCGGTCGCGCGATTGTCCGCGATCTCTACGATCGCGAGCGGTCGGCCGCGGCCATCGCCTATATCACCATGGCAATGGTGGTGGCGCCGATGCTCGCCCCGGCGATCGGTGGCGTGCTCACCGACTTGTTCGATTGGCCGGCCGTCTTCCTGCTCGGCGGAGCGCTCGGCGTGCTGGTGCTGATCGCCGTGCGTGGCCACCTGCCCGAGACGCTGGTGCCGCGCGACCGACCGACCACGTTCAGCGTGATGCTCGGGGATTTCAAAACGCTGATCCGGTTGCCGGCATTCCTCGGCTTCGCGTTCCAGGGTGGCTTCTCGATGGCGGTCTTCTTCAGCTTCCTCGCCGCGGCCCCCTACGTGATGATCACCGTGCTCGAGCGTCCGCCGTCGGAATACGGGCTGATGTTCATCGTCGTCTCGGCGGCCTTCATGGCCGGCAATTTCACGACCGCCCGGCTCGGCCGCCGGCTGGGCATCGATCGCATGGTCCTCGGCGGCAGCGCCGGGACGCTGTTCGGGGCATGCGTGCTGCTCCTGCTGGTGCCGGCCGTCTACATCACGCCTTGGGCGCTCTTCCTGCCGATGATGCTGATCGCCTTCACCCAGGGCGTGTCGATGCCCAACAGTCTCGCGGCGGTGATCAGCCTCCGGCCGGATCTGGCCGGTGCCGCCTCCGGTCTCGCCGGCTTCCTGCAGATGGGCACGGCCGCCCTGGTGGCCCAGATCATCGGCTCCATCCAGAGCGGCTCGCCCTATCCCATGGCCATCGGCATGCTGGTCAGCGCCGCCCTGATGATGCTGAGCGCCGTCTACGCGATCGGTCGCACGCGCGGCTGAAGCGAGGCGCCATTCGTCGGCCCTTGCAGCCGGTCCGGGCGACAGGCACAAGCGCCGGACGACAGCAACGGGCGACGCATGGCAAGCGCGGACGACGAGTATGTGCTCGAGCAGCAGGTCGGGCATCTCCTGCGGCGGGCCAATCAGCGCCATACGGCGCTGTTCGCCCGTCATTTCGCCGCCTTCGACCTGACGCCGCTGCAGTTCGCCGTGCTGATGAAGCTGCAGGCTGCCGGCCCCTTGTCGCAGAATCATCTCGGCCGGCTCACCGCCATGGACCCCAACACCGCCCAGGGCGTCATCCTGCGTCTCCTGCGGCGCCGGCTGGTGATGCGCCAGCCCAGCCCGGAGGACCGGCGGCGCAAGCTCTTGTCGCTGACCGAGGCGGGCGCTGCCCTGGCGAGTCGACTGAAAGAGGAGGGGCGGGCGATCAGCGAGGCGACCCTCGCACCGCTGACCGCGCGGGAACGTCGCCAGTTGCTGGCGCTGCTGGCGCGGCTCGTTTGAGTAGGAGGCCGTCCCGGATCGGCTTGACAGTTGCGTGAGCTGGGGCCATCGCCATGCGCAATCGGCTTGCGACGGCTCCTGCAGGGGCTATTGTAGGTGTTCTTACGAATTGCCGGGCGGTGGGACCGCTCGCTAGGGGGCTTGCGATGAACGAGATCAGCCATCTCGTCGGAGCCGCGGGGCCGGATTCCCTGGTCGTCCGCTTCGCCGGCGACAGTGGCGACGGCATGCAGCTCACCGGCAGCCGGTTCACCCAGGAAGCGGCGCTCGACGGTGCCGATCTCGCCACGTTTCCGGATTTTCCGGCGGAGATCCGTGCCCCGGTCGGCACGACCTTCGGGGTCTCCGCCTTCCAGATCCAGTTCGGCGGCCGGCGGGTGCGCACGCCCGGCGACCGGCTCGATGTGCTCGTCGCTCTCAATCCCGCGGCCCTGAAGGTCAATCTCGAGGATCTGCGGCCGGGCGGCACGCTGATCATCGACACGGCGGCTTTCGTCGATCGCAACTTCAAGAAGGCGGGCTACGACCACGACCCGCGCGACGACCTCGACGGCTATCGCCGCCTCGATATCGACATCACCAAGCTGACCCAGGCCGCCGTCAAGCCGCTTGGCGTCGGCAACCGCGACGCCAACCGGGCGCGCAATCTCTGGACCCTCGGCCTCGTCCTCTGGCTCACCGGCCGCTCGCGAGGCGCCACGCAGGACTGGATTCGCGAGCGCTTCGCCGCCGAGCCCCTCGTCCGCGACGCGAATCTGGCGGCGCTCGATGCGGGCCACGCCTATGGCGAGACGGCGGAGCTGCCGCGCCTGCCGGAAGTGCTGGCACCCGGACAGACGGCACCACTGCCGCCCGGCCGCTACCGGACGGTGACCGGAGTCGACGCCCTCTGCTACGGGCTGGTCACGGCGGCACGCCTCTCCGGCATCGACCTCTTCTACGGCTCCTATCCGATCACCCCGGCCTCGAGCATGCTGCACATGTTGGCACGGCTCGGCGCCTTCGGTGTGCGCACCTTCCAGGCCGAGGACGAGATCGCCGCCATCTGCGTCGCCATCGGTGCTTCCTATGCCGGCCAGCTCGGCGTCACCGGCAGCTCCGGGCCTGGCATTGCGCTCAAGATGGAGGCGTTGGGCCTCGCCATCGCCACCGAGCTGCCGCTCGTCGTGATCGACGCGCAGCGCGGCGGACCCTCGACCGGTCTGCCGACCAAGACCGAGCAGTCGGACCTCTTCCAGGCCGTGCTCGGCCGCAATGCCGACGCCCCGCTCGTCGTCCTGGCGGCTTCGACGCCGGGCGACTGCTTTCCGGTGGCGATCGAGGCGGTGCGGCTCGCCACGCGATACATGACACCGGTCATGCTGCTGACCGACGGCTTCCTCGCCAATGCCAGCGAGCCCTGGCTGATCCCGGATCTGGCGACGCTCGAGCCCTTTCCGGTGCGGCAGGGTGCTGCGGTGGACGGATTCCAGCCCTACGCCCGCGATCCGGCGACGCTGGCGCGGGCCTGGGTGCCGCCCGGGACGCCGGGCCTGCGCCATCGGATCGGCGGCATCGAGCGGTCGCACAGGACGGGTGCCATTTCCTACGATCCGGCCAACCACCAGATGATGACGGATTTCCGTCGGGCCAAGATCCTGGGCATCGCCCGGGATCTGCCGGCGCAGGGCTTTGTCGCCGGCGGCATGGACGACCGGATTCTGATTCTGGGCTGGGGGTCGACCTTCGGCGCCATCGAAAGCGCCGTGGATCGGCTGCGGGCCGACGGGGTCAGCGTGGCGCACGCCCATCTCCGCCATATCTGGCCGCTGCCGGCCAATCTCGGCGACATCCTCGCGAGCTTCGAGCGGGTGCTGGTGCCGGAGCTGAACACCGGACAGCTCCACCTCCTCCTGCAGGGGGTCTATGGCTGCCGGCTGGAGAGCCTGACCAAGGTCTCCGGCAAGCCGTTCACCGCCGCCGAGATCGAAACCCGGGTCAAGACGCTGCTGGAGGCGTGATACGATGGCGACCGTGCTCGAACGTGAGCCCAAGGGACTCACGCCCAAGGACTGGGCCAGCGACCAGGAGGTCCGCTGGTGCCCCGGCTGCGGCGATTACGCCATTCTCAAGGCGGTGCAGAAGACCCTGGCCGACCTGCAGGCCGACCCGGATCGCACCGTGTTCATCTCGGGCATCGGCTGCGCCGCCCGTTTTCCCTATTATGTCGAGTCCTACGGTTTCCACACGATCCATGGCCGGGCGGCGGCGATCGCCACGGGCGTCAAGCTGGCCAACCCGGAGCTCGACATCTGGGTCGTCTCGGGCGACGGCGACAGCCTGTCGATCGGTGGCAACCACCTCCTCCATCTGCTGCGCCGCAATGTCGATCTCGTCTATCTCCTGTTCAACAACGAGGTCTACGGCCTGACCAAGGGGCAGGCCTCGCCGACCAGCCCGCGCGGCACGGTGAGCCCGTCCTCGCCCGGCGGCACGCTCGACGCGCCGGTCAATGCCGGGGCCTTCGCGCTCGGCGCCGGGGCGCGCTTCGTGGCGCGGGTCGCCGACGTGGTGCAGGGGCCGATGGTCGAGGTGCTGACCCGGGCGCACGGCCATCGCGGGACGAGCTTCGTCGAGATCCTGCAGAACTGCATCGTCTACAACGACGGCGCCTTCGACGCAGTGACCGACAAGGCGACCGCGGCCGAGCACCAGCTCTGGTGCCGGCACGGCGAGCCGCTCCTCTTCGCGGGCGGCACCAAGGGCGTGCGCCTGGTGCCCGAGCGCTTCGCGCTCGAGATCTTCGATGTCGGCGCGGACGGGCTCGGTGCCGAGGCGGCCCTCGTCCACGACGAGACCAACCCGATGCTGGCGCAGATGCTGGTGCGGCTCGATGTGCCGACCGCACTCGGCGTCATCTTCGCCGTCGAGGCGCCGAGCTACGATGCGGCCTTCAGCGCCGCGGCCCCGACGCGCAAGCCGGGGCTCGCGGATCTGCAGCGCCAGGTGGGCGGCCGGACGACCTGGAAGATCGGTTAGGCGGGCCGGGCCGCAAGCGCGCTTGACAGGGCGGCCGTGCGGTCCGAGTTTGTTCCATCACACATGAATTCGGGCGCTGACCCGAGCCGTGGGAGAGGGTAGCCGAGCCAGCGCGTATGGGAGCCTATCACCGCCCCGAGGATCTCGACAGGGTGCTTCGCCTCTTGGCGGCGAGGGCGGTCGCGCCGCTCGCCGGCGGCACCGATCTGTTCCCCGCCGACGCGGCGCGCAACGCCTGGGGCGAGCCGGCGCTCGACACACCCGAAGGTGCGGACCTGCTCGATCTGTCCGGCCTGAGTGTGCTGCGCCGCATCGAGGACACTGGCGACAGGGTCGAGATCGGCGCCCTCGTCACCTGGACCGATGCCCTGGACGCGCCGTTGCCGCCCTGGTTCGATGCCGTCCGCCAGGCAGCACGCGAGGTGGGCGGCATGCAGATCCAGAATCGCGGCACGCTCGCCGGCAATCTCTGCAATGCCTCGCCCGCGGCCGACGGCGTGCCGCCGCTTCTGGCGCTCGATGCCCGCGTCCGCTTGGCGAGCGTGCGGGGCGGCCGCGAGCTGCCGCTCGACAGGTTCATCCTCGGCAACCGGCGCACGGCAAGAGCCCCGGACGAGCTCGTCACCCACATCGTGCTGCCGAAGCCGCCGGCGGCGGCGCGGTCGGTCTTCCTGAAGCTCGGCGCCAGGCGCTATCTCGTCATCTCGATCGCCATGGTGGCGGTGACGTTCGTTCTCGATGATGAAGGGCGGATCGCCCTGCTCCGGCTCGCGGTCGGGGCCTGCTCGCCGGCGGCGGTGCGCCTCTGCGAGCTGGAGGAGCGGCTCCTGGGCCTGACGCCCGAGGCCGCGGCGGCTGCGGTCGGGCCTGCGGATCTGGCCATGCTGACGCCCATCGACGATATCCGCGCGAGTGGCGCCTACCGCCGCCATGCCGCGCTCGTGCTGCTGCGCCGAGCGCTCGGCGGCGAGCGCCTGCAGGTGGCGGCATGAACGCCCTCTCACCGGTCGAGGTGGGCATCGGCTTTCGGCTGAATGGTCGGCCGGTGGTGATCGATGCGCCGCCGGCGACCCGGTTGAGCCGCGTCCTCCGCGAAAACCTCGGGCTGACCGGCACCAAGGTCGGCTGCGATGCCGGCGATTGTGGTGCCTGCACGGTGCTGATCGACGGTCGGCAGGCCTGCGCCTGCCTCCTGCCGCTCGGTCAGGTCGGGGGGCGCTCGGTGACCAGCATCGAGGGGCTCGCGGCCGAGCCCCGCTTCAGCCGGCTGCAGCAGGCGTTCGTCGAGGGCGGGGCCGTGCAGTGTGGCATCTGCACCCCCGGCATGCTGATGGCCGCGGCGGATCTGCTCAACCGGTGCGAGCGGCCAGGCCGGGGCGAGATCGAGGACGCGCTGGGTGGCGTGCTCTGCCGCTGCACCGGCTACCGACAGATCGTGGCGGCTGTCGCCGAGGCGATTGCGCCGCGAGCGCCCGCCCCGCGGCCCGCCGGCCCCGTCGTGGGGGCGCGGATCGCCCGGCTCGACGGCCGGGACAGGGCCGCGGGCACAGAGCGCTTCGGTGCGGACGGCGTCCCCGCCGACACCTGGCGGCTGCGCGTGGTGCGATCGCCGCACATGCGGGCGCGCTTCAGCCTCGGCGATCTCGCCGCGGTCGAGCGGCAGCATGGCGTGCGGGTGCTGACAGCGGCCGATGTGCCGGGCGTCAACGGCTTCGCCATCTTTCCCGACCGCAAGGACCAGCCGGTCTTCGCCGTCGATCATGTGCGGTTTCGCGGCGAGGCGGTGCTTGCTTTGGTCGGTCCGGCCGCGGCGCTGGCCGGGATCAGGGACGCCGGGCTGCCGATCACCTGGGAGCCGCTCGAGCCCGTGAGCTTCGCCGCCGCCCGGACGGGGGAGGCGCCGGCCCTGCACGGGGACCGGCCGGACAACGTGCTGACCGAGGGGCGGCTCGAGCCGGGCGATGCCGCGGCGGCGCTGGCGGCGGCTGCGGTCACGGCCGAGATCGCCATCGAGACGAGTTTCGTCGAGCACGCCTATATCGAGCCCGAGGCCGGCTGGGCCGTCCGCCGGGGTGATCGTCTGGAGCTCACCGTCTCGACCCAGAGCCCGTACATGGACCGGGACGAGGTGGCGAACGTCCTCGGCGTGGCGCCGGAGCAGGTCAGGATCCGACCCACGGCCTGTGGCGGCGGCTTCGGCGGCAAGCTGGACGTGGCGGTGCAGCCGCTCTTGGCGGTCGCCGCCTGGCGGCTCGACCGGCCGGTGGCCTGCACCTACAGCCGCGCCGAGAGCATGGCCTCGACCACCAAGCGTCATCCGGCGGCGATCGTCGCGCGCGCCGGCGCCGATGCCTCGGGGCGGATCACGGCGCTCGACTTCGCGGGCGATTTCGACACCGGCGCCTATGCCTCATGGGGGCCGACGGTGGCGGGCCGGGTGCCGATCCACAGCCCCGGGCCCTACCGCGTCGCCAACCTTCGGGCGCGATCGCGGGCGATCCTGACGAACGCGCCGCCGAGCGGGGCGTTTCGTGGCTTCGGCGTGCCGCAGACGCTGCTCGCGGTCGAGCAGGCCTATGACGAGCTGGCGCTGAAGCTCCAAATCGACCCGCTCGAGTTCCGGCTCCGAAACGCGCTTCGGCCGGGCGATGCCACCGCCACCGGGCAGATGCTGGAAAGCGTCGGCATGGTCGAGTGCCTGGAGGCCCTGCGGCCACGCTGGCGGGAGCTGCGAGCAGCGGCAAAAGGCAGTGGGCCCGTGCGGCGCGGGGTCGGCATCGCCAGCGTCTGGTACGGCTGCGGCAATACCGGGATGAGCAATCCGTCGAGCCAGCGGGTCAGCCTGCTGCGCGACGGCCGGATCATGTTCTGGAACGGCGTGCAGGATATCGGCCAGGGCTCGAGCACCATCATGGCGCAGATCCTGGCGGACGCAGTCGGTGTGCCGCTCGACGCCATCGACAGCTCCTCGGCCGACACCGACCTCACGCTCGATTGCGGCAAGACGTCCGCCTCGCGCCAGACTTTCGTCTCCGGACGGGCGACGCAGCTCGCTGGCGAGGCGTTGCGCGCGCAACTGCTCAGGCTGGCCAATGCCGGCGGCGACGCGCGGATCGAGCCCGGCGCCGGATCGGTGCGGGTGGTCGAGGGCGGCCACGAGCGCCGCATCGACCTGGCGCTGCTGCCGTACGTCGAGGGCTGCGGCCCGGAGGTTGCGCTCGACGCGCGCGCCAGCTTCGATCCCCCGGCGACGCCGGTCCTGGACAATCGGGGCTCGCCCTATGCCTCCTATGGCTTTGGCGCGCAGATCGCGCAGGTCGCGGTCGACATCGAGCTCGGCACGGTCAAGGTCGAGCGGATTGTCGCCGCCTATGATGTCGGCCGCGCCATCAACCCGGAGCTGGTCGAGGGGCAGATCATCGGCGGCGTGGCGCAGGGTCTGGGCCTGGCGCTCATGGAGGAGTTCATCCCCGGGCGGACCGAGAATCTGCACGACTACCTGATCGCTACGGTCGGCGACATGCCCGAGGTGGAGGTGCATCTGGTGGAGAAAGCGGAGCCGCTTGGCCCATTCGGTGCCAAGGGTGTCGGCGAGCACGCGCTGATTCCGACAGCACCGGCCATCATGAACGCCATCCACCACGCCACGGGCGTGCGGATCACGAAGATTCCGGCCATTCCGCATCGCGTGCATGCGGCGCTGGTGGCCGCGGGAGTGAGCCCGTGACCGACATGACCGAGCGGTTCGGCGCGCGCGAGGCCGATGGCATCGTGCGCTGCGACGCCTGCCCGGTGCTCTGCCGCATCAGGCCCGGGCGGTCAGGCGCCTGCGGCCGCTACGCCAACGAGGACGGCTCGCTCGTCCGCACCGATCCCGTGCTCTTCGCCGAGCGCCATGTCGACGAGGGCGGTGCGCTGGTCCCGTTCGCCGAGGGCGACCGGGACGGTGCCGTCGGCCCGAGCGTCGAGACCTTCGTCACCGGCATCGGCTCGGGCACGACCTATCCCGACTACAAGCCCGCACCCTTCATCGTCAGCTCGACCTATCGGGGTGTCGACACGGTCACGGTGGTGTCCGAGGGGATCTTCTCCTATTGCGGCTGCAAGGTGAAGATCGACACCGACCGGCATCTCGGGGCGGAGCGGAGTGCCATCACCGTCAAGGGCGAGCCCGTCGGCCACGTGACGACCGCCGAGTACGGCTCGCAGATGCTTTCGATCGGCGGCGTGCATCACCTGACCGGCACGACCAAGAAGGCCGGCAACGTGACCTGCGACACGCTGGTCAGGCTCTGCGGCGGCGAGCCGGTCGAGCTCGAGATCGAGGCGGGCAGCAGCGTCGTCGTCCAGGCCGGCGCGGCACCGATCGTCAACGGCAAGCCGGAGGCGCGGATGCGGGTCGGCTGCGGCTCCGCAACCGTCGGCATCTTCGCCAAGCAGTGGTATGGCCATGTCGACGAGGTGATCGTCCTCGACGATCACATCACCGGCGTGCTCACCGAGCACCAGGCCGGCCGCTGTCTCGACATGCCGCCTTCGGGCGTGCGGATCGAGGGCCGCAAATCCACGCCGGGGCGCTATTTCCAGGTGGCCAATCCGGGCCTGGGCTGGGGTGGGACGGACATCACCGACCCGTTCAGCGTGATCCGCGACATCGACCGCAAGCTCGCCTGGCCCGGCATGCGCCTGCTGATCACCTCGACCACGGGCGAGGATGCGGTCTGGTGCGTGCTCGACGAGGATTTCCGGCTGCGGGAGGCGGAGATGCCGGCGGCGGTGCGCCGGACGGTCGAGCGGATCGGCGAGAACTGCGAGCCTTCCCTCTGCTCCGTCCTCTTCATGGCCGGCGCCGGCGGCTCGCTGCGCGCCGGGGTCTCGGAGAATCCGGTGCTGATCACCCGCTCGGTCAAGGCCGGCGAGACCCGGGTCACGATGGGCGGGGCACCCGTCTATGTCTGGCCGGGTGGCGGCATCACCGTCATGGTCGATGTCGAGCGGTTGCCGAAGCGCGCCTTCGGCTACGTGCCGACACCGGCCCTGGTCGCACCCATCGAGTTCACCCTGCCGCTCGAGCTCTACACGGCGCTCGGCGGGCACGC
>ERZ795053.2380-NODE-2380-length-22943-cov-5.107261_pt1 | contig 22943 bp, 25 predicted proteins | sample MGYA00375137_ERZ795053 | MGnify/ENA primary metagenome ERZ795053 (study PRJEB30182, sample SAMN05720284) | activated sludge metagenome | isolation source: Anaerobic digester | place: Hong Kong | collected 2014-12-17 ...
GGAAGGAGCGATTTCTCTGACAAATATTTTGGAAGTTTTATAAGTTTTTTCTATTTCTAATTTATCTTTTTTATTATATACAAAATATTTTAGACAAGCTTGAGAGAAATTACTATGACTTCTGATCCTTATGATCCATCTTTAAATACTTTGCATGATAATGCACACCCATTTGATTCCTTTTTTTATCCTGAGACTGTCGCAGTTATTGGTGCGACGGAAAAAGAAGGGAGTGTTGGCAGGACCTTGATGTGGAATCTCCTTCGTTCTCCATTTGGCGGAACGATTTATCCAGTTAATTTAACAAGGGAAAGTATTTTAGGTGTTAAAGCATATAAGTCCGTTAAGGCGATCGATAAAAAAATTGATTTAGCGGTCGTGGCAACACCTGCAAAAATTGTGCTGAGCGTTATCGATGAATGTGTAGAGGCAGGGGTTCGCTCCGTTGTAATTATTTCGGCAGGATTTAAAGAGATAGGTAAAGAAGGAGAAGAGCTAGAAGCTAAGATTCTTGAAAAAGCTAAAAAATCTAAGATACGTATCATCGGCCCGAACTGTCTCGGATTAATGAATCCTATGACCGGTCTTAATGCGACTTTTGCAGCAGATACTGCTTTAAAAGGGAATATTGCTTTTTTAAGCCAGTCGGGAGCTTTATGTACTGCGGTGCTCGATTGGAGCTTGAAGGAAAAGGTAGGGTTTTCTTCATTTGTTTCAACAGGTTCGATGATGGATGTGGGTTGGGGTGATCTGATCAATTACTTTGGAAAAGACCCAAATACCAAAAGTATTTTGCTTTATATGGAAAGTATTGGTGATACAAGATCTTTTTTGTCAGCAGCAAGAGAAGTCTCATTAAAAAAGCCAATCATTTTAATTAAAGCTGGAAGAACGGAAGAATCTGCCAAAGCGGCTGTTTCCCATACCGGTGCTCTAGCAGGTTCTGATGATGTGTTGAATGCGGCACTCAATCGCGTTGGTGTGCTGCGGGTAGATACGATTTCTGATTTATTTTCGATGGCGGAAATTTTAGCGAAACAACCAAGACCCAAAGGCCCTAATTTGACCATTATCACCAATGCTGGAGGCCCTGGGGTTATTGCAACGGATGCTTTGATACAAAATGGTGGGCAGCTAGCTCCTGTGGATCAAGCTGCAGTAGAAAAATTATCGGAGTTTCTCCCAAAAGAATGGAGCCATAGCAACCCTGTAGATATTTTAGGGGATGCGAGCCCTTCTCTTTATGCTAAGACGATCAAAGAAATTATGAAAGATGAGAAGACCGATGGTCTTTTAGTTGTCTTAACACCTCAGTATATGACAGATCCTACTAAAACAGCTCAAGAGATTATCCAGAATGTGGGGTATACTGAGAAGCCTCTTTTAACAAGCTGGATGGGGGCTAAAACAGTTGCTAAAGGTGCGGAGCACTTTGTAAATGCTGGAATCCCTTGTTTTGAATATCCTGATGATGCTTGTAAGTCTTTTGCATACATGTGGCAATACAGTAAAAATCTTCAAAGTATCTATGAAACACCTGTATTGATGGAAAATTATGATCAGGAATCTTTTGATGAGAGAAAAGCGTGGGTGGATCAATTTTTCGATAATATTGAAAAAGAAGGACGCTTTTTGTTGAATGAGGCTGAAGCTAAGCAGGTCTTAAAACGTTATGGAATTCCTGTTGCAGAGACGATTATCACCACTACAAAAGAAGAGGCTGTAAAAGCCGCTGAAGAGATGGGATATCCCGTGGTTGTGAAACTGTATTCTGAAACGATCACTCATAAATCGGATATGGGTGGCGTGAAGCTGAATTTAAAAACTGCAAAAGCAGTTGAAGAGGCTTTTGAACAAATCGAAAAATCAATCACTGAAAAAGTTGGAAAAAAAGCTTTTCAGGGAGTGACTGTTCAGCCAATGATTTCCGGTAAGGGAATAGAGCTGATTTTGGGTGCTTCTTTGGATCCTCAATTCGGTCCTGTGCTTCTTTTTGGATCTGGAGGGGAACTTGTTGAAGTTTTTAAAGATAAAGCTTTAGCCCTTCCTCCTTTGACATCGACTTTGGCAAGAAGGATGATTGAAAAGACTAAGATCTATAAGGCTCTTGAAAATTATCGTGGGCAACAATTTGTTGAACTCAGCAAATTGGAAAAAACGCTTGTACTGTTTGCGAATATGATTGCTCAAAACCCTCGTATTAAAGAATGTGATATCAATCCTATTTTAGCGTCTAACAATAGCCTAATGGCTTTAGATGCGCGGATTGTTTTAAATGATTCTTTAAAAGAATTGCCGAAACTGGCTATTAGACCTTATCCGCATGAATACGTGCAATCCCTTAAAATTACAGAAGAGGTTGATGCAAGACTACGTCCGATCAGACCTGAAGATGAACCTTGTGTTTTGGAATTTTATAAACAATTGTCAGAAGATCATGTAGTACAAAGGTATTTGAAATCTCACCGTTTCGGAGAAATGGTGGATCATCAGCTACTTGTGGACATTTGTTTTAAGGATTACGACCGAGAAATGTCTATCATTTGTGAGAAAAAAGATAATGGACAGATTTTAGCGATTGCGAACATGACCAAAGTCCTAGGTAGCATGGATGCTTTTTTTGCAATCAATGTACGCGATGGTTGGCATCATGTGGGGATTGGTTCCAAAATGATTGCAAAGCTAGTTGAGATTGCTAAAAAAGAACAGATACATAGGCTTTATGCAGAGATTCATAAAGAAAATGAAGCGATGCTTAAAATTATGAAAAAGTTAGGTTTTTCTTTGCAGGATATGAATCATGATTCTTTGATAAAAGCCGAAATTATTTTAGATTAGAGACTGTTTTATGCGCGCGATGACGTATAATATTCATTTCGACGATTTGGAGGATATAAGTCATCTATGGAATGAAAGAAAAAGTTGGATAGCTTATCTGATCGAGCATTATCAATCAGATCTTATTTGCTTGCAAGAAGCTTATGCGCATCAAGTAAATGATCTGAAAATTTTGCTTAAGGATTATAAGTTTGTAGATGAGCCTGTAGATGCAGATCATTTAGATCTGCCAATCGATCCGATTCTTTATAATCCTTTGAAATTTGATATGATTGAAACAGGTCGTTTTTTTCTTTCTGATACTCCTGAGATTTATTCCAATACGTGGGAAGGGAAATATGTTAGGTTTGTACGATATGTGAAATTCCTGGAGAAAAAAACTTCTAAAACATTTGTATTTTTCAATACACATTTAGATTATTACAGCTTTGAAGCACGGAAACTTGGTGTGAAATTACTAAAAAGTAAGGTTTTGGAACTTTCTCAAGAAAATCCTTTTATAGTAGGAGGCGATTTTAATTTATTTCCTTCAATGCATGGAGAGGATGTTTATCGCCTTTTAGTCGACAAGAAAAAAATGCCAATTTTCTATGATTCTTTAAGCTGCGCGAGGGACGTACAGAAAAAATGGGGCAGTTTTTCAGGATATGATGTAGGCTATGAAGATTTTTCCATGCCGGATGCAATTTTTGTATCACAAAACATTGCAGTCGATTTTTTTCATATTTTGATAGATCAATTTGGGGGAAAGTATCCATCGGATCATTTCCCCATCTTATGTAAGATACAGCTCCCCAACTAGTAAGAAGCTTGAATATTAGCTTTTAGAAGCTTTTAAAACGTCTTCTAGAACTTTTTGAGAGTTTTGATCTGAGTTGATCGATACAAGGATGTTTTTCTTTTCAAAAAATTCAATTAAAGGTTCTGTTTCTTTATGGTAGACGTTTAATCTTTCGCGTACCACTTCTTCTGTATCATCTTTTCGTTGGTAAAGTTCACCACCACATTCATCGCAAATACCTTCTTGCTTTGGTTTGTGGAATTCTTTATGGAAGGGTGTTCCGCAGTTTTTGCAAACAAGACGTCCAGAAATACGTTCTACGATTTTATCATCGGAGATTTCAAGATTGATAGCTTTGATATGTGCTTTTTCAGGCACTTTTGTTAGATAAACCTCTGCTTGATGAATTGTTCTAGGAAATCCATCAAGAATATATCCCTTTTCGCAATCCTTTTTTGCAATACGATCCAGTAGCATGTCGATAACAAGCTCATCGGGCACAAGCTTTCCTTCGTTCATGTAGGATTTGGCTTCTTCACCTAAAGGAGTATTGTTTTTTAAATTTTCACGGAATAAATCTCCTGTGGAGATGTGGGGAAGTTTTGTTTCTTTAGCAAGTTCAACCGCCACGGTGCCTTTTCCAGCTCCTGGAGGCCCTAGCAGAATTAAAATGGTTTGTTCATGATTTTTCATATGAATTCTATATAGTCCAGTTAATGTGATTAATAGAATAAGAGTAATCAATATTTTTTTCATCATACCCTCGTATTTTTTAATAAGTATAAAGGAAAAGATGAAAAAGTTAAATCAGATTATTTGGTGAAAAATCATTTAAAATGTCTTATTTCAAACAAGATTTATTTTGATATATATCATGAGTATGTTTCATGTTTTTTTAGGAAGTTCTTAATGTTTTTGTAAGTTAATTTATTATATAAATAATTAATTGTTAGTGGTTTGATTCTTGAGTGAGAAAAAATCTTGAAATAATAATGCTTGAATATTACTGTAAAAATAGACAAAGACAGTAAAAATCAATCATATGTATAAAAAAACTTATCAAAAAGCTCTTAAGGTTTTTCGTTCTAAGGGAGGTCTTCTTAGATATAATGAAGCTATACAAGAGGGTATTTATAGCCGGACACTCAAAGAAATGAAAAATTTGAATATCATCGAACAAATAGAGAGAGGGTTGTATGCCATAGCAGGATTGCCTAATATCACAGACCCTGATTTGGTTATTGTGTCAAAATTAATTCCTAAAGGAGTGATTTGCTTGATATCGGCTTTGTATTTTCATAAATTAACAAATCAAATTCCTCATCTTGTTCATATCGCAATTCCTCAAAATATTAAAGCTCAAAAAATTGATTGTATTCCTACACAGTTTTACTGGTTTTCTGATAAAACATGGAAATCAGGTATTGAAAAACATGTTATAGGAAAAGTAACTGTAAAAGTTTATTCGAAAGAAAAAACGATTGTAGATTGTTTCAAACATCGAAATAAAATAGGTATTGAAGTGTGTATTGAAGCTTTAAGAAATTATTGGGAAAGCGGTCAAACTGATCTTGAAAAAGTTTTGCAAATTGCAAAACTTTTAAAAGTTGATAAAATTATGAAACCTTATTTGGAGACTATTATTAATGAGCAATCGTAATATTTCCAATGTTCCAGCATCTGTTAGAGTTAAACTTTTAAATAAATCACGGATGGACAAAAGACCTTTTAATGAAATTCTTCAGTATTATGGTATGGAACGTTTTCTTTATCGTTTATCTATATCAAAACATTCTCATAAGTTTTTTCTAAAAGGGGCTTTGATGTTTAAAGCTTGGAATTTTGATGATCATCGAGCTACAATGGACATTGATATGCTGGCTAATACATCAAATAATTTAGATAATTTGATATTTATTGTTCGGGAAATATGTGAAATTAAGCTAGCTTTTGATGATGGAATTATATTTGATAGTAAAAGTGTTAGTGGAAAAGAATCACAGTTAAATAGAGAGTATCCAGGAGTTCAATTGAAATTTTATGGAGAACTTAATAAAGCAAGATTTTTAATGAAAGTGGATGTTGGTTTTGGAGATGTGATTTTTCCAAAGCCGGTATCGATTCATTATCCGTCTATCTTAGATTTCCCATCTCCGCTTTTAAAAGGTTATACAGTAGAAACAGTTATTGCAGAAAAATTTGAAACGATTGTTGTTAGAGGAAATGATAATAGTAGAATGAAAGATTTTTACGATATCTGGGTGCTTCAGAGGAAAAATAACTTTAATAAGAAAATCCTACGTGAAGCTATTCATCTCATATTTTCTAATCGTCAAACAAAATTTCATAAATCTGTTATTACGAATTTAAAATCATTGCGAGAAAGTGGGCTTAAAGGTAAGCAATGGGAGCATTTTATCAAAAAAAATAATTTTTTTATAGAATCTCTAAGTTTTAAAAAAACAGTAGATGAAATCGTGTCATTCTTGGAATCTGTTTTTTTAGATAATTAAACACTCCTTTTACAAGATTTGTAAAAGGAGTGTTTTAAGCTTTTAGTGAATTAGAAAGCGTTTTGTAAGCTATCCTGGCAAAATATTATAGGTTTTGGCGCATTTGACTGATCTTCCGATCGGACAGCTCAAGATGGCTTTTTCAAGTACTTGTTTGGCTTTTTCAAAATCCTCGGAATTTTTGATTTTGAATTCCAAATTTGCTTCTGTCACTGAGAAAAAGTTTTGTGTTTCATCCTTGTCTAAAGTGATTACAATTTTTCCCTCAATAGCTTCGAAAGAGGCTTTTTCTTTTTCGGCTAAGATCTTGAACATACCTATTACGCAATTAAGAATTGCAAGACCGAAAAGATCTTCTGGAGAATAACCTTCTCCGCTACCTTTGAAATCGGGGGGAATCGAAACTTCTATTGATTGGGTACCGTTTTTATATGCTTCCCATTTTTGGTCGACGCCAGGTGTTGCTTTTGCTTGCAATTCATATTTTAGGGGGAATTCTATCATTTGGTGGCTCCTTTGCAGATCATTTATTTAAGAGATAGCACAGGATATATTTTTAAAAAATGTTTTTATAAAAATTTATGCGATTTGCTTTTTGATCTTGCTATGAAAACGATTCATGATTTGGGGCTGGAAGCCATAGAAGGCATAGCCCAAATTATGGAAAAAGCTACCAATCCAGGAAAATAAGATATCATATGTTAGTGTAAGGAGATGTTTTTGAATATCTTGGATGTAATCATCTTGATCAAAGCCATATAATTTGCCACTGGCATTGAATTCACAAATGATAACAGCAAAAAATTTGATATTGATGATCAATTGATTATAAAAGATGCTAGCTAAAGTGAGCAGTGGAATGGTGACAGCTGCAATAGTGGTAACAATAAGTTTTTTTAAAAAGGAGGGTTTTTCATCCGGATTTTCTGAAAAGTCACTCTTTAGGATTGCTTTGGAAATTTTAAAGTAATATTCTATGCCTGAAAAATGGGGTAGTGAAAAATTTTCCATAAATACCTTAATTTTTTTTGAGAAATAATAAGATTAAAATCTTTTTTATAAAGAATTATTTTTGAGAGAAGGCATGTTTGGACTTTATGATTTGTTTTCCTTTAAGAAAACACCTTTGGAAATGCATCTAATGGATCATGACTGTGATAAAATGCAAAGTGTTTATGGTCATTATAGCAGAGTAAGCTTTTATGATATTGGCTCTTTGAAAGAAGTTCTTTTGCATTTAAAACCATTTCAGAAGTTATTTCCAAGAAGGCAAAGGATTTTTATTAAGGAAAACGAAAATATGCAATCTTTGACTATTGCAGAGTTTGAAAAGTTTTTCGATATTCGCTTTGTATCATCTTTGACATTTGAAAATTATCCTCTTTTAAAGTCTGTCTATTTTCGCATGCAGGGGGCTTTGAAAAATGGGCTACTTTATGAAGAGCAGATGTGGGAAGGCTCCTTGCATGATACACAGTTAAGCGTTCCTTCTTACGAAGATGTTTTTATCGGATTTGCAGGGAAAGAAAAAGGATGGGGACTATTTGCTAAAAATTCTCTTAAAAAGGGAGCTTTTGTAGGGGAATATGCAGGTCTTCTGCGTAAAAGGAAAAAGGCTCTGGATCGTTATAACGCCTATTTATTTGAATATTCCTACCCTGAAGGGAAAAGAACTCCTTGGACAATCGATGCTCTTGAAATGGGGAATTTAACACGTTTTATCAATCATAGTATGAATCCCAATTTAAAACCTTTGATTGTTTACAATAGAGGTTTTATGAAAATTGTTTTCATAGCAAACAGGGATATTTCACCTTCTGAAGAATTAACATATGATTATGGTGAGAATTATTGGAAAAAACGTAATCCGCCTATCGATGGGTGATGTCAACATAATCATCATAGGGAGATTCAGGAATCACAACCCATCCAATGAGATATGCGATAAGTAAGGGGATCACTCCGGTAAGCAGGCATACAGCTGCTGCGATGACTCTTAAAATTGTGGGATCGATTTTTAGTAATTTGCTGATGCCTCCAAAGATGCCGGCGATTTTACGATCTTTTGAACGATAAAGTTTTTTTACGTTAGGTTCTTGGTAGTCATTGGGAGCGAATGGGATAATAATTGCGGCGATAAGATAGGCGATCAGCATCGGTACGATTCCGGTAAAAAGACAGATAAAAATGAACAATAGCCTGACAAATGTTGGATCTACTTTGACGTAATTAGCTATTCCGCTGCAGACTCCCGCTATCATTTTTTGTTTTTGGCTTTTATAAATTTTTTTCATTTTATTGCCCTTTTTTATTTTAGTTTTAATGTTTTATGGTTTTTTTTAAAGAAAATCATGGTAAACTTGTTAAAAAATTTGCAAAGCATACGAAATATGAAAAATAAAAATAGCTCTACCAGATGGATCATGGGTCAAAATTGTATTAAGGAAGTACTTGACTATGCTCCCGATAGAATCTTGGAAATTTATGTCGATTCAAAGGTTAAATCCGATAGTTTTATGAAAAGCCATCCTGAGATTCCTGTTCAATTAGTTGCTAAAAAGACATTGGATCAGTGGGTTAACTCTGAATCTCATCAAGGTGTTGTTGCAAAAGTTAAAAATCGCCATTTGTATTCTTTGAAAGAATTTATTCAAAAAGAAGAAAGAAAGGATAGATCTTTGATAGTCATGTTGGACTCCATAGAAGATCCTCAAAATTTTGGAACGATTTTAAGAGCTTGTGAATGTTTCGGTGTCAGTGGTGTGATTTTTTCAAAAAATCGTGGTGTTGCAATTACTCCTGTTGTTACTAAGACAAGTGTTGGAGCTTCAGAACTACTATCTTTAGTCCTTGTTTCTAATTTGGCGCAAAGCGTGGACCTCTTGCAGAGAAACGGTTATGAGGTTGTTGTCGCAGATGTGAATGCAAAAGCTGTGGCCGCCACAGATATGAAATTTTCCGATAAGACTGTTTTGGTGATGGGCGCTGAAAAACAAGGGGTTCAAAAGCTGATACAAAAAATGGCGGATGGTTTTGTATATATTCCTATGAAAGGAAGAATCGATTCATTGAATGTATCTCAGGCGACAGCTGTTTTACTTTCCAAATGGTCTTAGAAATCCGGCCATTCCAAAGAAAGAGTGCTTTGTCCGGTCTTTTCTAAAAAGAAATCCAATTGGGATTCGATGATTTTTCCTTGATCGCAAAGGTTTTCGATGGCAAGCATGGAATCTAAAGAATCCAGTGCATCGATTAAAGTTTCAATGCTATTGTATGTAGAACTTTCGTCATCGAGCATTCCTGCATCAATACAATTGTTATATTCATCTTTGAGCTGCAATAAATTTTCTAAAACTTTGTCTTTGATGTCTTTTAAGGGATCTTTCATCTTTTATCTGCCTCGAACTTTGTTTTTAAAAAAGTTGAAGATATATAAAAAAACTTTTTTAAGGGAAGTTGTTTTATCGATTGATTGTAGGTTATCACAAGGGATGCGGTATAAAAGGGATGTCCAGGAAAAATTGATCGAAGTACCAATACGGAAGGCATAAAGATATTCTTTTTCGACAATCTTCTGAATATTTCGATTCATTTTTCCATATGGATATACAAAACTTGTGATAGTCGTTTTCAACTTTTCTTCTAAAACTTTTTTCGAGTGGACGATTTCATATTCGAGGTTTTCAGCTTTTAAGAGATTGATATGAGACATTGAATGGGAGGCGATTTCAACATAAGGAGATTGGACCATTTCTTCAAGTTCTTCAAAGTTGCAATATTTTCTTTGTTCATTAGGAGGATTTTCAATCAAATCAATGGGAACTGCTAAAAGAGCTGAGATTTTTTTCTCTTTTAGGAAGGGATAAATTATTTCATAAAAGTCGTAGGTGGCATCATCGAAAGTCAAACAGAAATTATAGCCTTTTGCAAGAGGTTTTCCAGGAAGTGTAAAATGGCCAATTCTTTCAAAGTATTCGATTTGTTTTTTGAATGTTTCAAAATGATTGGCATATTTTCCTTCGCCAATTTGATGAAACATGCAAATGAAAAGAAGTTTCATAATCGGTTGATTTCTTCAAGTTTGAGATATTTATAAAAGGCTACTTGAGAATTGTAAAAGGAAATCAAAAAACCTTCTCTGCCGCCAAGAAAACCTTTTTTGATGACATAGGATTTGAAAAAGGAAAAAAATCCATGAAGCATAGCTTTCGAAAACGAGGATTTTTTTTTGTCTTTGTTTTGTTCTGCAAATAAAGAGGAGTAAATTTGTAGTTTTCTTAAAAAATCTTCGATACAGAGGTAAGAGGTGTGGTAAATAGGATGTTTTAAGGTAAGAACTGTTAACTGATCTGTGATGATTTTTTCATGTACTTTTGCTTCGGAAAATTTTGTGTTTTGACGATTATAAAGTCTTACATGTTTTTCTTTTTGCCATCCTGAATGGTTGATCTTTTTTCCGTTGTAAAAATTAATGAAGGGGAAAGCATAGACGGTGTTATCGCAAAGATTTAAAGAAAGAAGTTCTTTCTGTAAATTGATAGAAAGTTCTTCGTCACTGTCGAGAGAAAATATCCAATTATTTTTTGCTAAGGATGCGGCTTCATTTTTTAATTTTCCAAATGAGGTGAAAGGTCTTTCATAAATCGATACATTGGGAAATTTGGATGCAATTTCCATCGTATTGTCCGAAGATCCGGTATCCACAAGAACAACTTCATTAAAATCTTTTAATGAAGTTAGCACTTTTTCAAGTGTTTTTTGGTTGTTTTTTGTCAGCATGGTGATTGTAATCATAAAAAAATAATAAAGAAATTTAATAAAATCTTTCCATATTTTTTTTGCAAAAAAAGAGTTAGATTTTCAATGATCTTAAAAAGTATGATTTAATCATTCTTTAAGGAGCGATATGAGAGAAGCTTATACATATGACGATGTGGCATTAGTGCCACAATATAATAATATTCCTTCCAGGACGGAACCCAAATTAGATACTTGGCTAACAAAAAACACAAAAATTGAGATGCCCCTTTTGGCGGCGAATATGGATACAGTAATATCAGAGGAGCTTGCTGATATTTTAATCGAAAATGGAGGAATTCCTATTTATCATCGATTTACCTCTTTCGAAAATCAGAGAAAATGGGTAAAAAAATATAAAAATAAGACATTTATTTCATGTGGTATCCTAAATATTGAAGAAGTAATGGAACTTCTTTCTCTGGGAGCTTCTGGCGTTTGTATCGATGTCGCGCATGGGCATTGTGATCGTATGGTTCATTTTATTCGAACATTGAAAGCAAAACACCCTAATAAAGATGTGATTGCCGGAAACGTATGTACTGCAATGGGATATCAGGATCTTGTGAATGCGGGAGCTGATGCTGTAAAAGTTGGAGTAGGGCCGGGAGCTGCTTGTACGACAAGAATTGTGACAGGCTTTGGAGTTCCTCAGTTTACAGCGGTACGTGATTGCTCTATTGTTGCTGAAAAATTACGTGTTCCTTTGATCGCAGATGGTGGAATCAAATGCAGCCGTGATGTTGTTTTGGCTCTTGCGGCAGGAGCTTCCACTGTGATGGTTGGAAAAATGTTTGCTCTGACAGAACAAAGCGCAGCTCCTAAAAGAAAATCTGTAGATGGTAGTGGCTTTATTGAAGCAAAGTTTAGAGGACAAGCCAGCGAAGATTTTCAAATGGAGTTCTATGGAAAAATGAAAGAAAAAACAGTGGCGGAAGGTGTTGATTTTTGGGCTCCTATCACCGGCAGTACCCAGCATCTGATCGATACTCTTTTAGGAGGCCTTAGAAGTGGATTGACTTATGGTGGAGCGAGAAGTATTAAAGAGCTTCAACGCAAAGCTGAATTTGTCAAGGTTTATGGATCCTACATTTTAGAAAGTCATCCAAGACCTTTGCATTGATCATTTATTGATAATAACTCTCTATTCATGGTAATAGAGAGTTATATATAAGGAAAGGTTGTATGGTTCAGGATTTTTTAAAAACAGATCATAAAATATATGATTCATTGCATGGATTTATTCGTTTTGGCTCTGTTGAAAAATCAATAATAAATTCCATGCCATTTCAAAGACTTCATCAAATTCATCAGTTGGGTGCAGCCTTTTTAGTTTTTCCAGGAGCGACTCATTCTAGATTTCAGCATTCTTTAGGGGTGATGGAGCTTGCAACCCGCGTCTATGAAAAAATTTGCAAGCAACCGGGGCCGGATTTATTTCATGAACTTCCCCGTAAAGGTTCGCTTGATTATTACTATTATTGGCTTGTTTTGAGAATTGCAGCCCTTTGTCATGATTTAGGGCATTTGCCTTTTTCCCATGTGGCGGAGAAAGATATTTTGCCAAATCAGGGTCACGAGATTTGGACGATTAGGATTTTAAAAGAATCTTCGATCTTTGAGATTTTTGAAACTTTGAAGGAAAATGCTTTATTTCAAAAATTTTCCAAAGATAAAAATTTTTTAAATGATGTAATAAAAGTTGCTGTAGGCCCTAAAAAAATCATGCAATTGAACCTTGCAGATCAATATGTTTTTTCTCCTTGGGAAAAAGTTTTATCTGAAATTATTACGGGAGATTTTTTTGGAGTTGATCGTATCGATTATCTTTTAAGGGATGCAAAAAATACAGGTATTGCTTATGGGGTATTTGATTATCTGCAAATGATTGAGATGATTCGAGTGATTCCTATCAATTTACAGGAAAAGCTGTCTCTTTCTTTGGGAATTGATGCAAGCGGTCTAGAATCTTGCGAGTCTTTGCTTTTGGCAAGACATTTCATGTATAAAAGAGTTTATCATTTACCTTCTGTGAAGGCATTTAATTTTCATTTGAAAGCTTTTATGAAAAAAACGATAGATTTGCAGGAACTTCAAAAAGATGTTTTTTCTTATTTAAGTTATCATGATCCAAAAATTATTTGTAATTTATACGATGCATTAAATGACCTATCTCATCCAGGTCATGATGAAGCTGAAAAAATTATTTTACGAAAAGGACATTTCAAAGCTATCGCCTTGCCGGAAAATATCACTGAGAAATTTCTTTCTAATTTTCAAAAAGAAAATAATCTGGATTCAAACCATTTTGCCTATGAGCTGAATCAAGAGGATTTCATAGATGAGGTGGATTTTTATGTTCTTTTAAAGGATTTACAGGTGCAAAAAGCTGCAGAACAGTCTATACTGCTAGCTAAAATACCTGGAGTTTGTAAAAATTGGGCCTATATTTCTGCAGATTATCATTTATTATTAGTCGAAAGTATTAAAAATAATGAAATCCTTTAATTTAAAAAATCAAGAAAAGCTACAAGGGGCTTTGCGATATTTTTTATGTTTTGCGATGGCTTTTATTATCTCTTTTGAATATGGGATTACAAGACCTGCCAGTGCTTCAATTTTTTTGACTTTTTTTTCTGCAAAGAGTTTGCCGTTGGCATGGATTGCTACCGTCCCTTTGAATTTGTTTGTGATTCATTGCTATAATAAATATTTGCCCAAGTGGGGATCTTTAAAAGTTCTTTTTGCTTTTGTAATGATGATTTCTTTGATTAATTTTGTTGTTTCATCCAAAGTTTATGATTATCCGGTTCTCTCTTTTTTGCATTTTATTTGGAAGGATATTTATATCCTTTTAATGTTTAAACAGTTTTGGTCGATGGTTCATATGATTATGCCTATTCAGTCGGCAAAATATTCTTATGGGATTATTTCTGGCTTTGGAGGACTTGGCTCCATGTTTGGAGGGATTATCCCAGGTTTTTTTGCCTCTCCCATCGGATCTAATAATTTATTCTTATTTACAGCCCCTCTTTATTTTTCTTTTTTTATTTTGTATTTTCTGATGATTCGAATTTCAAAAAATTCCGACACAGAATTACTCTATGCCAAAAAAGAGACAAAGCAGGGATATTCTTTAAAAGAAGGATTTAGAACAGTTTTTAGTTCATCGGTTCTATTATTTATATTTTTAACAGTTGTTTTTATGCAATTTTTGGTAGGGTTGATGGATTATCAGATTAACCATTATCTGCAAAGTTCTTTTACTTCGACTGATTTTAGAACGGAATATTTAGGGAGACTGGTAAGTATTATACATGTGTTTACTACATTGATGCAGTTTTTTTTAGGATCTCTATTAATTCATTTTTTAGGAGAGAAAAAAGCGCATTTCTTCATTCCTACGGTGTTGATTATTAATGGGGCGATCATGCTGTTTCATCCAACACTTAAAGCAGTTTCCTATGCATTTGTTGCAATGAAATCTATGGACTTTTCTCTTTTGAATATTTTAAAAGAGATGCTTTATATTCCTCTTACAAAAGAAGAAAAATTTCGCTCTAAAGCAGTGATTGATGTGTTTGCTCATAGGACGGCGAAATCTCTTGCCGCTTTATTAATTTTTGCTCTTTCCTTTGTGTTTGAAAATCAGCTAATTTTGGTTTTGCAAGGATTTAGTTTCTTGATTTTATTTTCTTGGATTTATGTTGTTAAAATAAGAAATCAAAATAAATTAGTTGGTTTTGTTGATAATTAATATTAATATTTGACAATTTAAATAAATAAGTGCTACTTGTTAATTATAAACAGGTGGTTTGGTATGTTTAAAAAATTCATGATCATTATAATAGGACTTGCAGCATATGTTTATTTTGTTGATTCTGATCGTGATTTCCATTTTAGGCCTCAAGCTTCGCAGTTTTATGGAATGTGTTGTGACAAGATTAAGGATATGGATCTTAAGATCTATGTGAATAAATGGTCTTATAATCAACCGAAAAAACGTTCCTATTATAAAAAGCGTTCTTCTAAATAATTCTTTTGACAGATCTAATTATATTTTCTAACATGCAAATAATAATTGAAAAGGTTTTGAAATGAAAAATTTTATTTGTGCTTTATTTATTCTTTTGGCTGGATGTGCAGGATCTCCTTTAAAAACATCTGTAGAAGCTGAAAATAATCAGATCCAGATGGCCGATTTATATAAAGGGATGAAGGAAAGACAGGTATTGGAGACGATGGGAAAACCGTATAAGGTGGAACAAAGAACGTATGAAAATACAACTTATCATATTTGGTATTATATTACGAAACAGGTTCAGTTAGGTCAGTCTCGTTTAATCCATAAAAATTTTACTCCTTTGATTTTTAAAAATGGTATTCTTATTGGATGGGGCTATGATGCTTATGATTATTTATTTGATGTTGATGAGACTCGTAGAAAATATCTAGAGGAAAAAAGACAACAATATACAGATGATGATGACGAATGGCCATCTGATAAGGTTTATACGATTACACCTACTGAAAAGAAGGCAACACCTGAAGAAAATAAGCCAGAAGAACCTGTTCAAAAGCCCGTGGAAAAAGCCAAGGAAAAAGATTCTTGCGGATCAGGTGATGATCAGCATCCAAATTATCATTTCTGGGATTGAGTAGCTGTTTCCATTTGTGAATAATAGAACATTTTATCGATTGCTTTTTTAGCATTTTCGATTGTTGCTTTATCCAGTTCAATAATTTGGTTTTTTTTCGGCTCTTTTAAAACTTTTTGGATGTCTTCCAAATTATTTGCTCTCATATATTTGCAAAGAAGACAGGATCCAACAATTTTTGCCTGAGGGTACTCTACTTGTAAACGTGATGCAATACCACATTCGGTTAGAAGTAGAAAAGGATTTTGAGATTTGTCTTTTTTGACTGCGTCATACATTTGCGAGGTGGATCCGGTCATGTCTGCTCTTGAGACTACTTCTGGGCGGCATTCGGGATGAGCGAATACTTTGGCGTTAGGGTAGGTATATTTAACGGTTTGGATGATGTTTTGGTCATAGTCATAATGCACATGACAGGCTCCATCATAATAAAGGATTTCTTTTTCGATATTCTTTTTTTTCAGTTTTGCAATAATGTTTTGAGCCATTAAAGCATCGGGAAGAAAATAAATTTTATCGGAAGGAATGTTTTCGATGATTTTTTCAGCATTAGCAGATGTAACACAAACATCGCAAAGAGCTTTGATGGCGGCTGTTGTGTTGATATAGCATACGAAAGTATGATGGGGATATTTGTCTTTTAGTTTTAAAAGGGTTGCATATTCGATACTATCTGCAAGAGAGCAACGGCTATTTGGATTGGGATCTAAAACAGTTTTGTCGGGATTTAGAATTTTTGCTGTTTCTGCCATGAATCGAACAGCTGGAAAAACGATAGTACTTTTTGTTGTTTCTTTGGCTTTTTTGGATAGTTCATAGGAATCTCCAACATGATCGGCAATTCCATAGATGATATCCGGATGTACGTAAGAATGTGCTAAGATCGTAGCATCTTTTTCTTCTTTGAGTTTTAGAATATCGTTGATATAGGGAAGCATTTGTTTGCATCTACTTTCAGTATATTGGCATAGAAGGTTGTCTACTTTGACTTTTTTTAGTTTCGAATAGAGCTCTTCCAAAGTCCAACTAGGCTTTTTCATGCTAAATTTCCTTTGCGATCTAAGTAATTTTGTAAAAATATCGAAGCGGCAACGGCATCGATGGATTGAGAGCGTTTTTTTCTATTTTGTTTGATTTCCATAAGGCTCCTTTCTGCGACTTTCGAGGTGAGCCTTTCATCGATCAAATGAATGGGAATATCTGTTTTTTGTTCAAAAAGAGAGGCAAACTGTCTTACGGTTTGAGACATGTCGCTTTCTCTTCCATCTAAGTGAAGAGGAAGACCGATAATAATAGTTGTTATCGTCGGCAGGTAGCTTGAAACTTCATTTAAAATAGCTTCAATGGTATGCAGATGAGAAGGCAGTGCTTTGATAACTTTTAAAGGCAGTGCCATAATTTGATTTTCATCTGTGATGGCAAGACCAATTCTGGCCTTGCCGTAGTCGATTGCAAGAATTCTACCCATTTTTCAATATAGCCTTGACGAAGTTATGGAATAAAGGATGTGGTACTAGTGGTTTTGATTTGAATTCAGGGTGGAATTGAACTCCTACCATCCAAGGATGATTGGGAACTTCTGAAATTTCACAAAGAGAGCCGTTGTTGAGCTTTCCTGAGAAAAGAATTCCTTTGTCTTCAAATTCTTTAAGATAGTGGTTGTTGAATTCATAGCGATGTCTGTGTCTTTCGGATATGACTTCTTTTTGGTAAGCTTTGTATGCTTTTGAGTTTTTCTCGAGCTTGCATTCATAAGCTCCAAGGCGCATGGTTCCACCGAGGTTTTCGATTTCTTTTTGTTCTGTTAAAAGGGAGATTACAGGATAAGGTGTTTGTTGATCCATTTCAGTGGAGTTGGCATTTTCCATTTTAAGAACATTACGTGCGAATTCAATGATTAGAATTTGCATGCCTAAACAAATGCCGAAATAAGGGATTTTATTTTCACGGCAATATTTTGCTGCAAGAATCTTTCCTTCTAGCCCTCTTTCTCCAAAGCCTCCAGGAACAAGATAACCGTCGCAACCTTTTAGATCTTTTTCATTGATTTTGTCAGCTTCCAATTTACAGATTTCCAGTTTTGCCTTTTCTGTGATTGCCGCATGCGTTAATGCTTCATAAATGGATTTATAAGCATCTTGGTGCTCTAAATATTTTCCGACGATTCCGATTTTGATGGTTTTTTTCGGGTGGTAAACATTATCAATTAATGTTTCCCATTTCTTTAAATTCGGTTTTTTTGTCTTGATCTTGAGAAGATCGCAAATTTTTTCATCTAGCCCTTGTTTATGGAAAAGCAGTGGGACTTCATAGATGCTTTTCTGCACGTCTTTGGCTTCGAATACAGAATTTTTTGGGACGTTACAGAAAAGAGCGATTTTATCTTTTAATTCTTCTTCAATAGTCAGTTCGCTTCGGCATAAAAATATGTCGGGGAAGATTCCAATTTGTCTTAAGATTTGAGCCGATTGCTGCGTTGGTTTTGTTTTCATTTCTCCGGCAGCCTTGATAAAAGGTACGTATGTCAAATGCAAGTTGATGCAGTCATCGGGTCTTTCATTTCTAAATTGTCTGATAGCTTCCAAAAATGGAAGAGATTCGATATCTCCGGCAGTTCCACCGATTTCTACAAAAACAAGATCAATATCTTTTTCTTGCTGAGAACAAGCTACGATACGTTTTTTGATTTCTTCGGTGATATGGGGGATCACTTGCACGGTATTTCCTAAATATTCACCTTTGCGTTCTTTTCGGATCACTTCTTCATAGATTTGTCCTGAAGTGGAATTGGTGGCTTTGGAAATAGGAGAAGAAGTGAATCTTTCATAATGTCCAAGGTCTAAATCTGTTTCAGCACCATCGTCTGTGACAAAAACTTCTCCATGTTGGAAAGGGTTCATGGTTCCGGGATCGACATTTAAATAAGGATCCAGTTTGAGCATGGCAACTTTAATACCACGTGTTTCAAGCAGGTTGGCAATCGATGCTGCCGCCAGCCCTTTTCCAAGGGATGATACGACACCGCCGGTGATGAATATAAATTTTACGGACATAAATATTTCTCTATTTTGTTTAAATCTTCTTCAACATCCACTCCTAAGGGGAGGTCTTCTACGATGGCTACTTTAAGTTTGTAGCCGTTTTCAATAACTTTTAGTTGCTCGAGATCCTCAAGTTTTTGTAGTGGGGTCTGGGGCATTTTTTTATAGGTTTTTAAAAAGGACTGTGTGTAGGCATAGATTCCAATATGATAATGGAAATGGCATGTTTCTTTTTGATGGGGAATGGGAGATCTTGAAAAATAAATAGCATTTTGATCTTTGTCGAATACACATTTGACATAATTGGGATTTTTAAAGTTTTTTTCTCCTTCCATGGGAAAGACAGCGGTTCCCATTAAAAGAGTAGGATCTTTTTTAAATAACTTTGCGATGGCAAGAATGGTTTCTTTTGCAACAAATGGATGATCTCCTTGTAGATTGAATATAAGTGAATCATCAAATAGATCAGGTCTTGTTTCCATCGCTTCATGAATCCTTTCTGTTCCATTAGAGCAACTTTCTGATGTCATGATGGGGATAGCGTTGCATTTTCTGGCGATCGAAGCTATTTCTTCATGATCTGTTGCGACAATTACTTTTGAAAAAAGGTTCATTTTTATTGCGTTTTCAATCGTCCATTGAATCAGAGGCTTGTTTTGGATGGGGATTAGAAGTTTTCCTTTCAATCTTGTGCTCGAAAAACGTGCTGGAATGATGCAAATCATGCAATGTTACCTCGGTCTGTTTATGGAATTTTGCCATCTTTTATAAAATTATTCAAGATGAACAAAAAGTTTTCTAATTGGTTTTTTTATCAATAAAAAGTCACTCACTTGTTGTAAAAGGGAATAATTTGTTATAACAAGCAAAAAATTATTTTAAGGTTTGAATATGCAGGAAGTGAGCCCATTACAGAAAGAAAGAGAAGAATATAAAGTTCAAGTACCATTTATATTGCAAGAAGTTGCTAGACTTTCACCTATATTTGGAGAGAAAACAGAAGCTAAAGGAGACGTAGCTGAAATTGCAACTCTTTTTGAAAATACTTATGGACAGCCGATAGTGACTTTAGAACCCAAAGAAATAATGCAATCCTTTGCTTTAAAGGTAGGAGTGGTTTTTTCAGGGGGGCAGGCATCCGGTGGTCATAATGTGATTGCAGGGCTTTTAGACGGATTGCTTTCTATTCATCCCGAAAGCAAGCTGTATGGTTTTTTGAACGGTCCGAGTGGAATTGTCGAAAATAAAACGAAAGAAATAACACCTTCGGTAATTGAAACTTATCGTAATCAGGGTGGATTTGATCTAATAGGATCTGGACGTACAAAAATTGAAACAGAAGAGCAACTTCAAAGTTCTTTGAAGACTTGCCAAAGTCTGGAATTGGACGGTATCGTTATTATTGGAGGAGATGACTCCAATACCAACGCCGCTTTACTTGCTGAATATTTGAAAAAAAATGAATGCCCGACGTCTGTTATTGGTGTACCTAAAACAATTGATGGAGATTTAAGAAATGAATATATTCCGATTTCTTTTGGTTTTGATACTGCATGTAAAACTTATTCAGAATTAATCGGTAATATAGCAAGAGATAGCCTTTCTGCTAAAAAATATTATCATTTTATCCGTCTGATGGGACGCTCCGCTTCCCATATCGCATTGGAATGTTCCATTGCAACTCATCCTAACTATACCTTGATTGGTGAAGAGGTGAGTTTCCAGAAGAAAACGATTATGCAAATAGCGCAGGATCTTGCCAATATGATTGAACAAAGAGCACAGATTGATAAAAATTATGGTGTGGTACTGATTCCCGAGGGATTAATTGAATTTATTCCGGAGATGAAAGTTCTGATATCCTCTTTGAATAATCTACTAGCCAAAGATTCTACACATAGTCAGAAAATAGAGAATATGGAAAAAGCAGATGAGAAAATCCAATACGTCGCATCTCTTTTGGAAAACGAGTGCAAAAAAACCTTTGCCTCTCTTCCTTTTTCCATCCAAACTCAGCTTCTTTTGGATCGAGATCCTCATGGGAATGTTCAAGTATCTTTAATAGAGACGGAAAAGCTTTTAATAGAAATGGTGAAAAGCGAGCTTTCCAAAAGAAAGAATAATGGTACCTATAAAGGAAGTTTCAAAGTTTTATCTCACTTTTTTGGTTATGAGGGAAGAGCTGCGATGCCTTCAAATTTTGATGCTACCTATTGTTACAATCATGGTTTGATAGCAGCAAGTCTGATCTGTTCTAAATTGACAGGATATATGACTTGTCTGGATAAAATTCAAATGCCCATAAAACATTGGGAAGCTAAAGGAATCCCCATCACAATGTTGATGAATATGGAGACAAGACATGGCAAGCAAAAACCTGTAATTCAAAAAGCACTCGTGGATTTGAATAGTCCAATCTTCAAGGAATGGAAAAAAGAATCCATACAATGGATTTTAAATGATTATTATCGGTATCCAGGTCCTATCCAATATTTTGGTAAAGAGGACGTGGTGGGTTCTTTGCCTTTTACGATATCTCGCTAAATCTTTTAATCAATAAGAAAAAAGAACTTCATGAGGAGTTCTTTTTTCTTAAGTCCTTGGTTTTTACTTTGTTATAGTAATGTTTTTAGTTTTTTGATTATAAGTGTCTTGTTTGTTTTAAATTTAAATTTATGTTATAATACTTATTGTAATAAGGAACTAATTATGGAAAGTAGTCTTTTTAAAATATCCATGCCGGCGGATCCTGTTTTTGATCAAGAAAACAATAAAGGTTTTAATCAGGATGCTGATGAAGAGAAAGAGTTGGATTTAAAAATCCAAAGCTTGATCAGTAATGGCGTATTGTATCTAGTCTCTTTATTATCAAAATTTAAAAAATTCAATGATTTCTATTTGTTACGTACTTTTTTAATCGCATATTTGAAAAAACAGATTATTAAATATGTTGTCCAAACTTTAAATCAAAAATACTAGATTTAATCGAATCTTTTTGATACCTTAAAAAACTTTTAAAGTTTATGGAGGAAATATGTCTGTATCAACTGTTTCGATATCCAGTGCAGCTGTTTCAGGTGCTGCATTAATCTTCAATCCTACTTTAGGAATAGCTGTAGTAGTCGCTTCGGTTGCGACAGTAGTTTTTTTAGCGATTCAAGAAGAAAATAAGATTTTTAATCAGCCTTGTTTTATTAAGCCTCATTCTTTCATAAATGAAGGGACAGACTGTTTCTTAAATGCTACTTTGCAAGTGTTTCGAAATCTTTATAAGGATAATTATCAATATGTTAGTAAACTTTCATGCTCTCTTGATTTAGAAGTTGCGATCCTTTCAAAAGTTTTGAGAGGTTATGGCCTTTCTAAATCAGAACTAAGAAAGCTTAGAGTATTTTTAAATAAAAAAATTGGGATGAGTCTTACAGGTCCAGAAACTGCTGCAGAAGCTCTTGGAGTGTTTTTAAATTTAGTCAAAACTCATGAAATAATGATCAAAAAAGAAAAAACAAGAAGAGGGGAAATTGTCGATGAGACATGTGAACAATTGCCTATAACTCCTCTTATAAATACATCCATTAAACAAAGTTTAAGCCTTTCTTTGAAAAAAGCTTTTAAAAAGAGAGTGGAACCTTATCAAAAAAGAGACCAAGAAGTTTCTCGAGAAGAAGTCCAGCTTACCACAGCGCCAGGGGATTTGATTATCAACGTCAATCGCATTCGATATTCAAGAAGATATCAACGTTATTTAAAAGATCCCTCTGATATGAAAATAGAACCTTCTTATTTATTAAAAGGATCTTATTTCAGCCAAGAAGAAGACCAGCATTATCGAATCGAGTCATTTATTGTACATGAGGGAGGCGCTACAGCAGGTCATTATACAGCTTACATCAAGCTCAATGGTCTTTGGTATTGTTGCAATGATGCTCAAGTCACTCAAATCTCATCAGATGAAGCTTTGCAGGTGGCTCAACAAGCATCTGTATATCATTTGAGAAAAATCCCTGCATAGAGGGATTTCTCTCTTTCTTGATTTTATACTTTTCAATGCTTTATTTTTTTGCCGATTAATTAAGCAAAGTTGAAAAAAATATGTCTGTATCAACTATTTCAATATCCAGTATTGTTGTTTCTGGTGCTTCTTTTACTTTTAATCCGACTTTGGGAATTATGGTAGTTGTAGCTTCGGTTGCAGCCGTAATTTTTTTAGCGAGACAAGAAGAACATAAGTGTTTTATGCAGCCTTGTTTTTTCCGACCTCATTCATTTATAAATGAAGGGACAGATTGTTTTTTGAATGCGGCATTGCAGGTAT
>ERZ795053.2381-NODE-2381-length-22941-cov-11.062484_pt1 | contig 22941 bp, 18 predicted proteins | sample MGYA00375137_ERZ795053 | MGnify/ENA primary metagenome ERZ795053 (study PRJEB30182, sample SAMN05720284) | activated sludge metagenome | isolation source: Anaerobic digester | place: Hong Kong | collected 2014-12-17 ...
GGGCGGCATCGCCGGGCTGCTGGCCGTGCCGGTGGGCTACGTGCTGGCCTGGATTCTGGTGTACGTGATCAACGTGCGCTCGTTTGGCTGGACACTGCAAATGCAGTTGGAGCCGTCCTATTTCCTGCAAGGCGTATTCGTGGCGATTATCGCCGCGCTGCTGGCGGCGATTTACCCGTCGCTGCGGCTGGGAGGCATGGTGGTGGCAACGGCCGTGCGCGAGGAGTGAGGCTGGAGATTGGAGATGGACGATTCGGAATCGGCTCACGTGTTATTTATCATGTTGCCAAGTTCTGAGAGGAAGTCAATCCACCTATGACCCGATATTGGCTTGGCGTCATCCACAAAGACCACATCCAGCGCGGCGTCGCGGGCGGTTTTATCCAGCTCAATCATGGCAAAAAACGGCCGTTACAACGCATGGCCGCCGGTGATTGGCTCGTCATCTACTCGCCCCGCCGCAGCTTCGACGATAATGAAGCGGGGCAGGCGCTTACGGCCATTGGCCGCAGCGAACCCGGCCTTCGCTTATCTAAAAGATGCTGCCGAAGATATTTACACGCTAACGTAACACGATGTTTGCACTTTTAAGAAATGGGACGCGGATTTTCACGGATGCGGCGGATAAACACGGATATCGTCAGTTTTTATCCGCGAAAATCGGCTGCATCCGCGTTCATCCGCGTCCTATCCATCAATTAGTGAGCGTAATCTACTCGTGAAAAGATTTATTTTTATCCTCATCTTATTGGCTACGGCCGTTGGCGCACTCTTCCTCTGGCGGCAGCCGCCCCAGCAGACCACCGCCCAGGCCTCCCTGCTCCCCCTCCTCACCGCCACCGACACCGCCGGCTTCGCCCGCGCCACCACACCCAACGCCATCCAATTCCCCCGCGACCTCGGCCCCCACCCCGACTACCAGACCGAATGGTGGTACTACACCGGCAACCTGGAAGGGGAAAATGGCCGTCTCTTCGGCTACCAACTCACCATCTTCCGCCGCGCCCTCACCCCCACCATTCCGCACTCCGCACCCCCCACTCCGCACTCCGATTGGCGCACCAACCAGGTCTACCTGGCCCACTTCACCCTCTCCGACATCGCCAACGACACCTTCTACCCCCACGAACGCTTCAGCCGCGGCGCAGCCGGATTGGCCGGAGCGCAGGCCCAGCCCTACCGCGTCTGGCTGGATGATTGGACCATCGCCGAAACCGCGCCCGGCGTCGTCCGCCTGCAAGCCGATGGCGGCGACGCAGCCCTCGACCTGACCCTGACCCAAACCCTACCCCCCGTCCTGCACGGCGACGGCGGCCTTAGCCCCAAAGGCGAAGAGCCGGGCAACGCCTCCTACTACTACTCCATCATCCGCCAGGAAACGAGCGGAACGGTGCGCATAGGCGATGAAATCGTCGACGTAACCGGCCTTAGCTGGAAAGACCACGAATACTCCACCAGCGCCCTCAGCCCCAACGCCGTCGGCTGGGACTGGTTCTCGCTGCAACTAGACAACGGCGGCGGGCTGATGCTCTTCCAGATCCGCAACGCCGACGGCAGCCTGGAACCCCTGTCCAGCGGCAGCTACATCGCCCCGGACGGCACAGTCACCCACCTGCAGCTGGCCGATTTTGACATTGAGGTGCTAGACACCTGGACCAGCCCCACCAGCGGCGGCGAATACCCCGCCGGCTGGCGCCTCCGCATCCCCAAACTCGATTTAGACCTAGAAGGCCGCCCCCTCATGGCCAATCAGGAACTCAACGTCTCCACTACCTACTGGGAAGGCGCCGTTCAATTCAGCGGCACGCTCGCCGGGCAGCCCCTAACCGCCCGCGGCTACATCGAACTAACCGGCTACGCCGAGAGCATGAACGGCCGTATCTAATCCACCCGATTGGTCCAATCTGGGAAGATTGGACCAATCTCCACCCCCCAATGACACCCCACACCCACCATTTAGCATCCCACAACCTCCGTTTAACACCCCACAACCTCCGTTTAACGCTCCACAACGGCCGTTTAATGCTCCACAGCCTCCGTTTAACGCTCCACAACGCCCGTTTAACACCCCACAACCCCCCTTTAACATCCAGCAACGGCCGTTTAACGCTCCACAACGCCAGTTTAACACTCCACAACCCCTCTTTAACATCCAGCAACGGCCGTTTATAATACCCACATGCACCCTACCACCTTTTCACCCGGTCACCTTGTCACCTTGTCACCCCCACACCCGCTCACTCCCACAAAAGGATCAGCCCCATGAACAAACCCTACGGCAGCCAAAGCATGGTCGCCCCCCTGCAAACCGTCCTCGTCCGCCGCCCCGACGCCGCCTTCGGCAACGCCGAACCGGAGATGTGGCATTATGCCGCACGGCCGTTACTCCCCGCCGCCCAACAAGAACACGACGCCTTCGTCCGCCACCTCCACAACGCCGGGGCGGAAGTCATCTACCACACCGCCCCCCTGCCCCATCACGCCGACGCCATCTTCGTCCACGACCCCGTCCTCATCGGCGACCAGGGCGCCATCATCCTGCGCATGGGCAAACCCCTGCGCCGCGGCGAAGAAGAAGCCATAGCCCAACAGCTCACCGCCCTCGGCATCCCCATCCACTACCGCCTCCACGACGACGCCCAGGCCGAAGGCGGCGACCTGCTCTGGGTCGACGAGCGCACCCTGGCCGTCGGGCAAGGCTTCCGCACCAACGCCGCCGGGCTGCGCCAGCTCCAAGAGGCCCTGCCCAACGTCGACGTCATCCCCGTCCACCTGCCCTACTACCAGGGACCAGAAGCCTGCCTGCACCTCATGTCCTTCATCAGCATTGTGGATGATGACCTGGCCGTCGTCTACCCGCCGCTCATGCCCGTGCCCTTCTGGCAGCTGCTCCAGGCGCGCGGCTTCCGCTTCGTCGCCGTGCCGGACGCCGAATTCGCCACCATGGGGCCAAACGTGCTCGCCATCAAACCCGGCCTCTGCCTGATGCTGCAAGGCAACCCCATCACCCAGCAGCGCTTGGAAGCCGCCGGCTGCACCGTCCTCACCTACCAGGGCGACGAAATCTCCCTCAAGGCCGAAGGCGGCGCCACCTGCCTCACCCGCCCCCTCCTACGCAGTTGACTGAAGAGGAGAGATTGGAGACTGGAGATTAGAGAGTCAGTAGATCGAAAAACCATCCAGTGATCCATAGATTTCACAGATGGCACAGATTTTTTTCTGGTTCAATCTGTGAAATCCGTGAAATCTGTGGCTTAGTTTTTTAATCTACTGAGATTAGAGATTGGAGAAAATGATGAATGCTTTATTTGCTGATTATCTGGAACGATTGACAACATTACACGAGGGCTTCAAAACGGCCGTCCACAACCTCCCCCCCGAAGCCCTCGACTGGCAGCCCGGCCCCGACATGAACTCCTTCACCATCATCATCAGCCACGTCGCTGGCTCCGAGCGCTTCTGGGTGGGCGACATGGTGGGGCAAGACCCGTCCGGGCGCGTGCGCGCGGAAGAGTTTGAGCAGAAGGGGTTAACGGCCGTTACCCTCGCCCGCCTCCTCGACGACACCCTGGCCCACAGCCGCCGCGTGCTGGAATCCACCTCTCTCGAGGATCTCGAAGCTGAGCGCCAGACGCCCGACGGTCGGCGCACGCACCGCGTTGCCTGGTGCCTCCTGCACAACCTGGAGCACGTCGCCATCCACCTCGGCCACGTCGAAATCCTGCGCCAACTGTGGGATCAACGAGAAGATAGAGGATAGAGATAGAGATAGAGGGAAGAGGTAGAGATAGCGGTCCGAAAAAAACCTCTACACTCTACACTCTACACTCTATCTTCCCTCAAGGAGAACACACCATGAGCTTTGGCATCACCAAAACCATCCCCGCCGGAGACGGCCGTGCCGCCGTCGACGCCCTGTACGACAACTCCCTGACCGAATATGAGTTCCACATGGCCGGCAAACCCAGCAAACTGGCCATCGGCCATTACGTCTACACCATCTTCAATGACGAGATGATCGGCCGCTGCCGCATCACGGAACTCATCCCCGGCGCGGTCAACCCCGCTTCCGGTAAACCGCGCACCCTGGTCATGGTCGCCTGCCCCGGCGAGCGCCTGCCTGCGCCCATTCCCTACAAAGGCCATCGCGGCACGCGCTACACCGACGGCGAATACTGGCCCTTGTAACCCCCTGGCCGAAAATGACATTCATCCTTGCCGTAGGTGATGGAAGACACTACGGCCGTTGCCCCCTGTCCACTATCATCAACCCAGCCTACATGATACAATGACCCTGCTTACCAATTTCGGAGTGCGGAACGCGGAGTGCAGAACAACAAAATCCCTAGTCACCCGCTCACCCCTTCACCCGCTCACCCGCACAAAAACGGAGGTTTTTCATGAAAATTGTCTCCTATCTCGTCGCCGCTGCCCTTGCCTTTTTCGGCTTTATCTTCATCGCCGGTTCCCAGGGGCAGATCATTCGTATCGTCGTCGGCGTGATCTTGTTGGGCGCAGCGGCCGTTTTTGTCTACATGGTCCGCGTCAAACCCCAGCCCAGCCAGACCACCATTGTGCAAAAAATTGACCTCAGCGGCGACGTGGATTTACAGCAGATCCGCTGCCAGAACTGCGATGCCCCTCTCACCGAGAAATCCATCACCGTCGAAGCCGGCGCTATCTTCGTCAACTGCGAATACTGTGGCGCCAGCTATCAGTTCGAGGAGAAACCCAAATGGTAAAATTTCTGACGAAACCGCGGGGGACACAGGGAGCGCCCATCTGCGACGAGCCAGACGCTTGCTTCACTGGGGAGCCATCCGGTTACCACTCAGAAATTCACACCAATGGAGACAGTCTCGCCCAACGCCTCTGGCAAGGGCTGCGGCGCGATTGGGGGAGTTTCCGCGCCGCTTTTAGCGAACTGCCCGCCTGCACCCCAGGGCTGCACACCTTTCACGTGCCCCTGAACGGCGGCCAAAAACGCATCCACTTCCGCCAGGAAAGCGACGGCTCCGCCGCCCTCTTCATCGACGTCACCGACGTCATCCACCTCAACCCCACGGCCGCCGAAATGGCCTTTCTGGCCCTGAACGACATACCCCAGTATCAGGCCGAGGCCGCCCTGGCCCGCCGCTTGCACCCGGCCGACCGGCCGCAAATGCAGACGGAACTGGATTCCATTTACACCATGGTGCAGCGCTTCCGCGCGCCGGAAACCGGCTGCCCTACCTGCGCCGTGCAAGATTTGCAGCGCACCGCGCTCTTTAGTCACCGCGCCGACGCGCCTTACAAAGCCGACCTGGCCATCACCTACGGCTGCAACAACGCCTGCAACCACTGCTACAACGAGCCAGACCGCTTCGACATGGCCTCGCTGACGCTGGCCGACTGGCGGCAAGTGATTGACCGGCTGCACGAAGTGGGCGTGCCCCACCTGATTATCACCGGCGGCGAGGCCACCCTTAACCCGGATTTGCCGGAAATCATTCGCTATGCCAATGGTTTGGGGCACGTGGTGGGCATGAACACCAACGGCCGTCGCCTCGCCCACCAGCCCTACGTCGATGAACTGGTCGCCGCCGGGCTGAACCACGTGCAAATCACCCTCGGTTCCAGCCGCCCGGACGTCCACGACGCCGTCATGAATGCCCGCTCCTTCCACCAGACCGTGCGCGGCATCCAAAACGCCGTCGCCAGCAACCTGCACACCATCACCAACACCACCCTCATGCGCCGCAACATGGACCACGTCGAGGAAATCATCGACTTCCTCTACGATCTGGGCATCCGCACCTTCGCCATGAACGGCATGATCTACAGCGGCGGCGGCTTTGCCGACCCCAACGCCATCGCCGAAGAAGAAATGCCGCCCCTGCTGGTGCGCGTGCGCGACCACGCCCGCGAAAAAGGCATGAAATTCCTCTGGTACACGCCCACGGAATACTGCCGCATGTCGCCGGTGGAGCTGGAAATTGGGGCCAAGCGCTGCAACGCCGGCGAATATTCGATTTGCATCGAGCCGAATGGCGACGTGCTGCCCTGTCAATCGTTTTACGTGGCCGCTGGCAATATTTTGCGCGACGAATGGTCGCAAATCTGGCGCAGCGAGCTGTTCCGCAGCTTCCGCGACCGTGAGGATGACCCGGCCTGGGCCGGTTTGCCGCCCAAGTGCTGGGAATGCCCCGACCTGCCGCTGTGCGGCGGCGGCTGCCGCATCGAGCGCGAAGCCCGCGACGGCGTGCGTGTGGCCGGGACAGACAGCCTGGCTTGCGGCAGTTGTGGCACGGGCGGCGGGAAGGGAAACGGCCGTTCCGGCAGCGACGTCAAGCACACAACCTTTATCTCATTGGATAGTTTGGCTATTGGAAATTAGGGACTGAGACTAGAGACTGGAGACTTGAATCAGTCTCCAATCTCCAGTCTCCAGTCTCCCAAAGCGACGGTAAACATGGACAAAGAGCGACTTCTACGATGGATGATCCCCAAACGACGCAAACCGCCCAAGCCCATTGCCCCGGGCTTGTACCCTTACCTGCATGAAGAAGACGGGTCCATCACCCGCTTCCACCTGCGGGTGGAGCCGGACGGCCAGGGCATGCTGCTGGCCAACGCCGCCGCCGCCGCCCGCCTCAATCCCACCGGCGTGGTCATGGTCAAAGATCTGCTGGATGGCGATTCACCCGACGACGTGCTCGATGACGTGCAGGCCCGCTTCAAGGGCGCTTCCAAAGAAACCATCGCCGGCGACCTGGAACGGGTGCGCCGGCTTCTCTCCGGCCTAGCCTCGCCCGATGACAACTACCCCATCATCAACTTCAACGAAATCCGGGTAAACGTTTTTGAATCGCAGCTGCTGGCCCCGCTGGAAGCCAGCGTGCCCCTGGCCGCGCCGGAAAAAATCGTGCCCATCCTGGACAAGATGTGGGACGTGGGCATTCCCCACGTCACCTTTCTGGTTCCGGAACAGCCCAACCCGGCGCAGTTGATTCGCGCTGTGGAACACGCCGAAGACCTGGGCCTCATCGCCGGGGTGCGCGGGCGGGCCACCGATTTGCACGCCGACAACCTGCTGCCCAACCTGGCCCAGGCCGGCGTTGACCATGTGACGGTTCTCTATGCCGCTGCAGACCCCGAAATCCATGATGCCCTCTGCGGCGCTGGCGACCACGACTTGCTGGCCGATCTCTACGCGACGATTGAAGTCAACGAAGTGTGCCCCGTGGCCGAAATTCCCCTGGTAGCCAGCACCCTGGACGTTTTGCGCGAGACACTGACGCGCCTGTGGAGCATTGGCGTAAACAATTTCTCGTTTTTTGCCATCGTCGCGCCGACTGGCATGCCCGACGACGAACGCGCCGGGGCGCTGACCGCCCAGGCCATGCCGCAAACGGCCGCGTGGGTCGAAGAGATTGCCCATCAGGCCGATGTGCGCTTTATCTGGCAGCCGCCGGTGCAGCGTGACCCGCGCCTGACCCTGGCGGAGCAGGTCCGGCAGGGGCCGCGCTGCTCGGGCGATGCGGCCGTGCGCATCGAGGCCAACGGCGACGTCATACCGCCGCGCGGCCCATACCTGACCGCCGGTAATCTGCTGGCCGATCCCTGGCGGCAGATTTGGGGCAACGAGGCGTTTGCCCGCTACCGGGAGCGAGTAACGGCGCCTACGCGCTGCCTGGACTGCCCGGGACTGGTCATTTGTGAAGCCGACTGCCCGCGCGAACCGGATGGTTGGGCGCAGGGGGTAGAAGGAGCGTTAGCATGAAGAAACGAACGATGAACAAGCAGCAGGAAACGCGGAACGCGGAACGTGGAACGTGGAACGGAGAAGAGAGCGCCGAGCCATTGGTCAAGAGTCAATTGGCAACTGGCAAACGGAAACAGGCAACGGTTTCGCAGTCGCCCTGGAACTCTGTGGTGAACCGGCGGGCCGGGGCATTTCTGCTGCTGCTGGCCTTGCTGATCCTGCTGCCCGCCTCTGGCGCGCTGGCGCAAAATTACAGCTTCGCCGTGCCGGAGTTGAAAATGCAGGTTTTTGTGCAGCCGGACGCTTCGGTGCATATCGTCTACGACATCACTTTCGAGAATTTTGGCAGCGCCATCGATATCGTAGACATTGGCACGCCGCACCGGGACTATAATTTAAGCAATTTCACGGCTTCGATTAACGGCCGTTCCCTCTCCGACATTCGCCCTTCCGAATACGTCGACCCCGGCGTCGAAATCCACCTGGATGGCGCGGCCATCCCCAGCGGCCAGAGCGGCACCTTGCACGTCGAGTTCACCATGCCCGACATGGTTTACGAAGACACCACCCGCGACGGCTACGCCTCCCTGCAAATTACACCCACCTGGTTCGGAAGCGACCTGGTGCGCGGCAGCAGCGACGTCTGGATCCTGGTCCACATGCTGCCCGAAGTACAGCCCGACGAAGTGCTCTACCAGGACGTACCTTTCACCGACAAAGTCATCTTTGAAGAGCATACCGTCGTCGGCTGGCGCTGGCCCGACGGCACAGCCACCGGCCCCAACAACGTGGGCGTCTCCTTTCCGCAGCGCGGCATGGAGCGCGTCGTCCAGCAAAGCCTGCTGGACATCACCCGCAAATGGCTGGAAGACAATCCCACCACCCGCTTCATCCTGGGAGCCATCACCTTTGCCCTGGTGGGCTTTGCCTTCTTCCGCTTCTCCGGCGGCACCGGACTGTCGGTTTTTGCCCTGCTGGCCTGCGGCACCATTTACCTGCTGTTCATGAGTCCGCTGGCCGTGCTGGTGGCCCTGCCGCTGGCCGGCGTGCTGGCGTTCGTGGTGGAACGAAAGCTGAAGAAGAAAAAAGACACCTACCTGCCGGCCATCGCGCAGGTGGAAGGCGGCGGCATCAAGCGCGGGCTGACAGCGCCCGAAGCGGCCGTTTTGCTGGAAATGCCCCTCAACAAAATCCTGCTGCTGATCATGTTTGGCCTGCTCGATAAAAAGGTCGTTCGCCTGGTGGATGATTCGCCGCTCACGGTGGCGGTGGAAAAAGATTACGTCGTCAAGGGAGAATCGGCCTCCAAGCGGCGGCACGATCGGCGGGAAATGGCCCAGAAATTCGGCATTGTGCTGCGCGATTATGAGCACGACGTGCTGGACGTGCTGCAAAAGAACCCGGCCAAACCGGTGCACAAGCAAGATTTTGGCACGCCCATGAACAATCTGATTAAAAGCGTGGTGGGCAAAATGAAGGGCTTTGACCTGTCCGACACGCAGGACTACTACAAGAAAATCATCAGCCGGGCGATGGAAGAGGCCAAAGGCATGGGCGACGTGCCGGAATTGGAGAAATTCCTGGATCGCACCTGGCCCTGGATTCTCATGGACGACGATTATGGCCCGGTGTTCCGGCGCGGCGGCTACAATTACCAGCCGGTGTGGGTACGGCCGTATATCGGCGGCGCTGGTTCTCCCCTGCCCTCTGGCGGCGGCCAATCATCCGGCCCGTCCTACGGCGGCAAGACCAGCTTCGGCGACGTGGCCGCATCCTTTGCAGGCTGGACGGAAAATACGGCCGGCAAGCTGGCCACCTCCATTTCGCCCGCCACCCTCAGCGGCTCAGGCGGGGTGATCAACCTGGGCGGTGCGGATAAAGTAACCGGCGACATTTTCAAGGCGCTGGCCTCTTCGTCCGGCAGCGGCGGCGGCGGATCCTCCGGCGGCGGCTGCGCCTGCGCCTGCGCGGGCTGCGCCTGTGCCTGTGCCTGCGCCGGCGGCGGCAGGTAATTTCGGATGTGGGATTGCGGATTGCCCTCCGCAATCCGCAATCCGCAATGAACTCACCTTCTCTTCCCGCACCAACGTTGCTGACCGAACAGGCCGCCTGGCTGGCGGCGGCGCGCGGGCGGCTGCTGCGGCGCGTGGGCGTGGCCCGGCGGCGGCGGATTTTGGACCTGGGGGCGGGTTATGGCGCGGTGACGGGGGAGCTGGTACGGCGCGGTGGCGGGTGGGTGACGGCGCTGGATCGTGAATTGACGGCCGTTTCCCAAACCCCCGCGCTGAACGTCAACGGCGACGCCCGCCAGCTGCCCTTTAAAAACGCAGCCTTTGACCTGGTTTTTTGCCAGTGTGTGCTGCTGTGGGTGGGTGACGTGGCCACGGCCGTCGCCGAAATCCGCCGCGTCCTGGAGCCGGGCGGCGTGCTCATTGCCCTGGAGCCGGATTATGCCGGTCTCATTGAGCAGCCGCCAGAAATTGCTACCCGCGACCTCTGGCTGGCGGCACTGGCCCGGGCCGGCGCGGAGCCGGAAATCGGGCGCAGACTGCCGGGCATCCTGGCGGCGCACGGGTTTGACGTGCGCGTGGATTTGCTGGAAACGACGGCCCGGCCGTCCCTCACCCGCTTAGAATTCCTGCAGACGCTGCCCCTCACTGCCGATGAGCAGGCCAGACTGGCCCGCGCCGAAGCCGCTGCCCAAGCCCTGACCGGTGATTGGGCGCAAATTGCCCATTTGCCGTTTTTCCTGGTAACGGCCGAACGGCCGTAACCGGCAATCCCCCACTCATTCACACATTATGTCTACATCACCCCTTCCCTCCGACCGATTAGCGGCGCGTTTGCAGCGCGGCGCGCAGGCTTATGCGGCGCGGGTGCGCCTGTTTTCGCCCAATGCCCGCCTCTATTTAGGCTACACCATCATCAACGGCATGGCGCTGGGCATCTTCCGCCTGCTGTTCAATTTTTACGCGCTCAGCCTCGGCTTTAACGAGGCGCTGTTGGGCCAACTACTGACCGTAACCAACCTGACGGCGCTGGTGGCGGCCCTGCCATCCGGCTACCTGAGCGACCGGCTGGGACGCAAACCGGCTCTACTGATTGCCAGCGCGCTGTCGGCAACGGCCGTGTTCGGCATGGTCTTCTGGCGTGATCCGTTGGGCTTCGCCCTCCTCAGCGTGCTTTTGGGCATAGGCCAAAGCCTGAGCGGGGTCACCCTGGGACCGTTCCTGATGGAAAACAGCGGCCAGGAGGAGCGCACCTACCTCTTTTCCTTCAGTTTCGGCATGCAAATGATCGCCGGCTTTGCCGGGAACTGGTTGGGGGGACAGCTGCCGACGTGGCTGGGAACGGCCGTGCAGGCCGACCCCACCAGCGCCACCGCTTACGGCCTCTCCATGGCCGTCATCGGCGGCATTGCCTCCCTGTCCCTCATTCCACTGCTATTCATCCGCCGGCCGGATCGGGACGCAACCGCGCACCTGGAAAGCCTATCCCCCTTCGCCTACGCCCGCCGCCAACCGGCCTTGCTGCTCAAACTAATCGCCCCCATGTTCGTCACCTCATTGGGCGCCGGGCTGCTGATGCCTTTCATGAATGTCTTCTACCGGCACGAATATGACGCCACCGATGGAACCATCGGCGGCTTGTTTGCCATTGGGTCGCTGGCGATGGCCTTTGGCTTGCTGCTGGCCCCGCCGCTAGCCGACCGCTATGGCAAGATGAAAGTTGTGGTCGTGTCGCAGGCGCTGTCTATCCCCTTCCTGGCGGTGATGGGCTTTGCGCCGTGGTTTGGCCTCAGCGCCCTCGCCTACCTGGTGCGCCTGATGCTGATGAATATGAGCAATCCCGTGTACCAGGCATTTGTGATGGAACAGGTGGAAGAGGAAGCGCGGGCCACCGTCGCCAGCCTGGTGAGCATGAGCTGGAATTTTGGCTGGGCGTTTAGCCCTATGGTCAGCGGCTGGCTGCAAGTGAATTATGGCTTTGCACCCGTTTATTTGGGGACCATGACAGCCTACGTGGTCGCCATTTACCTGTACTGGCGCTTTTTTGGCCGGCTGCCGGAAAACCCTGAGCGCGAGGCCGCCACGGAAATCTCACCAGGACATTCGTCGTAAGGTCACCCAAAATGTACAGGCGTATAATCAAGAACTGGCAGGGGAGATAAAGGTTGACTCTTTTGGCATCCCAGCACCCTTGCATATAAATTTTGTTGACGAGGAGTATGCACCTATGACCATTAAGTTTGGCACCGACGGCTGGCGCGCCGTTATCAGCGAAACCTTCACCTTTGGCAACCTGCGCCTGGTCGCCCAGGCCATTGCCGACTACGTCCGCGAGCAAAACACCGCCGACCCCAGCGTCATCATCGGATTCGACACCCGTTTCTTATCCGACCGCTACGCCGCCGAGGTAGCCCGCGTCATGGCCGCTAACCAGATCACCTCCTGGCTGGCCCGCGCCGACACCCCCACCCCGGCCATCAGTTATTCGGTAGTCCACAAAAAAGCCACGGCCGGGGTGATGATCACCGCCAGCCACAATGCGCCCCGTTATAACGGTGTCAAGCTGAAGGCCAGCTACGGCGGCAGCGCCACCCCGACGCAGAACAAGCGTGTCGAGTCGTTACTCGATCGCAACCTGGAAACCGTGCATGGGCCTAATCTGATGGACCTGGAAGATGCGGTGAAGCAGGGTCTGGTCTGCAAGTTTGATCCGGCCTGGGCCTACTACGAACACCTCAGCACGCTGGTAGACCTGGACGTGATCTCCGGCGGGGAGCTGCGCGTGGTGGCCGACGGCATGTACGGCTCCGGGCGCGGGGCAATTGGCGAAATGTTGGCGCGTGGCCGGACGCGCGTACACAACATCCGCCACGAGATGAATCCGGGCTTCGGCGGCATCCATCCGGAACCTATCGCCAAACATCTAGGGTTTTTGATGTCCACCATCCAGGCCGGGCATTGGGACGTGGGGCTGGCGACGGATGGCGACGCCGACCGCATCGGCGCGGTGGATGCGCGGGGCGATTTTGTGGATCCGCACCGTATTTTTGCTTTGGTGCTGCGTTACCTCATCGAAAAGCGGGGCTGGACGGGCAAGGTGGTGCGCACCGTCTCCACGACCCGCATGATTGACCGCATCGCCGCCGCCCATGGTTTGCCGCTGGTGGAAACGCCGGTCGGCTTCAACCACATCGCCGATTTGATGGTGGCCAACGGCGTGCTGATGGGCGGGGAAGAATCGGGCGGCATCAGCATCAAGGGCCACATCCCGGAGGGTGACGGGGTGCTGATGGGTCTGCTACTGCTGGAGGTGATGGCCGAGGCGCAAGCGCCGCTGCATGTGCTAATCGAAGATTTGCTGGAAAAATATGGTCCGGCGCAGTATGCCCGCACCGACATGAAGCTGAAACGGCCGGTTAACAAGGCCGACATGGTCAACTTTTTGGTGAATGCCGCCCCGGCGGCCATTGCCGGGGTGAGCGTGGAAGAAGTGCAGACCGTCGACGGCGTAAAATATTACCTGGACGATGGGAGTTGGCTGTTGATACGGCCGTCCGGCACCGAACCGGTCTTGCGCGTCTACGCCGAAGCGCCTAACGACGCCCGGGTGAAGGCGCTGCTCGGCTTCGGCGAGGAAATGGCCCAGAAGGCATAAAAAACCGGTCCGCCAGGAAGGTTGCGCGACCTTCCTGGCGGACCGGCTGTCTTTTTACGGCCGTAAATGATGGGGGGTTAAACGGCCGTTCCCACCCCACACACCACAAACAAATTCCGCTTGCTACTGCTCCACCGGCAGACCGGCTTGCTGCCAGGCGACAATGCCGCCGGCCATGTTGTGGACGTTGGTGTAACCATTCTGGCGCAAAAAGTCGGTCGCCTGGCCGCTGCGGTTGCCGCTGCGGCAGGTCATGATCACCGTTTTGTCGGTGGGGATTTCGCTTAGCCGGTTGGGCAGGTCGCCCAGGGGAATGAGGGTGACGCCAGGGATGTGGGCCTCATCATACTCATACTGCTCGCGCACATCGAAAACCACCACGTCAGCCCGGTCTTTTATCTGGGCGACAGTTTGCGGGTCTACCGTATCAGGCAGGTTCAGCTCGCCTTCGGCCGCGGCGACCGCATCCGCTGGCGACGCTGCCGTATTACTGCCGCCGCCGCAGGCTGCCAGAGCCAAAACGAGAACCAACAACAGACCAACCATCCAGAAATATTTACGTTTCATGCAGATAACTCCTTAACGATTCAAAAATTCAGCCTCACTTTTACCATAGATTCAGGCCGATGGGGTAATTCCTTACACAACCATTACACAGTTCTTACCGGCTGTTTATATGCCAGAGATATGCTTGGCTCGTTATCGTTTACACCAATTATTGACGGCTGGGAAACGGCCGTATCTTAAGGAGAACACACATGTCTTTGTTACAAGAAGCCGACCGGAATCACCTGATCAATGAATTTCAAGCCCTCACCGAACCGGTGAAACTGGTCATGTTTACCCAAGAAATGGAATGCCAATACTGCCGCGAAACGCGCATGATCAGCGAAGAAGTCGCCGAACTCTCAGACAAAATCTCGGTGGAAGTCTACGACTTTGTCCGCGACCAGGAAATCGCCGAACATTACAACATCGACAAAATCCCGGCCATCGCCATCGTGCGCGGCGGCCAAAAGCCCAAAGACTACGGCATCCGCTTCTACGGCATCCCCTCTGGCTACGAGTTCAGCTCGCTAATCGAAAACATCATGATGGTCTCTCGGGGCGAGTCGGGCCTGTCTGCTGAAACCAAAGCCTGGGTAGCCAATTTGCAAGAGCCGGTTCATTTGCAAGTATTTGTCACGCCGACCTGCCCTTACTGCCCGCAGGCCGTCATCATGGCCCATCAACTGGCGATGGAAAGCGAATTCATCACCGCCGACATGGTCGAAGCCATCGAATTCCCGCAGCTTTCCAACAAATACCACGTCCACGGCGTACCGCGCACCGTCATCAACGAAGACACCCACATGGAAGGGGCCGCGCCAGAACCGATCCTCCTGTCCAAATTGCAGGAAGCCGTCGCCTAAACAGGGAAGACCCCAAGGGTTTTCGAAAACCCTTGGGGTCTTGCTCTGAGGAGATAAGCGTATGTCTTTTGATCTCAATCTTGGCTTAGGTATGTCCAATTTGGGCGGCGGCGAGGACAACAACTACGACGTCGTCATCATTGGCGGCGGGCCGGCGGGGGCGTCGGCGGCCATCTACACCGCGCGCGCCGATTTGCGCACGCTGGTCATCGACAAAGGCTTGACAGCCGGCGCGTTGGGCATCACCGGCAAAATCAGCAATTATCCCGGCGTGCCCGGTCCGGTAACCGGCGCGGAACTGGTAGAAATTATGCGCGCACAGGCCGAATCGTTCGGCGCCAAATTCCTCACCGACAAAGTGGTGGGTGTGGATATTCACGGTGAGCGCAAAATGGTAATGGCCGGGACCGGCGCGTTTTACACCAAAGTGATCATGCTGGCGACCGGTTCCATGGGCCGCACCAGCGTGGTGAAAGGCGAAGAGGAATTTTTGGGGCGCGGCGTAAGCTACTGCGCCACCTGTGATGGGGCCTTTTTCCGCAATCAAACCGTGGCCGTGATCGGCAACAACGACGAAGCCCTGGAAGAAGCGCTGTTTCTGACCAAATTCGCAGACAAAATCCACCTGATCGTGCCGACGCCGGAGCTAAAAGCGCGCGAGGCGCTGGCCGCCGAGGCCACGACTCATCCGAAGATCGCTGTGCAGCTAGGCACGCGCCTGAAGGAAATTATGGGCAATGGGCAGGTGGCCGGGGTGCGCGTGCATCCGCGCGGCGGCAGCGAAGAGACATTGCCGGTGACCGGCGCGTTTGTTTACTTGCAAGGCGGCAAGCCGATCACCGATTACCTGATGGAACAGTTGGAAACACAGCCTAATGGCTGCCTGGTGGTGGACCACGAAATGCAAACGACGGTGCCCGGCGTGTTCGCCATCGGCGATTTGCTGTGCACGCACATCAAGCAGGCGGTGATTGCCGCGGCTGACGGCGTGATTGCGGCGGTGGCGGCGGATAAGTACATTCACGGCCGTAAAGCCGTGCAGACCGACTGGAAATAAGGGTCATAAACCCATCCTGCGTGACGCGTGAAGAGAGACTTCACGCGTCACGCAGCAGCAGGGAGTGCTGCACGGCCGTTACGCCCACCAGCGCCACCCAGGCCATACTGCCCAACACAAAGGGCAAGATGGTCAGGCCGCTGACGAATAGGATGAGGGCAGAAACGGCCGTCATCCCCAATCCCGCCAGCGGATTCAACAGCAAAAACCGGCCGCAGTTCGCATAGGTAGTGCGCAAAGAATGATCTTCCTGCGCCAACCAAAACGGCCAATAAACCAGATTCAACCCCAGCCAGATCGTTAGCGCCAGCAGCCACACCACGCGCAGCACAGTCCAAAACGCACCCGGCACATCCCAATAAACGACCAAATTAAACAGTGCCAGCCCAACGACCAGCCCGTTGACCAGCGCCCATTTCCAGGCCGGCCAGAACACCGTTTTGGCTGCCTGCCAGGCATCACGGCCGTTCCACCACTGGTTGTCGCTGGACTGGCGCATGAGGGCGTAGAGCACGGCCGTGGCCGGCGGCCCCGGCAGCACCAGGAGCTGGCAGACAAACCAGACCAGAGCGAGGGGGAGAACGGCCGTCCATTCATACCACCAGCGCTTGCTAGCTTGGAAGAGAACGGCCGTTAATCGAATCATGCAACTTCATCCTCAAAACCACGACCCGGCAACCAACCAACCCGGCCACACTACCCCTTAATCCCACTATAACTAATCCCTTCAATAAAGTACCGCTGGAAAACGAAAAAGATGATCGCCATCGGCAGCGTCGTCAGCATCGAGCCGGCCATCAGTGAATTCCACTGCAAATTCTGGCCCATGCCGCCGCGCAGCAGCGCCAACCCCAACGGCAGCGTAAACAACTGCTGATTCACGGTGATCACAATCAAGGGATGCATAAAGTCGTTCCACGCCCCCTGAAAGCTAAAAATGATCAGCGCCACCAGCGCCGGTTTGGCCGTGGGCAGCACCACCCGGAAGAAAATTTGCAGCGGCGAGGCGCCGTCGATGCGCGCCGCCTCCTCTAATTCGCGCGGCACCGACTCGAAAAACTGCTTCATCAAGAAAATGCTAAACGCGGTAATCAGCTTGGGCACAATCAGCCCGGCGTAGGTATCCACAAAGCCCAACATCTTCAAGACGATGAACATCGGGATCAGCAGGACGATGCCGGGAATCATCATCGTGCCCAAAATACCCAGGAAAACAGCCTTACTGCCCGGAAAGCGGATGCGCGCCAGCGCATAGCCGCCCAGGCTGGCAAACAACAGGTTGCCCAGGGTCACGGCAACAGCCACCACAGCGCTGTTCAGCGTCCAGCGCGGCACGTTAAAGGTCAGCAGCCGCTGGTAGCCTTCCAAAGTTACCACCCTGGGAATCAGGCTGACCGGATACTGGTTAATTTCCGGCAAGGTCTTAAAACTGGTGGCGATCGCCAGCAAGAAGGGGTAGATGAAGGTCAGAGCCAGCAGGAACAGGATGCCGTAAGACAGCACTTGTTTCACGGTGGCCCAACTGGCACGGCCGTTTACGTTACTCTGCGGGATAGATTCACTCATCGTCGCCATAATTCGCTCCTCAGTCGGCCTAATTGTCCGCTTCGCTGCCGGTAATCCGGCGCTGGATCATCGTCAAAGCAAAGATGATGATAAACAGCAGGATGGCAATCGCCGCACCCAGCCCCATCTGGCTGTTGTTAAAGCCATTGCGATACACCAGATAAGCAATCGTCAGCGTCGTTTTGGCCGGGCCGCCGCTGCTCATCACGTAAATCTGGTCGAATACCTGGTAGGTGCCAATCAAACCCAGCGTCACCACAAAAAACATCGTCGGACGCAGCATGGGCAGGGTGATGCGGCGGAACTGCGTCCAGGCCGTCGCCCCGTCAATTTGCGACGCTTCATAAACAAAATTGGGAATATCCTGCAAAGCCGCCAGAAAAATGATCATCATCGTACCGATGGTTGTCCAGGTGTTCATGATCATGATGCCCGTCAGGGCCACACTGGGGCCGCTGATCCAGCTCCACAAAGTCACGCCAAACAGGCTGGTTTGCGTCAGGAAATCCGGTGCAGTCCGGATGGTTAGTCCAAACCAACTGAGGACAATGTGGATCAGCCCGCGCGGATCGGCCATCCAGGCGATTGGCTCCCAGGCGCCAAAAGTCAATGTACCCAACACCTGGTTCACCAGACCACTCTTCTGGTAGAAGAACAAGAACATCAGGCTGATGGCCACCGACGAGGTGATCGACGGAAAGTAGTAGGTGGTCCGAAAAAAGCTCTTGAAGCGCAGCAGCGATTGGTTCACGACCACAGCCAGCAGCAGCGAGATAATCGTTTGCATCGGCACGACGCCCAGGGCGAAGTAGGTGGTGTTCTTCAGAGCCGTGAAGAAGTCGGTTTGCCGGATGCCCGGCTCGGTCAGGATGGCTTTGTAGTTATCCAGCCCGATAAAATTTGCCTCGATGGGCGGGCTGATGCCATTCCAATCGGTCATGCTAAAGTACACGGCCGCGATGATCGGGATGATGATAAACACGGAAAAAATCAAAATCGTGGGGGTCATGAACAGCCAGCCGGCAATGGCATTCTGCCGATCTTCACCTCGTATGCCCGTTGCTACAGTCATCCGCTGCCTCCTAGACAAGACCCTAAGGGTTTTCTGAAACCCTTAGGGTCTGTATGATTCAATTTTTTACCGGTTCAACACTTCCGTGCCGACTTCTTGAGCGTTTTGCAGCACCTGATCCGTCGTGGCCAGGCCCGTGAAGGCTTCTTGCAAGCCAGAATTGACGGTGTCCAGCACGTCCTGGAAACCCGGTCGGAACTGCCAGGGATAGGAATATTCCGCGCCATTCAAGAATGGCTCCAGATCCGGGAATTTTTCCAACCAGCCATCACGCAGGCTGGCGCGGGTGGGCATGGCCAGGCCCAGGTCCGTCCAGGCCTTCATACCTTCTGGCCCGGTGAGGAAATTGACCAGGCGCACGGAGGCGTCGTGGTTGGCGGCGTTGGCCGGCACGCCGTAGCAGACGGTGAACGACATCGTAGCATCGCCGGCAGGACCGGCAGGCAGTTCTGTCACGCCAAAGTTGACGTCTGGGAACTGGTCTTGCAGGAAGGGCACGATCCAGTTGCCTTCCATCGACATGGCTGCTTTGCCTTTGCCAAAGGCTTCGCCGGGCCAGCCGCTGTCCAGGTCGGCCGGTTGGGCGGCGTAGCCATCTTGCACCAGGCCAACGTAGAAGTCCATGGCTTCTTTGGCCTCCGGCGAGTCCAGGGTCATGGCGGTGAAGTCGGCGTTGGTCACTGTGCCGCCGGCCTGGTAGAGGAAGGCGATCCAGCGGGCCATGTCGGCGCTGAGGACCATGCCGTAGACGCCGTTGTCGCTGTCGGTGAGGGCTTCGGCGGCGGTACGCAGGTCATCCCAGGTCCAATCGGCCGTGGGATAGTCCAGGCCGGCCGCGTCGAACATGTCTTTGTTGTATTCCAGGGCCAGGGTGCTGAAGTCTTTGGGCGGGCAGTAGAGCGTGCCATTCAGCGTGAAGGCGTCACGCAGATTCGGATAGAAATCGTCGACGTTTTCTAGCTCGTCGCCGATGGGCGCGATGGCATTGGCGGCGACGAAATCGGGCAGTTTGAAGCTGTCGATGTAGAAGACGTCGGGCGGCGCGCCGCCGGCCAGGCTGGTTTGCAGCTTGGTGTCGTAGTCGGGCACCAGCAGCAGGTTGGCCTGCACGTCGCTGTTAGCGGCGTTGAAGCTGTCGATCATTTCTTGTAGGCGGCTGTTTTCGGCGTCGGAGCTGGCCCAGCCCATGAGCTGGAGTTGGATCACGTCGCCTGCTGGCGCTTCGGCGGCGGTTGGTTCAGCGGCGGGTTCTTCAACGGCCGTTGTCGCTTCTGTCGCTGCCGGGGCTGTTGTCGGTTCAACGGCCGTTCCCCCACCGCAGGCCGCCAACAACATCCCGATGAGCAATAACACCCACAAAGTTAACAAACGCTTGTTCATTATTCTTCTCCTTTCATCTAGTTGAGTCTGATTATGCCGATACGCATCAGGGAGTGGTGAATTGCTGTATAATGGCTCCGCGAGGCGCATCGTCGTTAACGGTTCGTCTCTTTTTGTGCCGCGTGTACCTTTCTTGACCGGATGGGATGCGCGGCATTCTTTCTTTTTGGGCAAGTGGCATGGGATAAGTATGCCCATTGTTCACCTGCTGCCTGGATGTATGCTAAGCCAGGCTGGTTTTGGGTGGAAAGTCCTTAATCTATTCTGGCGATAACTTTTCCTCCTGCATCGCGGCGAATGTCTACCCGTTTTTCCGCGCCGCGATAGCGAAAATTGAACGCAATGCGCTGCCAATGCTGTGGTAATTGTGGTTTCAGGGTAAACGTCCCCTGCTCCTGGCGCAGTCCGGCAAAGCCAAAGACCAACGCCTGCCAAACGCCGCCGGCCGAGGCGGCGTGGATGCCATCGCCGGCGTTGCCGCGCGGGTTGCGCAGGTCGGCGCGGGCGGCCAGCATGAAATGCTCGTAGGCTTCGTCGGGCCGCTGCATTTCGCAGGCGGCCCAGGCGTGGAAACTGGGACCCAACGAGGAACCATACTTATGGTCGGTGATGGGCATGTAGGCGTCCCAGTTGGCCTGCCACGTCCGCTGGTCGAACTGGTCGCGGAACAGGCAGAGCAGCATGATGACGTCGGCTTGTTTGAGGACCTGGCTTTCGTTGGCGCCTTCGATGCCCAGGATGACTTGCAAGGATTGGGCGGCGCTGGCGAACAGCTCCGGGTCCAGCCGCCGCCGCTGGAAAAAGCCTTCGAACTGCTCGATCACGGCCGTTTCCTCATCCCGCAAAAACACCAGATGATCCATCACTTCCTGCCAATGCCGGTACACATCCCCGGTCAAGTCCAGCGCCTGCTCCAGCGCGGCGGCTTTGTCCGGGTAAGCCTGGCGCAGCCAGTCACGCACCGCCAGGGCGGTCTGCAAATGCCAGCGGGCGATGTAGTTGGTGTAGCTGTTGTTGTCCACGTGATCATGGTATTCGTCCGGCCCGATGACGTCGCGGATGGTGTAGGCGAGACGGCCGTCTACCTCCTCCCGCTCCACCCGGCTGCCCCAAAACCGCGCCGTATCCAGAATCATCTCCGCGCCGTAGTCGCGCATAAAGGCATCATCGCCGGTGATGCGCCAATACTGGCGAATGGCGTAGGCCACGTCGGCCGAAATGTGAATTTGAATGTCGCCGGTCCAAACGCGCACCAGCCGGGTGGGATCGGTAAAGTGCGGCACCCAGGTCGGCGTCACTTCGTCGCCGGTAACGGCGCTTTCCCAGGCGTACTGCGCCCCGGCATAGCCGTTGCGCGCCGCCTTGCGCCGCGCCCCCGCCAGCGTGTGGTAGCGATACAACAGCATGTTGCGGGCAATGTGCGGCTGCGTGTAGCTGAAAAACGGCAGGATAAAAATTTCCGTATCCCAGAAGACGTGGCCCCGATAGCCGTAGCCGCTGAGTGTCTTCGCGCCAATGCTCACCCGCTCATCGTGCTGCGGCGCGGCGGCAAATAGTTGGAATAAGTTGAAACGTAAGGCCAACTGCGCTTCGGGATCCCCTTCGATGATGACGTCGCTGACCTGCCAAACCTGCCGCCAGGCGGCCACGTGGGCGGCGCGCAGGCCGTCGTAAGTCTGATTTTGCAGATAAGTCTGAGCGCGGGCGACGACGTTTGGCGCATCTGGTTCATTGTCGCGGCTGGCCGCGTAGCTGATCAATTTATCGGCCTGCAAGCTTTGGCCGGCGTTGAGCATTTGTTCGAGGCGCAGGCGCGGCTGGCCGGGGCAATCTTGGGCCAGGCAGTAAGCGCCGCCGGAATGGGTGACGGCCACGGCCGTGCCCATCTCTATTCCCGTTTTGCGCGTGCGGCTGTGCAGCCAGGCGGTATTTTGATCTGCCCCTTGATCCAGCAATCGCCAGTGCAGCAAATCTTCGTTGGCGACGTGGCCGTTGATGCCTGTGTGCAGGGCGATGTGGCAGGGTTGGTTAACGGCCGTTACCAACATTCGCAGCGCCCCCACATGCTCGGCCGCATAACTGGCAAACCGCTCAAAAGTCAGGTCGACGATGGCCCCGGAGGGCGCCTGCCAGCGCACGTCGCGGCGCAAAATGCCCTGGCGCAGGTCCATCTGCCGATAAAAGTGCAAAACCTGGCCCTGGTCCAGCCGAAACGACGCACCGTCCACCCAAATGGTCGTATCCAGCCAGTCGGGCATGTTCACCAATTCGGTAAAACTGACCGGCATGTCGTCGAAGACGCCGTGGGCAAATGTGATGGCTTTGTCGCCGGGATACCCTTCCTCGAACGCGCCGCGGGTGCTGAAGTAGCCATTGCCCAGGGTGAAGACGGTTTCCATGTGGTGCTGCGCGGCGGGATCAAAGGTTGGCTGGGTGACGACCCATTGCGGATCAACGGCCGTCATCGCCCGCAGATCGGCCAGGGTCACATTTTCCAGGCTGTCGCGGCGGTTCGCAATCGCCGGCAGGTCGGCGAAACGGTCGGCCGGCCCCAGAGCCAGAGTCATCATGCCCGCCGTCTGGCCCGCCTGGACCCCGGCGGCGGCGTCTTCCACCACCAGGCAGCCGCCGGGCGGCACGTTCAATTGGGCGGCGGCAAAACGAAATAAATCGGGGGCCGGCTTGGGATCGTCGACGCTGCGGCCGTCGGCCAGCACGCCCAACCGGTCGGCGATGCCCAGGCGCTGGACCACAAAAGCCGCGTTGCGGCTGGCGGAGGCGATGGCGTAGGGGATACCGGCGGCGTCCAGTTCGTCTAGCAAGTCGGCCACGCCGGGCAGCAGGTCGGCCGGGGAAATCTGGTGCAGCATTTGCTGGTAGTAGGCGTTCTTGCGGGTCATCATGGCTTGCAGCGTAACTTCGGGCAGGGAACGGCCGTCTAAAATAATCAAGAGCGATTCGCGCCGCGAAACACCGCGCAGCTTTTCATTAATGGCCCGGTCGAACGGCAGCCCCTCTTCATCGGCCACCTTTTTCCAGGCCAGAT
>ERZ795053.2382-NODE-2382-length-22940-cov-5.661001_pt1 | contig 22940 bp, 23 predicted proteins | sample MGYA00375137_ERZ795053 | MGnify/ENA primary metagenome ERZ795053 (study PRJEB30182, sample SAMN05720284) | activated sludge metagenome | isolation source: Anaerobic digester | place: Hong Kong | collected 2014-12-17 ...
TCTCGACGGGGGAGGCCACAACGAAAAACAGGATCGGCACATAATTCGAGTAAATTGTTATGTCAGAACAAGGACAAATTGTGACGGAAGTAGAAATCCCAGATATTGTGATCGGACGCTTGCCGATCTATCTACGCACATTGAAGCAACTTGTGAGTCAGGGACGCGAGGTGACCTCAAGCCAGGAGCTTGGTGAGTTGTTGGGAATTAGCTCAGCGCAGATTCGCAAAGATCTAAGTCACTTCGGAGAATTTGGCAAGCAAGGCACGGGCTATAATACTGGATTTCTTTGCTCTCAGCTAGAGGAAATCCTGAAAGTTGATTGTGTGTGGCCAGTGGTATTAGTGGGTGCCGGTTACTTGGGCCATGCCCTTGCCAGCTATAATGGTTTTGAAAATCGGGGCTTTCGTATCGTCGCGGTTTTTGACAGCGATGCAGATAAGATTGGCAATCACGTGGGGACGCTGCAAGTAGAGCCCATTGCCAACATGACACAGATTGTCCAGGCGCATGGTTGTCAGATTGCCATTATCGCTGTTCCTGCTTTTGGTGCCCAGAATGTGGCCGATGTCCTTGTGCAAGCTGGCATCAAAAGCATCCTCTGCTACGCACCGACAACGTTGACCTTACCCAAGGACATTCGCGCGGAATACATTGATCCGGTCATTCATTTTCAACATATGACCTACTATTTAGAAAAACATTGCATTCAAGAGGAAGAGGGTTCAAGTGCCACTTGAGATGCATGCTGTCTTGTTCTTGTTGTCACAGTTTATGCCTGCGGCTGACTTGTCAGTGCAACCTCATTTACCGAGTAGATTGCATCCCCGATGACTATGTAATGTTATCTTGAGCTTTGTTTGGCTGCGGGGCTTTTTCTTGCGGTATCATACGAATTGTGTCAATTACGACTGGCGCAGAGAGCGCATTGGCGATTGGCACGTTCGGCATACCGCCCTTTTTCTTCCCAAAGGAAAGGACCGTTACCAAGCAGAGCTCACTTTGATTGGCGGTTGCGTAGCTCCCAACAAAATATCGGCGGGATTTAGTGGATCGGTTTTTTTCTAGCCAGCCCTTGCCCGCGTGGATAGAGGTTTGGTGTTGGCCGAACCTTTTTTATTACAATGATAAAGCGCTGCTCCTCTAGGAAGGGTACCTGTGCCGGTACCATGCGCACTGTTTCTCCCCCCAGCGTTTGAATCGCTTTTCTTGCTTCCATAAATTCTTGGGGAGAGCCTGCTCCCTTATACATTAAGGCAAAGCCATCCAACTTTACCAATGGCAACAGATATTCGACCAGTGTAACCAGTGGTGCGACGGCGCGTGCTGTGACAAGATCGTAGTTGGCGCGGTAACGATTGTTGCGCCCGATCTCTTCGGCCCGCCCTTGCACAACCTCAACATTGGTCAGTGCAAGTTCGTCAACCATATGTTGTAAAAAAGCGATCTTTTTGCCGGTGCCGTCGAGTAAGGTCCAATGCAAAGCCGGTGCGACCAATTTGAGAGGAATACCCGGCAGCCCCGCGCCGGTACCAACGTCAATACAGTGCAGTGCCCGCGTTGGTGGCATACTTTCGCCAAGTTCTTCAGCAATCAGTGGCAAACTGACGAGCGAATCGAGAAAATGTTTCGTTTGTACTTCCTCAAGTTCAGTGATGCCCGTGAGGTTAAATTTCTCATTCCACGTCAGCAGTTCCTGATAATAACGGATGAACTGATCCATCTGCGCCGATGATAATGGGATGCCCAACTGCTGACAGCCTTCCTGCAACAGATGTAGAATGATGGGTGGATGCAATTGATGTTTACGTTGGTCTGTGGGTGTCATAGCGATTGTGGATACAGGCGTCGGCTTGCAATGTACCGTCAGCTGATAGCGGATTGACAGAGATGATTATCCCATACTATAATCATTATGAATAATTCTAACGTTCGTCATAAAAATTAACGCGTGTATAAAAACATAGAACTATATTATAAACGATGCAAACATTTTGTGGGATCACGACGGATGGCATGCTGGACTATTTGGCTACCATTCAAAAATTGAGTGCTTACGGCAATAAAGTAACGACCTCCGGTTTGGCGGAACGAATGCATGTTTCGCCGGCGGCGGCGAGTAGCATGCTACGCCGGCTGGAGGAGAGTGGGTTTGCGGAACGTTCAGCAGCCGATGGCGTGACGCTAACCGAACAGGGACGATTGGCTGCGGTTCAGTTGATTCGCCGTCATCGTCTCTTGGAAGTCTTTTTGATCAAAGTAATGGGGTACACGTGGGATCAAGTCGATGTCGAGGCGCACAAATTGCAGCACTCAATTAGCAGTTATTTTGAAGAACGGATGGATGAACTCTGTGGCTTCCCCACCCACTGCCCTCATGGGGATCCCATTCCACGGAAAGACGGCACCATGCCGGCGGATCCACTTGTCGCCGTGACTGAGTTGAAGCCGGGACAAAAGGGCATCCTGCGCCGTGTCGGCTCGACGGATGCCCGCGTCTTGCGCTACCTTTCCCAGCTCGATCTGATGCCCGGTTGTCTCGTTCAATTGACAGAAATTGCGCCATTTAGTGGACCCGTTACCATAGAGGTCTATGCTGAACCGACAGCACCAACTGCAAACACAAAGATTCTCGGTAGCGAACTGGCAGAACAACTCTTTGTTTTGGCGTAACTGTTCTGTTTTGAGTCTACTGCATAGAGTTGCAACAAAGCAGCCCTGATTTTTAGATGGTTCCAAATGGAATAAATGCGTTGACAACCAACAACGCGTATACTATCCATAAATAACCCACGGCCTGACCAGCGCGATGATATGTATGGTAATAGCAGCGTGTAAGTCTGCGCGTACTTCTTTTAGTTCTTGTAGCGATAGGTAATACGTCCACGTGTCAGATCGTATGGACTCATTTCTACTTTCACCTTATCGCCCAAGAGCACACGAATATAGTATTTACGCATCTTTCCGGAAAGATAGGCAAGAACAGTATGCCCATTTTCCAACTCTACGCGAAACATTGCATTGGGCAACGTATCGACAATTTTCCCTTCAAAGACTACTGTTTCTTCAGCCATGTATCTCCAATCTATGGATGTTCTTCACAAATCACCTTGGCCACAAGCACAAGGTCGACCGTAATTGATATCACCAACTTGATTTGTTGACAGCCAGTTGCCGTCCCACTATTGACTTAACACGTGTAGGTCTCTGTGTCAATCTACCTGATTTTACACAGAGACCCTTTGGACAGAGAACTACGGACGGCCCGTGCGCTGCGCTTTGCGAATCGCCTTTTGGCGTTTGATGCGGCGTACCTCACTCTTCGACGTAAACCAGCGTTTTTGGCGTACGATCGGCAGAATGCGAGCCTCTGCGACCGATTTGCGGAAACGGCGCAACAGACTATCCTGCGATTCTCCTGGACGTAAATCAACACTCATGAACACTCACCTCCTTTCACGGAGCATATCATTAACAGTGCTATGTGACAGCACTGTTTCCTACGAAATAGCATCTGGTAAGCAAAACACAACCTGCCAATCAACCAAACGGTCAACTGACAGGTTTCGGTCAAACAATTTAAACGCTGTCTTGCATTACAAAACGACAGCAAATACGAGCAGCTTAAGATGCTGCCTCTTCATCGTTGCTTTCGTTATTTTCTTCGTCGTTTGCCTCGGGCACAACTTCCCCATCAGCCTGACGCCGACTCAACCCAATCCGCTGTCGTTTGGGCTCAATGCGTAAGATTTTGACAGCAACTTCGTCACCGGATGAGACAGTCTTCAGTGGCTCGGCCACAGCGATATCAGCCAACTCACTGATATGGATTAGCCCTTCGATCCCTGGTTCCAGTTGAGCAAATGCCCCAAAATCTACCACTCGTGTGATCTTTGCCGTGACAATATCACCCACTTTGTAGTGATCCTCTACCTGCGTCCACGGATTGGGCAGCACACGTTTGCGGCTCAACCCAATGCGCTGTTCATTGGGATCCAAGCGGATGACCTGCACTTCGATCTTGTCACCCACCGAGAGCACGTCGCGCGGGTGATTGACCGGGGACCAGCCGATTTCGCTGACATGCAACAGTCCATCAGCGCCACCGATATCCACAAAGGCACCAAACGGACGCAAGTTGCGCACTTCGCCCTGAATAACATCCCCAACCTTCAAGGTCTCAAAAAGTTCTTCACGACGGTTTGCCCGGAACTCCCGCTCTGCCAACATCTGTGACATCACGAGCCGGCGGCGACGCCGATCAACTTCAATCACCTTGAGGCGTAGCTCACTTCCAATGTAATTTTCCAGCGCCGTTCGCCGTTGCTCTTCACTTAGATTGCGGGGCAGGTCAATCAAATGGGATGCTGGAACGAAACCCTTGAGATGATTGAAGGCGACGGTGAGACCACCCTTGTTGAAGCCAATGACCTCTTGCGTGACAATTTCGCCATTGTCCAACAGATCCTGCGCCACACTCCAGTCCCGCTGCTGTAGTGCATCAGCAATGCTCAACTGAAACGCGCCGTCATCTTCTGACTGACGGCTTACTACAACATCAATTGTTTGCCCCTCAACAAGGCTTGCAACGAATTCGGGATCGAGCTTAGAGAGATCCGACTGGGGCACCACGCCGTCGCGTTTGCTGCCGACATTGACCAACAGCTCATGCGGTCGAATTTCGACAATCACTCCTTCACGCAAATCCCCGCGTTCCGGAATATCAAAATCGGTATCTGCATCTAAATATTGCTCGAAAAGCTCAAGATCAGACGCGCCCACAGAAGTCTCTGCCGAATTCTCAACAGTGCCCACTTCCTCGGACGAACTCATTGTATCATTGTTAAACGCCGCTTCCGTCATTGTCAGACATCGCTCCAAATGGGTTGGTATGGATCTTCCTCGTACCACCAGATCACACTACTATAACACTTACTCGATAAGTTACACTTACACGATAAGTTAACGTTCTAAACACGGGAACGCTAAACAGTGGAATCTGTATAGCAATTCGTATAATGATGGATGATCCAAAGTAGATTGACCCACATTTACAAAATAGCCCCTAATTTCTTAATTATACCAGCCACTTGCCGAGTCGTCAAGGAAAGATTTTTGGCAAATTGTCCATCGAACCGCAGGCATTAATTATTCCTTACGAGATGGTTGTTTAGTCATCTGTAAACGTTTGCGTAATCTTTCCCAAATCGATGCACTTCTTACAGCTTCCGACTCCGTGGCCCTACGGTTAGTATAACGGGTCTGTAGAAAAGCCTCTGTTAGCCTGTTAACATTTTCACCGTCAGTCTCTGCATTGGGACGGTCCGGGTCCAACGCCGGCAATTGATTCCGGGGCGTCTCGTGCAAGCGTTGCCTGTCTGGTGATTCATTGATGCTCTCTTCTGTGCTGATCGTTGACTGCGCAGTCAGATGGGCTCGTAGCCGCGCCGCAAACTGGAGCGGTGTTTCGCCGGCAGCGCGCATAAACCCATTGGCCGCCGCTTCTTCCACGGTGTTCAAATAGAAGTAGCGAATCTGCTGTGTTGGTGTGAGGTGCCGCCACCCTTGCCGACGCCGAAACCAGCCACGGCGCGCCTCTTCCTTTTCTTGCTGCTCAACCGAAACCCGCCGCAGCCGTGACTTTTGCCACTGTTGATAGTTGCCGAAGAGCAACTGCCAACGGGTAAGGAGTAACTGCCAGAAGCTACGCAGCCACGAAAACTCAATGCCCTTTTCTCGTAGATAAATAAAGGCAGCATAGCTCAGAAAGAGCACCATGACTACCCAGAAGAGCGCTCCCCCGGCCCACTCCGGCATGCCGGCACTCTGGGGCAATGCTTCCGGCATCATGGGTGGTGGAGCAGGCGGTGGTGTTGCCATGGGCGGAGCGTCTGGCTGTTCACCGGAGAGAAGTGCGATGAGCAAAAGCAGAAGACCCATGAAAAAGCGAAAAATTGCATAAATGGTGTTAAAGAAGAAGGTTACAATGGCAGTCAAGATGTAGGCCAGATAGAAGGTCCCACCAAAGGGGAGCAACGCGGCCAGCAAACCGATGCCCACCAGGAGCGCAAACACATAGATCGGCCATTGGCCCAGTACCTGCTCGCTTGTCGGAATGCGCTCTAACAACCAGCGTGTTCGCAAGATCGCCAACTGCCCCTGACTGACCAAGAGCAGCCCGGCAAGGAAGTAGACCACCACCGCCGCGATGATGGTGGGATCGATATTCTGCCGCGTAATCGCCAGAAATCCAACCTCCGGACGCTCAATGCGCACGCTCGCTGCGATCAACACCAACAGGATGCCGCCGCCTACCCACCGGCTCACGAGTCGTTGCAGGATTGCAGGCCGATCGCTGTTTGAGGTGCGAATCAATTCGCCGATGCGATCTTCCTCAATGGCGAAGAGTTCATCGGGCTGCAAAGCCAGGCGCAGCAAATCGGCCGTTAACTCGCCCGCAAAGAGCCATGATAAGCCGATCAGAATGGCGGCAAAGATAAAAGGGCCATCCAACAGCCCTTCCAACGGACGGTAGAGCAATTGTGCAGGCGGCGGCATTGTACCCATGGTGAACCAAACTACAAGCCGCGCCACCACAAGGACAAAGAGCAACTCCGCCAGCCGATAGAGGGGGCGGCGGAGATGGCGTTTGCCCGGTTGGGCCAACCAGGTTGTGGTGGCGCAGGCCAGCAGAACCGCCAACAGGCTAATGGTCACCACACCTTGCGCATAGCCATCACCCAAGCCAGGATAGAGTCGCTGTAACATCGAGAGAACCGCGATGTTGATACAACTGATGAGCGTTGCAATCAAGGCCGGCCGCAAGATCGAACCCAGCCACTGGCGGTCGTAGGGGGTCTTCTCTGGCGTCTCTACCAGATCGGCACCGTTTGTCATTTCGCTCATATTCCGTGTATCCATCACCCTTATCTACTACTACACTCAGCGGACACTCAGCGACACTGACGCTTCTGTGATCAACCCAGTTACTGCTGCGAAGCGTCTACTTCTCACGCCAAGGAGCAAAGCTCGCCAAGGGCTTCCCGCGAAAACCTTGCATTCTCTGCGGCCTTGCGAGACATTTGCTACGTTTTGCAACAAGCACTAGTTTACAACTGTAACGCCGCCAAATCTTTTTCCCAAATTGTTTTGTAAACCTGCACACCGAGCCGTTTAGACTTGCTTTGGATTTCCTCAAAATCGGGCTGGGGTGCACAGACCAGCACAATTATGTTGGAGCCGCGCCGGTAGGCTTGATGCAGTGCCCACAGGCCGGCTTCTTCCAACTTCGGCGTCACCAATACAATGGTGGCTCCCCATTCCAATCCTGTGAACTGAGCGGGCAGCCACTCGGCCAGCGTCTCGTCGCGTGGGCGCATTGCGACACGGGCCAGTGCACTCAGAATATTCATCAACTGGCCCTGTCCATTGCGCGGGGAGATTGGCGGCATTGTTTGCTCTGTCGTGGCATCTTCGCCATTGGTAACCAGCCCCACTGCTTGTCGCTGGTCGATCATATGTTTTGCGATAGAGGCCACCACCACGATTGCCCACTCGCTATAGCCAAACTCCCCACGATAGGGATAGGCATTGCGGTTGAGATCGAGCACCACAACCACGTTGAGGGCAATCGCCGGCTGGAATTTCTTGACGAGCAGCTCATCTTCGCGTGCGCTGGCCTTCCAGTGGATCGTGCGCTGACTGTCACCATTCACATAGCTGCGTACGCCCGCCACGCGGGCCGGATCTTCAAAAAGTCGCTGCCGACTGGCAATGGTGCCAAACGGTGAGCGGCTGGGCAACCCCAACTGTTCCAGCGACACCACCTGAGGGTAGACAATCAAGGGCATGGGTTGGTTCTCCTGGCGCGAGCCGTTGACAAAGCCAAAGAGATCCCCGGTACGCAACACGAGTGGGCCGACCTGATAGTAGCCTCGTCGCTTGCAGTAAAGTGTGTAAACATGCTCCGCTTTGGTCTGGCTGCCGACGGTGATCACTTGGTTGTAGTCGCTGGCATCGCGCACATCGAGGGGAGCTTGTTCCTGCAACTGCAGCCAGGGCAACGGGAGACGGCTGTGGTTGACGAAGCGCAAAGTCACCGGCACCTTCTCGTTGAGGAAAGCATGATCGACCATGAGGCGCTGTACTTCAAGCTTTTCCAACACACGGCGGATCCACCAATGGCTAAAGATCCAGACGCCCCCCAATACGTAGACAAGGTAGTAGACCCAGTCGATCCGCATGATGGCGCCGACCAAAAATAGGATGAGAATTGCCCAAAAAAGATTACCCATAACATTGTTCCGTGAGGAGCGCTATTCTTCCGGTGTGCCCAAATCGAGCGGTGTTTGCTCCAAAATTTCAGCCACAATTTTTTCCGCGGTGCGTCCACGCAACTGGCTTTCCGGCTTGACGATACAGCGGTGCGGCAAGGCCAACGGCACCAATGCCTGAATGTCATCGGGTAAAACATAGTCGCGCCCCTTGATGGCGGCCCGTGCCTGTGCCCCCCGATAGAGCGCCAATGTGCCGCGTGGGCTGGCGCCCATGGCCAGTTCGCCGTGCCCACGCGTTGCCTGAATCAACGCCACAATATAGTTGCGCAGCGTTTCGTCCACATGGACCCGCCAGACTTGTTCCGCCAACTGCGGGATTTGACTGCCATCGACCACACCTTCCAGCGTTTCGATAGGGTGACGTCCACCCAGGTTGATCAGCATAATGCCCTCTTGCTCGGCAGTTAGGTAGCCCAAGTGCAACTTGAAGAGAAAGCGATCCAGTTGTGCTTCTGGTAGTGGGAAAGTGCCCTCATACTCAATAGGATTCTGGGTGGCCAACACGAGGAACGGCCGCGGCAATATCCGTGTTTCGCCGTCGACGGTTACCTGGCGTTCGCCCATACATTCGAGCAGTGCGGCTTGGGCGCGTGGCGTGGCGCGGTTGATTTCATCGGCCAAGAGAATGTTGGTAAACGCCGGTCCTGCCACAAATTGAAAGTGGCGTGTCTCCTGATTGAAGATGCTCACCCCCGTAATGTCACTGGGCAACAGATCCGGTGTGCATTGCAGACGACGAAAATCAATGTCCAAGGTCGTTGACAGGGCACGGGCCAACATCGTCTTGCCCACACCAGGAACATCTTCCATCAACACATGCCCCTCACAGAGCAAGGCGACGACCAACATTTCAATTACATCAGCCTTGCCGACGATCACCCGTTCCACGTTGTCGATGATTGCGGTGGCAAAGCGTTGTACCTCTTCCATACACTCTCTCCAATGGTATTGATCCTCGCAACCGCCGGCAACGACAGCACAAGGTTGATGGGCAGGACTGTGCAGCGGTCACTCCCCCAATTTCTTTGACGATTTCCAGCCTCTGCGGTATAGTATTTGTTAGCTCTGCGCCCCCTTAGCTCAGAGGATAGAGCAGAGGTTTCCTAAACCTTTGGTCCCAGGTTCGACTCCTGGAGGGGGCATCTGGTTTTTATTCATTTGCCTATTTAAGCAGTGAGAACCCTTCTGGCGCTTGCGTTCGTGGCTCGTCGCAGAAGGGTTTCTTGATTGGCGTTGATGTTAAAACATTCCGCCACCTTTGTAAAGGCGGGGGAATGGAAGGGGCGCGATTCAGTTTCGGGGCGAATGTTGTAGCACCCGAATGGAAGGGGCGCTCTTGCGTCACATAACGTTTTCGGCCAATATGGCAGTTGTTGCTAGGCGAGAAGTTGGTAGCGTGACCGTTGGAGGTGGCAGACAGCAATGGCCACACCATCGGCCGCGTCGTCAGGGTGTGGTGGGTGGGGTAAATGGAGGATCTGCTTGACCATCTCTTGGATTTGGCGTTTGTCGGCATTGCCATAGCCGGTGATCGCCTGTTTGACTTCGGCGGGCGTATATTCGGCAATGTCGAGCCCTTGTTCGGCGGCGGCCAATAGAGCTGCCCCCCGTGCCTGCCCCACCGTGATGGCGGTGGTGACATTGCGCCCAAAGAACAATTTTTCGACTGCCATGGCATCGGGGCGAAATTCTGCAATGAGCGCCTTGAGATCGCGAAAGATCTCCAGCAAACGCAGGTGCATCTCCTCCCCGGCTTCCGTTCGGATCACACCGCAGGCCAATAACTCAAAATCGCCGCGTGCCGTCTCTCCCACGACACCGTACCCCGTGATCGCCGTGCCGGGATCAATCCCAAGAATAATACGGGTGAGCGCTGTGGATGAAGTGGTCATCGGGTTGATGGGTAAAGCAGAGATGCGATAGACAGTCCGTGAGATAGCGACGTGGAATTCTGTTCGCTATCTCACGGACTGTCGGAAATTTTCGGTGGCGGTCCAACGGCAGTCGGCTCTTCAGACCGTCTTACCGGGGCAATTAAGCAAACTGCGCCATCACGTCGTCGGTCAGTTCCAGATTGTGATAGACTTGGCTGACATCATCGAGTTCTTCCAAGGCTTCAACCAGACTGAGCACGGCGGCGGCTTCATCGGCGCTTAACTCCATGGGGGTATTGGGCTGTTGCATTAGATTGGATTCGGTGGGCACAAAGCCATTGTCTGTCAACATTTGAGAGACCTGGGCAAAGTCATTGCGTTCCGTATAGACCTCAACGGCATCCTCGCTGACCTCCACGTCTTCGGCGCCCCCTTCGAGCGCAATCATAAAGATGGCATCTGGGTCAATGTCAACCGCTTCGCCATCTTCATCCGTCCGGCTAAAGAGAATATAGCCTTTTTCCGTGAATTGCCAGGCAACCGAACCCGGCTCACCCAAACTGCCGTTGGCACGGGTAAAGGCCCGTCGCACCTCGGCAATGGTCCGGTTGCGGTTGTCGGTCAAGCATTCGACCAGCATGGCAATCCCATGGGGACCATAGCCTTCGTAGGTGATCTCTTCAATTTCAGCGGCATCTTTGTCTAGACCGGCGCCACGCCGGATCGCCCGTTCAATATTGTCTTTGGGCATATTTTCAGCCTTGGCTTTATCAACAGCCAGGCGCAACGCAAAGTTGGTGGTGGCATCGGCGCCACCGCGAGCTGCGATTTGAATTTCGCGCGCCAACTTGGTGAAGACCTTGCCCCGTGCCGCATCAATGGCACCCTTTTTGCGTTTAATCGTCGACCACTTAGAATGTCCGGACATAAGAGAGACTCCGTAGGTGAATCTACACGACTTAGAACCATTTAGAACCTATCCGCAAATTCTCTGTTCCCGCTGGGTCACAACCGAATTCACGGATAGACACTTAGGTAAGTGTGTTTGTGTAGGTACGTGTAAATAACTGTGTCACTATACTGCGGTTGTGATGGGAACCGGAATTTCTACCTCGCCAAAAACTCCGGTTCCCATTCAGAGCGAAGTATAACTGTGTAAATAAAAAAAGTGTGCCTGTTATTATATTTCACGCTGCCTCTGTCGCCAATTTTTTAGGCAAGGCGGCCACATGCTCCTGTGCATGCCCATTGTGCGCGGCATGCGTATCTACGGCTTGCGACGATCCTGCCTGTTCAGCGACCCTTTGCTGCCGAGTATGGTAGTCCACAGCCGCGTGGATAAAGGCCAGGAAGAGAGGATGGGGGCGATTGGGGCGGCTCTTGAATTCGGGATGGAATTGGCTCCCCACCATGAAAGGGTGGTCGCGCAACTCCGCGATCTCAACGAGGCGACCGTCGGGGGAAAGACCGGTGAAGCGCACGCCTTGTTCTTCCAATGTTTTGCGATAGGCGTTATTGAATTCAAAGCGATGGCGATGGCGCTCCAACACAATCTGTCCATGCCCCTGGCTCATGTACGCGCGTCCGGCTTTGCTGTCCGGCTCCAGTTGGCAGGGGTAGGTACCGAGCCGCATGGTGCCACCCATATCGGCTATATCGCGCTGATCGGGCATGAGATCGATGATGGGATACTCGGTGCTGATATCGAATTCGGTACTATTGGGTTCATCGGAGTCGAAGTAGACCCGTGCTTTTTCAATGCACATCACCTGCATCCCCAAACAGAGTCCCAGATAGGGCACGTTGTGTTCACGGGCAAAGCGGGCGGCCACGATCTTGCCTTCAATGCCCCGATAGCCAAAGCCGCCGGGCACCACAACACCGTCAACTACCTCCAACCCACTAATATCGCGTCCCTTTTCCAAATCCTCGGAGCTGATCCATTGGAATTCGATGTCGTAATCCACCGCCAATCCGGCATGGATCAGTGACTCTTTCACACTCAAATAGGCATCTTCCAACTCTACATATTTCCCCACGATGCCAATGCGCAGCGCCGGCTTTTTACTGCGCATCTTCTGAACCAGCGAATTCCACTCGGCCAGCCCTTCCGCAGCGCTAGTTTTACACGCCAAATTAAGCTGCTGCACCACCCAATCACCCAAACCGGCTGCCTCTAGATCAACCGGTACGCCATAGATGGTATCCGTAGTTACCATGGGTACGACCGCCTCTTTTTCCACATCACAGAAGAGCGCGGTCTTCGCCAACACATCTTCTTCGACCGGGTGATCGCTGCGTAGCACGATCACATCAGGATGGATCCCAATCCCGCGCAACTCACGTACGCTGTGTTGTGTTGGCTTGGTCTTCAACTCTTTGGACGCGGCCAGATACGGTAGCCACGTGACATGAACATAAAGCGAGTTGTTGCGCCCTACATCCTTGCGCATTTGGCGAATGGCTTCGAGAAAGGGCAGCCCCTCAATATCGCCGACTGTGCCGCCGATTTCGACAATGACAATATCGGCTTGGGTATCCCGTGCGGCGAGACCAATGCGCCGTTTGATCTCGTTTGTCACATGGGGGATCACCTGGATTGTCCCACCCAGGTAATCGCCACGCCGTTCCTGGCTAATCACAAAGTTATAGATCTGCCCGCTGGTCACATTGCAGAGCTTGGTGAGATTTTCATCAACAAATCGCTCATAGTGGCCCAGATCCAGATCCGTCTCCGCGCCATCTTCGGTGACAAAGACTTCGCCGTGCTGGTAAGGTGACATCGTCCCCGGATCGACATTGAGATAGGGATCCAGCTTCATCGTGGCCACACGCAAGCCCCGGGCCTTCAAAATTCGTCCCAATGAAGCGGTCGTGACCCCTTTCCCCAAGCCGGAAAGTACCCCACCTGTCACAAAAATATATTTACTCACTGCATCCTCCCCATGCTATCCAATATTCGTGAATGTCTATGCTACAAAGTGAACTTGACGACCCCCGAAAAAAGGGGTGGCGGACATGTCAGGCATGTCCGCCACCGTAATGATTACTCATTTTTCACTTTTTGCCCCGCCGACCTTGCTTGCCCCCGTTGCCTTGAACGTGGCAGCCTCTGCAAGGGGCAGGCGCTCCTATTGAATTGTCGATCCACTTAACACTCCATCAGGTGACTCAAATTGCATTATCAACAGCAGCTGATCTCACTCATCACCAATGTCCATTTGTGCAATGCTTATCGATGAGAGTATGAGTACGCAGCTTCCCGCGCAAACAAACATTGAAGACAACTCACAATTTCATTCGATAAGCGAATCATCAAAGTATAGCATAGAAATGGTATCCGCTAAAATTGTTGGAGGCTGAGATTGGATGACAGAATGTGACATCACCGGTCAGAGGCGCAGGCGGTAGCGACATTTCTGCCGTTCCCCACGCCGATACATATCGGACGTTGGGGGCAGGTCAACGATTTCCGCCAATTCCAACCCGGCCAACTCACACGAGCGGCGGGAAGCGTAATTATCGGGGTTGCAGGTGATCCAGAGGGTGCCAAGTTGATGATGGCGCGCCAACGGTACCAGTAAGCGTACGGCCCGTGCGGCGTAACGGTGGCCACGGTGGGCCTTGTGCACACGATAGCCGATGTGGCCACTGTACATCCGCAGATCAGTCGAATTGCCAATGCGCAATTCGATCCGCCCCAACTCCCGTCCATCATAGGTATTGGTCATCTTGAAACGATAGGCCGGTGCGAGACTCCACCCTGAGTTACCGGCAAATTTCTCGACGATCATCAATTCCAATTCCCGATCCACCAATGTACCCGGCTCAATCAGAGTCGTGATTACCGTCTCGATAGTCTCTTTATGCACCGCTTTTCCCCTCTTCTTTCAACAAGCAACTTGCGAAACGCAAGCTCCAGCGTGCTTACCATCCAATCAAGCTGTGGGCGACGGTCGATTTTGTGGCGTGCGATCAATGACACCCGTCAGATCGACGCCAAAGGTCCATTCAGCATTAGTCGTCATTGTGGCCAACTTGGCCTCGTCCACCTCCAGCCCCAGGCCGGGCCCTTCCGGTACGAGCAGATGGCTCTGCTCATATGGAAGCGGCGTTTTGACAACATCGTCCGTATAGAGATGGGGGCCGGTGTTATCCCCCGGGTAATCTAGGATGCGCGCCGCGGCGGCCAGGTGGGCGACGGCCGCTGTCCCCAAATTCAGCTCTTGCGTGGTCCCAATGAGAACACTGGCACGAGCTGCCTCGGCCAGTGCTACCAGACGTAGGCTCGCGCGTAGGCCGCCCAATAGATAGGGGGAGACATTCAAGATGTCAACACAGCCATGCGACAACAACTGCCAGCCGTGGTGAATGTGCAAGACGTGTTCGGAAACGGGACGCCGGCACCGTCTGCGAAATTCGGCCAATCCGTCAAAATCGTTGCGCGGCGCTGGGCTTTCGACCAACATAAAGTCGACCAACTCTTGGTAGCGTTCCACTGCCATGGTGGCTCGCCGCCAGTCGAGCAGATTGGAAAAGTCGAGCGATTTAATCTGCACCTTGTCGCCAAAGCGGTCGGCAAATTGACCCAAGAATTGGGTATCTGCTTCCCAATTGGTACCCACGTAAACACGGATCAGATCGAACCCTCGCGCCAGTTGTTCACCAACCCGCTGGAGATTCGGCTCCACTTCTGCAACGGAACGCATGCGAAAAATCGGGTAGCAGACGCGCATGCGGTCGCGCAGCTTGCCACCCAGCAGATCATAGACCGGCACCCGTTCCAGGCGGGCGACAAGATCGTGTAGGGCCAGGTCAATACCCTGGCGCACCAGACCGGAGCGACTGTATAGGTGTCCTTCGTCCGGGTAGAACTTCATCAGGTCATCCTCGATTTTCACGAGATTGCGGGGATCTTTCCCACGCAACAGTTCATTGAGCATGCGCGCCAGATCCGCCAGATCAAATTGATACATCGGCACGTGAGAAAGATCACTCATCTCGCCCCAACCGACGTGGCTCTCGCCCGCTTCCAGCTTGACAATCACATGCTGGTTGGCAATCCCGGTTTGGCGTGGGGTGGCAATTGGAAAGAGTTGTACGCGTTTGATCTGCACGGTGAGTTCTCTCATCAGGTTGGGTCAATCAGGACAACGAGTGTGCTCTTGCTCGGGAAAGTTTCCCTGCACGCTCCGATTAGGCCGCGATAATTGCATCAGCACCCAGATGGACCAGAATTTCACTGACTTCGGTCCGTTCGCTTTCGGGCAATTCGGAGATGGGGGGGCGGACGGTTCGTTCACAGAGCCCCATCTGTGCCATTGCCTCTTTGACGGCAGAGACATTGTTGGCATTGCTGCGCCGGGCACGTAGATCTTCAAAGGGTTTGATCTGCTGCCAGAGGCGCATGGCGTTGTCATAGTTCCCCATGATCAGCGACTCTTGCATCTCCAGCGAAAGCTCAGTGATGATATTGACGAGGCCCGAGGTGAAGCCACAGGCGCCGGCCACAAAGTAAAAGGGGGCCCACGATTCAGCAATCCCACAGATCCAAGCCAAGCGGTCTTTGCCGACCTGCTGCACAATGTGTGCAAAGAGCGGCGGGTTGCCGACGGCATATTTGATGCCGACAAAGTTGGGGCAACGTTCCGCCAGCCCACGAATTGCCGCTGTCCCGATGGTCGCATCGCGCACGTAGGGCACGATGCCCAACGTCGGCACAGCGTCAGCAATCGCCTGGTGATAGGCGATCCAGCCGTCATCTGATCGATAGGGGTGCACCGGCTGGTGGACCATGATCGCCTCCGCCCCTTTGTCGGCGGCGAAGCGCGCCATTTCAATGGCGGTAGTGGCATCAAAACCCACGCCGGCCAAAATCAGGGCCCGTCCTGCCGCACCGGCCATCGAGGCCTCAACCGCCTGACGCATCTCCTGTGGGGTCAATGAATAGAATTCACCGGTATTGCCGTTGGGGGTCACCACAGTAATACCACCGGTGACCATGCGATCAACCAGGTGGGCGTAGGCTTGAAAATCGGCATACACCTGATTGTCGCGGCGGACGAACGGGGTGACGGGGATCGCAATAACTGTACTCAGTCGGTCATGCAATGCTTGAAAATCCATCGAAACGCTCCACTTTAGGTCGTGCTTAGGCCATACTTTACGAGTGAGAAGATGCAAGCTGTGCTGTATCATAATACAGCACCGGTGATCAGACAAAGAATTTTATTTTCAGTAAACCGGTCACGTTTTGGTAAGATAGAGCTGCCCCGACTCTTCGCCGATCCAAACAAGGAATCAGCTTTCCCAGCTTTGAAGTAGCTATTGGTCAAGGAGAATCCTAAGATGAGTTATCGCCTGCTGCTGGACACCTCAAGCCTCATGTATCGCGCCTTTTTTGCGCTGCCGGCGAGCATTTCCGATCAGAACGGCCGGCCCATCAATGCGGTTCACGGCTACCTGGACATGACCGCGCGACTGATTACCGACTACGCACCCGATGAACTCATCCACGTTTATGATGCGGATTGGCGTCCCGCCGGTCGTGTTGCGCTTTATCCGCCCTACAAAGGCGATCGCCCAGAGGATCCGGAGACTTTACCCCCTCAATTTGAACATCTGCGCGCGATCTTGACCGCATTGGGGGAATCTCAGGCCGAGGCACCGCACTGGGAGGCCGACGATGCCATCGGTACGCTCTGTGCAACGGCGGCGCCAACCGATCATCTTGCGATTGTGACCGGTGACAGGGATTTGCTGCAACTCGTGCAGGATGGGACCGAAGCTACCCCTAAGATTGAAGTGCTCTATACGGTACGCGGCGTCTCCACGCTCGATACGTACGACGAGGTGGCTGTGACACAAAAATACAACGTTCCGCCCCAGCGCTATGTCGATTTTGCCATCCTGCGCGGCGATCCATCGGATGGCTTGCCTGGCGTCAAAGGAATTGGGGAAAAGACAGCCGCTAAGCTGATCGCGACCTATCCCAATCTGAATGAACTGCAGGTCGATGCAGATCGCCAATCTGCCCGGATTGCCGCCAATCTCAAAGAGGCTGCTCCCTATATCGCGACCATGCAGCAGGTCGTGCCGGTGCGCAAGGATGTGGCGGTGACTATGCATGTGCCCCAACGAGATGAAGCGTTGGTCAAAGAGCTTGCCGCAGCGTTCGGCCTGACCGGGCCAGTGAAACGATTGGAAAGTGCGCGGCAGAATGCCGAACGCAAGTCGTAGGAATGTCGATTCAGAAAAGAACTGACGCCAAAACAGTGTTCTGGGCTCATATAGGCCTCCAGGTGAAATCGCATGAATTCGCAGAGAGAATCGCGCCGATTTCACCGCTTCGCCCATATGAGCGTTGTTTTTGTCCCGCCGGAGCCTTGCGCCCTGTGCAAAATAGCGAGAAAAGTGGTGACTCTTTTGATCATAGTGATCATTGGCGGTGTTCCTATTTTTCATCTATACTAACGCCAGTTGCTATGCGCGAATCAGCGGATATAAAGAGCAGATATAAAGAGAAGTCTAACCCAATTGACAGCACAACTGACAACACAACCCGTTCTATCATTTTCCAATGTTCAAATGACCTTCCCGGATGGCACCGAAGCCGTCCACAACATCACCCTTGATGTCGCTCCCAAAGAATTTGTGACCATTGTTGGCCCTTCCGGTTGTGGCAAGTCGACACTGCTGCGCATTGCTGCCGGCTTGCTGCCCCATAGCGCTGGGGAGGTCAAGGTGAATCGTGAGCGCTTGGGCTTTGTCTTCCAGGATGCCACCTTGATGGAGTGGCGTACGGTGCAAGGCAATGTGGAATTGCTGGCTGAATTGCGCGGGATGAGCGCCAAAGAACGCAAAGCGCGAGCAACTGAAGCGATCGCGCTCGTTGGCTTGAAAGGGTTTGAAAATCACTACCCCAAATCGCTCTCGGGTGGGATGAAGATGCGTGTTTCTCTGGCTCGTACACTCACGCTAGAGCCGCCCGTCTTTCTCTTTGATGAACCCTTTGGTGCGCTCGACGAAATTACTCGAGAACGACTCAATGAAGAGACGCTCAAGCTCTTTATGCGTGAGCAATTTGCTGCTCTCTTTATCACCCACTCGATCGCAGAAGCGGTCTTTCTCTCCACACGTGTGCACGTTATGTCGGCGCGGCCGGGGCGCATCATCGCCACCTTCGAAGTTCCTTTTGGCTATCCGCGCGATGCCGAATTGCGTTTTGACGCCGCCTTTGGGGAGTTGAGCCGGGAGATCTCCCACGCCTTATTGGAGGGTCACGCATGACTACCGTGGACGAATCAACAAATGTTGTCGCCGAGAAGCGTAGCCAAGGCCAATCCCGCCGTTCCAAAGCAACTGGCGCGCGCGAGTCGATGCTGCGTCGTGGGCAACGCACACTCCTTCCGCCGCTGCTCCTGGGCATCTTTTTGGTCGGGATCTGGTACTTTATTTCCTACGGCATCCTCGACGAACAGCGCCGTTTTCTTTTGCGGCCCCCACACGAAGTATGGTTGGTTGGGTTTGCCGATTGGGGAAACTTTACGGAAATTCTGGCCGGTCTTTGGTCAAGCACCCAAGTTGCCCTGATCGGGTTGGCTGCGGCAATTCTCATCGGTCTCTCGCTGGCAACGCTCATGAGCCAAAGTGAATTGATCGAGCGCGCGGTCTTTCCCTATGCGGTGACCCTCCAGGCCATTCCGATTCTGGCCATTGTGCCGCTCATCGGCTTCTGGTTTGGCTTTGGCGTCAGTGCGCGGGTGATCGTCTGTGTGATCATTGCCCTCTTCCCGATCATCGTCAACACCCTCTTTGGTCTGCTGGCCGCGCCACGGGGGCTGCACGATCTCTTTACACTTCAACGGGCGAGCCGTCTGACTCGCTTGCGCAAGCTCATGTTTCCCGCGGCCCTGCCGGCTATCTTTGCCGGTTTGCGCATCTCTGCCGGCCTGTCGGTCATTGGTGCCATCGTCGGTGACTTTTTCTTTGGGCGCGGGGATCCCGGCATCGGTCAGCTGTTGCAACGCTATGCCAACCGCCTGCTTGGCGAACAGTTGATCGCGGCGATTATCATGTCTTCTCTGTTGGGCGTCATTGTCTTTCAGCTCTTTGGCTGGCTACAGACATGGGCTATCGGCGCATGGCATGAAGAACGTGATGCCGAATTCTAACTTCTTGAGCAACCTATCATTCATATTCCCTTGGACCAAATACAGGAGAAGAGCAATGCAAAAAATCAAAGCATTACTGCTGTTGGGCACCGTGTTGGCCCTGTTGATGACTGCTTGTGTTGCAACGGCGCCTTCGGCCAATGAGAGTGAAAGCAGTGAGACACCAGCTGCCGAAGCAGCAGCAACCGCAGCACCGGAAGAAGAGGGCACAGCAACTGGTCCTCTCGCCGGTGTCTGTCCCGATCCCGTTGTGATCCAGACCGACTGGTTTCCCGAGGCAGAACATGCGGCACTCTACCAACTGCTCGGCGATGAGTATACCGTCGACACCGATCGCAAAGCAGTCAACGGGCCACTGATCTCCGGTGGCGCGGCAACTGGGGTTGGTGTCGAAATTCGCACCGGTGGACCGGCGATTGGCTTCCAGCAGCCGATCAAGCAAATGTATGTGGAAGATGACATTACCTTGGGCTATGTCTCCACCGACGAGGCAATCTTTGGGGCCGACGATACGCCGACCATCGCCGTCATGGCACCCCTCGAAAAGAATCCGCAGATCATCATGTGGGACCCAGAGACCTATCCCGACGTGGAAACCATTGCCGACCTCGGTGAAGCAGGCGTGATCGTCAATGTCTTTGCCGGTGGCACCTTTATCGATGTCTTTGTCAGCGAGGGTATTCTTTCGGCAGATCAAGTTGACCCGTCGTACGATGGGTCGCCGGCGCGTTGGGTGGCGGAAAATGGGGCGATTGCGCAACAGGGTTTTGCCTCCGCCGAGCCGTACACCTACGAAAACGAGATTGATGAGTGGGGGAAACCGGTCGCCTTCGAGTTGATCCACGATGCGGGGCTGGAACTTTACTCACAGTCGCTGGCGATTCGCGCCGCCGACCTGGAAGAACTGCGGCCTTGTCTGGAACTGTTGATCCCTATGATTCAACAGGCCGTGGTGGACTACGCGGCCGCACCGGCGCACGCCAATGCGATCATTGTCGATGCGGTGGCCCAATACAACGACTTCTGGGTTTATAACGAAGGACTTGCCGAATTTTCCGTGGCCAAACAGCTCGAGCTTGGCTTGATCGGCAACGGCCCCGACGCCACGGTCGGCAACATGGATCTCGACCGGGTGCAAGGGGTAATCAACAAAATGGTGGCTGCCGGGCTCGATATCAACGCCGATCTGCAAGCGGATACCATTGCGACCAACGAGTTCATCGACGAAAGCATTGGGTTGCCATAAGCATAGAGGAGGGCGCAATGCTGTTTATGGTGATCGAACGGTTCCGCGACAACGATATGGTCCCGATCTATCAGCAAGTGCGTGACAGCGGTCGCATGTTGCCCGACGGCCTGCGCTATGTGGACAGTTGGGTCGAAGCAAACTTTGCGCGCTGCTTTCAACTCATGGAATGCGACGACCCGCGTCTTTTGCAGGAGTGGGTGTTGCAGTGGCGTGGGTTTGGCGTAACCATTGAGATCGTTCCCGTTGTGTCCAGCAAGGAGACGCAACAGGTGGTGGCACCATACCTCTCGTCAGCTAAGTAAGCCGGCATAACCTATCATTCCCAACAATACTGTGTCTATCTGAAAATTTACACTGCGATTGCAATGAGAACCGGAGTTTCATACGGGCAAAAAAACTCCGGTTCTCATTCAGAGCACAATATAGTGTAGCCCAACGGGAACAGAAAATTTTCAGATAGACACCAAGATCCTCAACCGCGTTGCTACGGATTCAGAAAAAGTTCATCGCTGCAGAAAGTCGTGGTACAATAGGTACCTGGAGAAGTGATTGTGCGGAAGGACGATTTCTCATGACGATTGTGGTAACGAGTTCTAACGATAATACAATTGCCATTCCCGCTTGGCTCATGAAAGCACTGAACTTACATGACGGGACGGCAGTCAAAGCGACGATTGACGGACAAACGCTCAATTTGTCACCACTTGCCGAATTTTTGGCACTGCGCGGTGTGTTTAGTGATGACGATACCTTCGAACAAGCAATCCATTCCTTAGACCAGCAGTGGGAATCATGGAGCAACGAGCACTCTGTTTAGATACAAGCATGTTGATCGCCTTTCTGCGCAATCAAGAGCCAGGGGCGACAGCAGTTGTAAATGCTGTACAATGGTACAACTGTGGTGTCACTGCTGTCACCTCTTATGAACTCCTATTTGGTGCCCGACGATCAAAGAAGGAAATTGGCGAGAGTGCGCTGCTAGGTAATATGACCGTCTGGCCATTTAATGACAATGCCTCCAAAGCTGCCGCACAATTACACGCCGATTTGATTGGCAGTAACAACGATATCGGTGTGAAAGACGTGCTCATTGCTGCGACCTGTCTAGTGCATTCTTTGCCGATTTTGACGTTGAATGACAGGCATTTTGCGCGTGTCCCTGGCTTAGTTGTTTACACCCCGGCCACTTTGCCTTCTGTCTAATGATTCCTCAGTGTACAAGGTGTAGTTACTTCCCCCCATCAATCGACAGCACCTGCCCCGTAATCCAACTCGCATACTCCGACGCAAAGAAAAGTACCCCATGGGCAATATCCTCCGGCTGGCCCAACCGCTTCAACGCAATATTCTGCAGGAGCCGCTGCTGGCCTTCCTCGCCATAGGATTGCCACTGTTTTTCGCTGTTGACATTGGAGCGGACAAAGCCGGGCGCAATGTTGTTGACCGTAATCCCCCACGGCCCCAATTCGTGGGCGAGTTGGCGGGTCAGACCGATCTGCGCGGCTTTGGCCGAGGCATAGGCCTGAATGCCGGTGAGACTAATGCCCAAGCCGGCACCGCTGGAGATGTTGATGATGCGCCCTGCCTTGGCTGCCTTCATGCTCGGCGCAACGGCTTGGGTAAAATAAAAGACACCGCTGTTATTGACCGCAAAGATGCTGTTCCAATCCGCTTCGCTGATCTCCTCCAGCGGTCGCCCCACCTGGCCCAATACGCCCCCGGCACAGTTCACCAACACATGAATGGTGTCGCACTGCTCTAACACTTCTTGGACAAGGGCAAAGACGGCCGACCGATCAGAGACATCGACCGTCCGTACTTCACACTGTCCACCAGCGTCTTCACAAAGCTGTTTCGTCTCGGCCAATTCATCGGCCAGCAGATCACAGCCCCACACCTGCGCGCCGCGTTCGGCAAAGGCCAGGGCGATTGCCCGTCCAAAGCCATGTGCCGCGCCGGTCACGATCACCGTCTGCCCTGAAAATTGAATGTTCATGCCAACACCTCCAATGCCTGGCGCAGCGCAAAGCTCACGGCGTTGCGGTTGCGTACCAGTTGCGTTTTGAGAAAGTGATATTCGTCGCTCTCCGGTTCCAACGCAGCCAATTTGGGCACGTCCGCGAGCAGCGGAATGTGGGGCATGGGCCACGCCGGGTCGTGGTCAAAGTGGCCGGCTGCCGTGTAGGTGATGGGAATCAGGGCACGCGAGAGCGCTTTGATTTGCGCGTTGCGTTCAACAACCGCGGCGTCGGTGGTCGGTGCGCTGTTCGCCAACTGCGCAACCGCGGTTGCCAGCGCGTCCGCCCGC
>ERZ795053.2383-NODE-2383-length-22937-cov-16.753037_pt1 | contig 22937 bp, 19 predicted proteins | sample MGYA00375137_ERZ795053 | MGnify/ENA primary metagenome ERZ795053 (study PRJEB30182, sample SAMN05720284) | activated sludge metagenome | isolation source: Anaerobic digester | place: Hong Kong | collected 2014-12-17 ...
ATTTATTTTATTATACCTGCATATTTGTGTGTGATCGGCGACAAAGCTTGCACACAGGGGCGATGTGCTGAATCCGAGAAATTCGAGGTAGTTGCGCATCAACTGAGGCCTGCCAGGGCTGTTAAACATAAAAGTGCCGCCAAATTCCACCGTTGATGCAATGGCATTGTACCTTGCCGAATCCAGTCCTGTTGTGAAGCAATAGCCGGAATTTTTATCCTGGAACCAGGGAACGGCAATCCCTTCAGCCTGAAGGTTTTCGCCTCTGACGTTATCTCCGCGGTAATCAAAGGTGAACCCTTCGGCAGGGGTGCCCGGCATTCCGGTGAGGGTATCGGCCGGATGCTGAAAAGCCTGACTGAGCCCCGTTACGCTGAACTTTTCACGCAGCGCGGTCGGGGGATCAAACCGGAAGAATGAACCTCCCTCAAGGTACAGATTGCCTCCGTTTTCAAGAAAACTTACCAAAAGGCTGTCCTCATAAGCATTGAGTTTATGATTCTGAGGGAAACAGCCTAACGACAGGAAAACGGTACTGAATTTATTCAGTATCGGATCAATCTGATCCAGCTTTTCGCATGCCAGGTCTATTTCATTGATGGCAGCGATGATATGGACAGCCGAATTGTAGTTCTTGTCCTTGTCGATAACGGCTATTGCTGAGTTACCAATCTGAATGCCAAATGTTTCATTGTATTGTTCCCCATATTCTATTAAAAGATTGAGGGTAGCCTGCATATAGCTGCCGGCGGGAACGGCTTCGTTGATTTTTAGCGGAAATGTCAGCTTAATCCGGTCATGCCCGTCCAGGAATCCGGCTTCAAAAGAGTTGTTCCCATTTACCGCCGCATAGGGTGTTGCAAGCTCAAGCGATGCAGTGATATTCCCTGCTGGTGAATTACCATAATTATACAGGTTGAAGGCCAATGATAATACTTCTCCGGGTTCAGCAATGTTGTTTCCGTTATCCAGAACCGCTGGCGGGGTAATCACTATCTGAATCCCTGCAATGGTGAATTCACCGGAAACTTCTATTTTTCCGGAGCCGGTGTCCAGCGTGCCCTTTAATAAAAATGGCTGTTCTTCCTGAATGGTGTCAGGGATAATTACGCTGAACCGGTCCCGGATCTGAATCGTCTGGCCGGGCTGAATATTTATGCCTGTAACGGGATCGCCGGCAACGGTAACATTTGAGGACGCCGTTTTAAGACTGAAAATGGCCTGACTGACTGGAATCGTACCATGATTGCTCAGGCTGATCATCAGGTTGTTTACACTGCCCGGAAGTGGTAACGTGCCGGGATCGGATAAACTGATTTTTACAGACGGCCCAGTCGTCAGGGTGATCTGCTTGTGGCAGGTAAGCCTGTTCCGGTCCCTGGCTTTAAGCAGCATACTGCCTGCTGCCGGCCGTACAATGTTCTGAACCCTGACGATTCCTTCATTGGTAATTGAAACATCTCCCGGCAGGGCTGAAGGTTCAAAACGGAAAAATTTACCGGAAGCCGGCCTTTTTACATTGGATACGGTAAGCAGGCAGGCTTCATGATTTCCCTTGCTGATACCGGATACCGGTAAAGTTTTATCGCCTCCTTCTGAATTTCCATACTGAAATTCAATGGTTCCGTCGGGAAAAAGTATTGCTGCGAATTCAGCAGATCCGGGAATTGTGCCAAAAGTCAGTTTCCAGGAAAAAACTGCCTTGTCGGGAGAGAGGCTTACTTTCAGATAGTCGCCGTTTATGTTTTGCCGGAGGTTTCTGTTGAGAAACGGGGCGATGGCTTTGATCTGACACAGGTATTGTTCGTCATATAACTGGTAGTAATAGGGCATATCCTCTCCGGTAAACATAAGGTATCCGTTTACATGCATGTAGAGGGTGTCGAATGTTTCACCAAAAAAAGGAAACGAGAATGGCATGGCTACCATTGCAAACCCATTGGTCCGGTTGGATGGCTGCAGATCTTCTCCCGGGTGCTGGGGATAGATGCCTGTGCTGTCGCCCTGAAAATAAACATGGCCGGTCGTGAGTTCAACAGGATTTGTTCCGCCGGTGATAACAGGCGTAAATGAGAAATCTTCTGTATTCTCAGGTATATAGATGATGTCATCCGAATGAATTACCGGAGGGTCGGACTGAACCTGTATGATGGCTGAGACCAGTGTTCTGCCGTTGTCGGCGATGGCTACCGGGGTTTCATCACCTGAAAAGGTTACCGGGCTGCCTGTGAGGTAGCTGATGGCGCTGAATTCCAGGATCAATCCTTCTCCGCCCTGATCAGGATCCGCTTCATCGATGATCAGAAAAATTCTGGCGGGCTGGCCCGGATGGATGTAACTGAGCAAAGGAGTGACATCAAGGCCCAGTTCCAGCGTTTTTCCGTCGGGTAGCCTGCTTCCGGTCATATAGTAATCGCCGCCCTGATAATTAAAGACGGTAAACTGCAACTCTTTTTCTGGATAAAATACTGAAGTGTCGGTACTTACCCCGGCTGTAATCCTGATCCGGCCCCTTTTATTGTATTTAACTTTTGCTGATATGGTCAGCCCGGGTGTATAGGCAGTATCCGGGAACAACACATGCACCGAATTGTTCCAGATGCCCCCCTGTCCGTAATCCGCAGCCAGTGTAGAATAGAGCATATAGCAGAAGCCGTTGTTTTCCCAGTCCGGGCCGTAAGAGTTGACAAACTTCAGTCCGCCGATTTCCCAGTCTTTCATGTCGGCAATGCCATCGTTGTTGATATCCAGATGATTGGTAAACATGTTATCCCCGTTGCGGTCGAACCTGATGGAATCGTTGTAGCCGACAATGGTCATGGCGTGGGAAGCTGTCGGAAGCCAGGTGGTGATTACCGACTTGCCTGCCTCCGGTGAAGCGGGGGGGAGGTGGGCGATGTAGTTCATCCCGGCATAAAAGCTTGCAACTCCGCCGATGGCCGATCCCTCGTGATGATTGTGTATCCAGTGCTTTAAAATATCCAGGCCCTCGGGGGTTCCGGCATGTATCGACCGTACCGACCCAAGTCGGTTTTTCATCGCATTGTAGTACTTTTCGTAACCACTCATCCAGTAATAATTATCTTCAAGCGTGATCGGCCCGTAAACAGCTTCAGTAGGATTGCCGGCATCGTACAGGATGTCAAAAGTGTGGAAATAGCTGACCCCCTCCCCGTAATAGGGCTCGGTGGCATTCATGAAATTATAGGTAAAGTGGTCGGGATAAGTATTCAGCGAGGTGTCGGATGGCAGTTGCCTGAGTCTGTTTATTTCGTAGCAGAAATTATAACCAACGGTTGAGGCCTGTCCGCATGAAGCGCCTGCCTGCCTGAAAACCGGTCTGAGGTAGGGCTGGCCCGAGTTGTCGGCTACCGGGGGAAGGTTTGTGCGCTTGGCCTGTTCAGGAAGTTTCAGTCTGGGATAATCCGGAAATGCTGATCCTGGCTGAAAGGAACGGTGTATTCCGTTGCTTTCATATAGTGCGGCCCGATTCAGCAGGGTGTTCTGCTGACAAAAACTGCTTACTGCGGTGCTTGCAGTAAGCAGCAGGATAATCAGAAATCTCATACCGGATAACTTAATTATAGCATTTAGCAGCAGCAGGGTTGATTGGGTTACGCTCCTCCTCCGGCTTGTTCTTTTGGTATCTGGGATCCGATTTTAGCCGAAAGAAACTCACGGTTCATCCTGGCGATGTTGCTGATGGAAATCTCTTTGGGACATTCGGCTTCGCAGGCGCCTGTATTGGTGCAGTTTCCGAATCCCAGCCGGTCCATTTCGGCCACCATAGCCTGAACGCGCTCCGCCGCTTCCGGCTTCCCCTGGGGCAGCAACGCAAACTGCGATACTTTGGCCGATACAAACAACATGGCCGAGGCATTTTTACAGGCGGCTACACAGGCGCCACAGCCGATGCATGCGGCGGCATCCATCGAAAGTTCGGCATTGGCTCTGGGAATAGGTATGGCATTGGCATCAGGAATTCCACCGGTATTCACTGAGATGTACCCTCCGGCCTGGATGATTTTGTCGAAGGCAGTGCGGTCAACAATCAGGTCTTTCAGCACCGGGAATGGTCTGGCCCTCCATGGTTCGATCACGATGGTGTCGCCATCTTTGAACCTGCGCATATGCAACTGGCAGGTAGTGATGGCTTTGTCAGGGCCATGGGGTCTTCCATTGATGTACATGCTGCAGGCGCCGCAGATCCCTTCACGGCAATCGTGGTCGAAGGCAACCGGGTCTTCCCCTTTTACAACCAGCGATTCGTTCAGTATATCCATCATTTCGAGGAAGGAGCTGTTTGGCGAAATGCCGTTTACCTTATAGGTGACGAATTTTCCTTTACTGGTGGCATTTTTCTGACGCCATATCTTGAGTGTAAGGTCCATGTTCGGTAGTTTTTACTTGTAATTCCTCTGTTTTACTTCCACAAATTCGTAGTCAAGCGCTTCCTTGTTGAGCCGGGGTTCGGTATTGTCGCCGGTAAATTCCCAGGCCGCCACGTACATCAGGTTCTGATCGTCGCGCAGTGCTTCTCCTTCGGGGGTCTGGTATTCCTCACGGAAGTGTCCGCCGCACGACTCGTTCCGGATCAGCGCGTCACGGGCCATCAGCTCGCCAAGTTCCAGGAAGTCGGCAACACGGCCGGCCTTTTCCAGTTCAGGATTGATCTCATTCATCCCGCCGGTGATTTTCACATCCTTCCAGAATTCTTCCCTCAGTTTTGCTATTTCAACAATTGCTTTTTTAAGCCCGGCTTCATTACGGCCCATACCTACATATTCCCACATGATATGACCCAGCCGTTTATGGAAGCTGTCAACGGTTTGTTTTCCCTTTACTTCCATCAGTTTCCTGAGCCTGTCTGCTGCCTCTTCTTCTGTTTGTTTAAATTCAGGCAGGTCGGTGGAGAATTTAGGAACCCTGATCTGATCGGAGAGATAATTCTGAATGGTGTAGGGAAGTACGAAGTATCCGTCGGCCAGGCCCTGCATCAGTGCCGATGCGCCCAGGCGGTTGGCGCCGTGGTCGCTGAAGTTGGCTTCCCCGATTGCATAAAGGCCCGGAATGGTAGTCATCAGTTCATAATCAACCCAAAGTCCACCCATGGTATAGTGAACAGCGGGGTAAATCATCATCGGCGTTTCATAAGGGTTCTCATCCACGATTTTTTCATACATCTGGAAGAGGTTGCCGTAGCGCGCTTCTATCACATTCTTGCCCAGGCGGTTGATGGCGTCGCTGAAGTCGAGGTAAACAGCCAGACCGGTATCTCCCACTCCGTAACCGGCGTCGCATCGTTCTTTAGCTGCACGTGAGGCCACGTCGCGGGGCACCAGGTTGCCGAAGGCCGGATAACGGCGCTCGAGATAATAGTCACGGTCTTCTTCTTTTATTTGCGTGGGCTGCAGCTTGCCCTGCCTGATTTTTTCGGCATCTTCCTTGTTTTTGGGCACCCAGATGCGGCCGTCGTTGCGGAGGCTCTCACTCATCAGGGTGAGTTTCGACTGGAAGTCGCCGTGAACCGGGATACAGGTGGGATGAATCTGTGTAAAGCTCGGGTTTCCGAAAAAAGCTCCTCGTTTAAATGCTTTCCAGATGGCAGTGGCATTTGAGCCCATGGCATTGGTCGACAGGAAAAAAACATTGCCATAACCACCGGTGGCCAGCACTACCGCATGGGCGGCATATCTTTCGATGGCCCCTGTAACCATGTCACGAACGATGATACCCCTGGCACGGCCTTCGACAAGCACTACGTCGAGCATTTCGTGTCGGGTATAAAGCTCAACATTGCCCTTTTTTACCTGACGGCTGAGGGCGCTGTATGCTCCGAGCAGCAACTGTTGTCCGGTTTGTCCACGCGCGTAAAAAGTACGTGAAACCTGTGCGCCCCCGAATGAGCGGTTGTCGAGCAATCCGCCATATTCGCGGGCAAACGGAACCCCCTGGGCCACGCACTGATCGATGATGGCGTTGCTCACTTCGGCCAGCCGGTAGACGTTGGCTTCGCGGGCACGATAGTCGCCCCCTTTGATGGTATCGTAAAACAGGCGGTAAACGCTGTCTCCGTCGTTCTGGTAATTCTTTGCTGCATTGATACCGCCCTGGGCCGCAATACTGTGCGCCCTGCGCGGGCTATCCTGGTAACAGAAATTTTTAACCTTAAAACCCAGTTCGGCAAGACTGGCGGCAGCGGAAGCCCCGGCCAGTCCGGTTCCTACTACGATAACGTCCAGTCTGCGTTTGTTTGCCGGGTTTACCAGATTGGTATGCGCTTTATAATTGGTCCATTTCTCGGCCAACTGTCCTTTGGGTATCTTTGAATTAAGTTCAGTCATATCTGAAGTGCTTTTTTGTCAGTGAATGATTAACTTATGTAGATGATCAGCGGGATAAGGATAAAACCGCCTGCGATCAGGATGGCCAGTGCCCGGCTGATGCCGAAAGCTACCGGCGTATATTTGTTGTGGTTTAATCCCAGCGACTGAAGCGCCGAATGAAATGCATGATCAAGGTGGAATCCCAGGAACAGCAGCCAGAAAATATATATCAATACATAAGGTAAACTTTTAAATTTCTCGATCACCAGCAGACCCATATCTTCATAGTGTTGATCACCGATCATAACTCCGGGCATTTCTCCGAATTTAGCCCTGAAGAAAAAGTTGATCAGGTGCAGTACCAGAAACGCCAGGATGATTGCTCCTGTATGGATCATGAATTTCGAGAAGAATGAAGTATGTGAATATCCTTCAACCTTGTACCGCTGGGGACGGGCCATCCAATTCTGTATCTGAAGCACAACCCCCAAAAGGATATGAATGATAAAACCTCCGAACAGCACCCATTGCATGGTTTGTATCAAGGGATTTGTGACCATGAAATGAGCGGCCAGGTTGAACGCTTCCCTGCCGTCGTTTTTCAGAATCAGCAGGTTGATGCCCAGGTGAACGATCAGAAAGCTGATCAGGAACAATCCTGCCAGCGCCATAATGATCTTTTTGGTGATGGAAGAGTACTTTAATACCATGTGCGATAATTGATTATTGTTAGCAGAAAATTAAATGTTTTTGCCGGGTCAGCAAAAAATATGTTCTTACATTTGCTCTGACCCTACATATTGAAACCTGTCAATACTTGGGTTAACAAATTTAACCATTAACAGCGTAAATCCAAGCCCGCGGCTTAAATTAAAATAAATCTAAATTATTCCATCCATGCGATACAAATCCATAGATCCTGATCTGTTCAGGAAAAACCGTGAAAAACTTGAGAAGAAGCTTAAACCCAATGCCCTGGCTGTAATACATGCAAATGATGAAATGCCCCGCAATGGCGACCAGTGTTTTGTTTACAGGCAGAACAGCGATCTGTTTTACCTGACCGGTCTCGATCAGGAAAAATGCATACTTACCCTTTTCCCTAACCATCCGGTTGAAGCCATGCGCGAAATTGTTTTTACTGTCAGAACAAATGACCGGATGGTTACCTGGTATGGTCATAAGTACACACTTGAGCAGGTGACGGAAATTTCGGGCGTAAAAAACGTGAGATGGCTTGATGATTTTGATGGCACTTTCCGTGATCTGATGGCCCGCGCAGAATTTGTATATCTTAATCAGAATGAAAACCCCCGTTTTACTACCGAGGTGCCTTCACGGGATCTGAGGTTTATGCAGCAACTCCGGAATGATTATCCGCTGCACGCATTTGAACGGCTGGCCCCTCTGCTTACCGACCTGCGGATGGTAAAGGAATCCGAAGAAATAGAGATGATCAACCGGGCCTGCGAGATTACGGGGGATGCTTTCGGAAGGGTATTGAATTTTGTGAAACCAGGGGTTCTGGAATATGAAGTTGAAGCGGAAATTACCCATGAGTTTCTGCGCAACGGGGCATCGGGACATGCCTATCCGCCCATCATTGCATCCGGGGTAAATAATTGTATTCTGCATTATAATCAGAACGATCAGGTTTGCAAAGACGGCGACCTGCTGTTGCTGGATTTCGGGGCTGAATACGGCAATTATGCCGGCGACTGTTCGCGGACCATTCCGGTTAACGGTAAATTCTCTCCCCGGCAACGTCAGGTGTACGAAGCGGTATTGAGGGTGTTGCGTAAGGCATCCAGGATGCTGGTGCCGGGGACCACGATTGATAAGTACCATGCCGAAATCTGTAAAATTGTTGAAAACGAATTGATAGGTCTGGGGTTGTTCAGCCGTGAGGATGTGGAAAGGCAGGATCCTGAAAACCCTTTGTTCTTCAAATATTATATGCACGGAACTTCACATTTTATGGGCCTGGATGTGCACGACGTCGGAAGCAAGCAGCATCCTTTGCGCAAGGGGATGGTGCTGAGTTGCGAACCGGCCATCTATATTCCGGAAGAAGGTTTTGGCATACGCCTGGAAAATGATATTCTTGTTGATGAAGAACCTGTTGACCTGATGGCCCACATCCCCATTGAGCCGGATGACATTGAGGCCCTGATGGCCCGTTAGTATTGGTTTTTTCAAACACTGCTTATTATAGTTGCCCGTCCATACCCGGGTTGTGACAGGATAGGGGCCTTCTGGGTATGATATTCCGCAGGAATGGAAAGCCCTGATTCCAGGTTTGATAGTAAATATTGCCGGCATTCCGGCTGAAAATGCTATTTTTGTCAGACTGAACACTGATTTTTAAATCTTTAAAACTTAATATATGTTTGCTCCAGGAACATACGCCGGCAGGCGCGAAGCCCTTCGCAGGGAAATCAAATCAGGAATTGCCGTTTTTCCAGGCAACACCGAAGCTGCTTTCAATTATCCGGCCAATACTTACCATTTCAGGCAGGACAGTACATTCAGCTATTTCTTTGGCCTGAATCAGCCTGATCTGGCAGGTATCATCGACTTCGACAGCGGGGTCGAACTGCTCTTCGGCAACGATGTGGATATGGACGACATCATCTGGATGGGGCCCCAGCCTTCGATGGCTGACAGGGGGAAACTTGCTGGTATCGATCGTACTGCCCCCCTTCAGGGATTTGGCGACTACATCGCCGAAGCGCTGAAAAAAGGGCGCAAAGTGCATTTTCTTCCCCCTTACCGCGGCGAAACCAGGATACAGCTCTGGACGTTGCTGGGTATCCCGGTAGCTGAGCAGAAAGCGGCTGCCTCCGTTGAACTGATCAAGGCGGTCGTTAAACTACGCAGCATCAAGTCGGCCGAAGAGATTGCCGAAATTGAAAAAATGGTCGATGTGGCTTATCTGATGCACACCACCGCCATGAAAATGGCGCACCCCGGGATTGTAGAGCAGAAAATTGCAGGTACCATTGAGGGTATCGCCCTGGCGAATGCCGGCCCGGTATCATTCCCGGTTATTCTGAGTGTCAACGGGCAGACCCTGCATAATCACTATCATGGCAATACCCTTTCCGAAGGACGCATGATGGTGGTGGATGCCGGTTGCGAATCAGAGGAAAGCCTTTACTCAAGCGACATCACCCGTACGGTTCCCGTTGGAGGGAAATTCAGCGAGCGGCAACGCGGAATTTATGAAATTGTGCTGAATGCGAACCTGAACGCCATTGCCGCCATAAAACCCGGTATTCCCTATCGCGAAGTTCACCTGCTGGCCGCGAAAACCATTGCTGATGGCCTGAAAGCCCTTGGATTGATGAAGGGTGATACCCAGGCAGCGGTGGAAGCCGGCGCTCATGCCCTCTTTTTTCCCCACGGTCTCGGCCATATGATGGGTATGGATGTACACGATATGGAAAATCTGGGTGAAAATTATGTGGGATATGACGAAGAGATTACCCGCGCATCCCAGTTCGGTACGGCATTCCTCCGCCTTGGCCGCCGCCTGCAGCAGGGCTTTGTGCTTACCGTGGAGCCGGGCATCTACTTTATCCCTGCCCTGATTGACCAGTGGAAAGCCGAAGGTAAGTTCACGGAATTTATCAACTACGAAAAGGTTGAAACATATAAGGACTTTGGTGGTATCCGTATCGAAGACGATGTGCTGGTGACTGAAACCGGCAACCGGGTGCTCGGCAGGCCGATACCGAAAACGGTTGCAGAAATCGAAACCATTATGAAAAAGTAACCGGCCGGAATCAGACAGTAATTCCATTCAGCCAGTCCCGGGGTAAGGGCGGGAAAATCCCCTTGTCCGGGACTGCTTTTAATATTATATAACTGTAAATATGTCGGAATCAATTACTTATAAAAACGCCCCGTTATATTACCGTAAAACCGGGAAAGGGCCTTGGGTTGTGCTGTTGCACGGTTTTATGGAATCGGCGGAGATCTGGACCGGGTTGGCTGAGGTTCTCGAAAAGGAGTTCAGTGTATTGATGATAGACCTTCCGGGGCACGGCCGGAGTGGTATGCTTGGCGGGGTGCACACCATGCAGGAGATGGCGGCCGCGGTTTCGGCAATCATCCATTATGAAGAAATACCGGAATATATTTTGTGCGGCCACAGCATGGGCGGATATATTGCACTGGAACTGGCCGCTTCCGGGGCGCAGCGGGTGAAAGGGCTGGTGCTGTTCCATTCGCATGCCGCTCCCGACGATGAACAGGCAAAAGAAAACAGAGGCCGTACTGTTAATATTGTTAAACTGAATCATACCGGATTCATCCACCAGTTTATACCGGACCTTTTCGCCAATGAAAACAGGGAAAGACTCGCAGGGGAAATAGAAATTCTTACGAACCGCGCAGCCGCCACACCTTCCAGGTCGATCATTGCATCGCTTGAGGGCATGAAGGTCAGGACAGGCAGCCTGGATTTCCTGATTCAGACAGAATTGCCACTCTACTTTGTCATTGGGAAAGATGACAGCCGGATGCCTTACAATAAGGTAATGGCGCAGGCTATGCTGGGACGGAATGTTCAGATTTTATTACTGGATAAAGTCGGCCACATGGGCTTTCTTGAAGCGCCTGAAAAAGTATTTCCGGCCCTGCGTGATTTCTTCAGGCGCTGCAGTGAAAGCTAACGAAGGTAGAATCCCATTTTCTCAATGATTTTCATAACCTTATCCGGAAGGAAATACCGGATGTTTTTGCCGTTTTTGATTGCTTCGCGGATAAAACTTGCCGATATTTCAATGCGGGGAGCGTTCACTACCGTTATCGACGGATGGCTGAGCAGGGGGTGGTCCTCATCTCCATGCCTGGGATAAATCATCAGGCGGTATTGATCGAGCAGCTGTTCGTAATTTTTCCACTTATGAAATGAAGGCAGTACATCTGTCCCTGCAATCAGCACGAACTGCCGGTCGGGGTGTTGCTCGCTCAATCTGGCAAGGGTATCGATGGTATAAGATGGCCTGGGCATCCGGAATTCAATGTCCGAGACCCTGAAACGCTCATCATTTTCAATGGCTGCTTCCACCATTTCGAGGCGGTACTGGTCTGAAAGAAGAGTGGCCTTGTCTTTCAGCGGATTGTGAGGTGATACGATAAACCATACCTCTTTCAGTCCGCCGAATTCAACCAGGAATTCAGCAATACACAGATGCCCGAAGTGAATGGGATTGAAAGAACCGAAAAACAGTCCGGTAAGCTTAGATGGAGTCGGTTTTTCCGGTTTGTTCATAATGTTTCAGCATCTTTATCAGGCGGGACATGTAAAGATATGGTCCCTGCAGAAGGATGGTATTTCCATCCACCCGTGCCCTGAATTTGCGCATCCCGAGGATGAGGAAATTTCCCGGTTCCGGCCTGAAAAGCATGAAGCCTTTGGCATGCACGGGCTGGCGATAGCCCAGTTGTGACATAATGTATGACAGAATCCGGTCAACTTCCCTGACGTCATCGAACACAGCACGCATCTTTCTCCTTGCATACAATGCGGCAAAAAACAGTGAAGCCGGGATCACGGAAAAGTATAATACAGGAGAATTCAGCCACATGGACAGGATGTCGGAGAGCCCGGTGCTGGTCCGTTGTGCCTGTATGCCTGCACCCATAAGCAGAAGTACTGAAAAAAATGTGAGTGCGGAAAATGCCGTGGAAGCGAAGGAGGTGCCTCTGCCCGGGAGGTGCTCGATCTCCTTTATTTTATAACGGAAATCTGATTTCTGATGTATCGCGGGTCTGCCAATCTTGAATTCGTCACGGTAAATGGAAAGGGTTTTATACACGTTATGACTTCCCGGGAGGTTTTCAATCTCCACATCGCGGTATTCAACAACCTTAAGGTCAATCATCTTGCTGATGGCTGAATACATGGCATTCGACATGCAGATACATCCCGGTTCTGCCATGGCCTGCAGCCTTGCAACAACGTTCACCTGTTCACCGATGACCACGGAGTTGCGAACTTCCGCTTTGCCTTTATGTAATCCGATACTTACCAGAAGCCGTCTTGGTTTTTCCTTGTTCCGGTTAAATGCTTTGAGCCGCTCCAGGAAATCAACGGCACACAGATAGGCATCGTTAACAGACACAAAAGAGGCAAGTACTGAGTCATCAAGCCGTTTTACCAGATGGCCGTTGTACTCGGTGATGACCTGCTGTGAAATTTCATTATGCCTGGCCAGCAACTCAAGTGCCTCCTGCTCATCAAGCTCCAGAAGCCTTGAATAACCGCGAATGTCAGAAAACATTAATGCCACTTCAGCTTTTTGCATTAGTAAATTAATATTAAAGCTTCAGGAATTCAGAGACTACTTTGAAGACCTCCTTTTTCGCTGTTTCAAGATCATTGTTCACAAGTATATAATCGAAGCGGTGCGCAAAACCGAGTTCCCAGCGGGCTTTTTCCATCCTTTTGTTTATCGTCTCTTCAGAATCTGTATTTCTGGATCTGAGGCGATTTTCAAGTTCTTCAGGTGATGGCGGCGAAACAAAAACCGATAAGGCCCGGTCACCAAAATGCTTTTTTATATTCAACCCGCCGACTACATCAACATCAAATATAATGTTTTTTCCCTGATCCAGCAAAAATTTTACCTGTGATTTTAATGTACCGTAAAAATTTCCCTTATAAACTTCCTGCCACTCAAGCAGATCGCCTTCTTCGATTTTTATCCGGAAAGCCTCGGGTGTGATAAAGAAGTAGTCTTTACCATCGACTTCTCCGGGCCTGATCTGTCTGCTTGTTGCTGAAACCGAAAACCCAAGATTAAGTCCGGACGTTAGCAGGTATTTCACGATAGTGGTTTTCCCTGCTCCCGACGGTGCTGATACGATGATTAATTTGCCTTCCGGTGCTTTAGCTTTTTCCACTATCAGAGAATGTTGGCCAGTTGTTCCTTGATTTTTTCAAGTTCATCCTTCATCCTTACAACCAGTTTCTGAATGTCGGCATCATTCGCCTTTGACCCCATGGTATTGATCTCTCTCCCGATTTCCTGCGACACAAAGGATAGTTTTCTTCCGTTGGCGGCATCCTCATCAAGGGTCTCCAGGAAATATTTGCAATGTTTGGCCAACCTGACTTTTTCCTCAGTAATATCCAGTTTTTCAAGATAATATATAATCTCCTGTTCAAACCGGTTGGTATCGAAATTGTTATTTTCAATAAAATCAGCAAAACTGTTGCGGAGTTTTTCACGGAGCTGCAGGTTCCTGTTCAGTTCGAATGGCTCCACCCCGGCCAGCAGGGATTGTATGGTTTCAATCCTGAGGATAAAATCCTTTTCAAGAAGCTCACCTTCATGTTTTCTGAATTCGTCCAGCTGTTGCAGTGCCTCATTCAGGGCAGTGAATATAGAACCCCAGTCCTCCCCGTTTATTTCCTCCTTTGACAGCCTGGTTACTTCAGGCATTTTCATTACAACAGACAACAGGTTTTCTTCACTTGCGCCCAATTCCCTTGCCAATGAACTCAGCTCGTTGTAATATGAAATGGCGACCGGCCTGTTGATGGCAGCTGGTAAATCGGTGCCTGTAAAATCAATGTTTCCGGTAAGTTCAACCTTGCCTCTTTCAAGCATACGGGTTACAACGGACCTGATATCCGGCTCATTGTCCCGCAACGCAGGATGCAACCTCAGGTTCAGATCGAGTTGCTTGCTGTTAAGCGATCTGATTTCAAGGGTTACCGACTTTCCGTTGAGTTTGGCAACTGCTTTGCCGTAACCAGTCATTGACCTTAGCATTGGCTCATTTTTATTACAAAGGTACTACTATTCTTTTTGGGCAGTCATGCTTTCAGAATATTTATCGGTTCACCCTTTCCCAATACCCGCCGGAAGTGGATTTATATATGATTTCTGTTTTCCCTGATCTCCCGGAAACATGATCTGGTTTGTTATGTGGCAGCCCTGGATTCTGATTCAATTCAGCCTGGCTCGGATGCTGAAACGAATCTGCCCGTGATATTCCCTTGTATTTATAGTTGTTGAACTGGTTAATGCAATGGCTATTTTTCCGCATTAAGGGATTCCGGATTCATTCATTGGTAAAAATGGCATTGCAGTAAAGCAGTTATCCATACATTTGTGTAAATTTACATTTTACTTTTGTCTTCAACGATTGAAGGCCGATAGCAAATGTCTGTTTAATCGAGACACTTTAGCCGGAAGGAATTATGATCCGTACAGTAATTATTGATGATGAGGCCCGGTCAAGGGAGACGATCCGGGAGATGATAAGGTTATATTGCGCCAACACTCAGGTTGTTGCCGAAGCCGAGGATGTAAGGTCCGGAATTTCTGCCATCCGGACTCACAAACCTGACCTGGTAATCCTTGATATTAAAATGCCTGACGGGTCAGGGTTTGATTTGCTGAGGCAGATCATGCCGGTAGATTTCAGGGTGATTTTTGTTACCGCTTTCGAAGAATATGCAATCAAGGCTTTCAAATTTAATGCGGTAGATTATATTACCAAACCGGTAGATCCCATAGAGCTTCAGGTTGCGATTGATCGAGTTTCAAAAATCATTGAAACCGGGAACATCAATAGCCAGCTTAAGAAAATGCTGGATGGCATCGGAAAACCTGCATCGCAGGATAACAAAAAGATAATACTGAAAACCGCCGATATCATTCATGTGCTGGAATTTGATGATATCCTGAGGTGTGAGTCGGATCGTAATTATACGGTTTTTATTCTCGAAAATGGGGAACGCATTATGGTTTCCAAATCTATCAAGGAGTTTGAGGAATTTTTGGAAGAAAACAATTTTTGCCGGATTCATCAGTCCCACATCATTAACCTCACGCACCTGCGAAAATTCAAGAAAGATGAATTAATCTGTATTCTGAAGGATAATTCTGAAATTCCGGTCGCATACCGCAAACGGGATGACCTGCTGAAAGTATTACGCAATCTTTAACCGTTTAATGCGGATTTCTGAGTTTTACCCTGCGCTTGATAAAAAAAGCCCTACGGATATTCATTTGGTTACATTCATGCTTCATAATTGAATATTATTGCAAAATACAACAGACTCGATTTAATCAATCCGGTTCGTTATTTATTCAATTGATGCATATTTTATGGAAAGGGATATAATGATTCTCAGTTTACTGGGCCTGGTTCGGAAATGCCCTGCTGCACATCGCGCTGCCGGTTGCGCATGCCGGGGTGCTGTCAGGCATTTCGGCCTTTATGAAGCATATGTTTTCTTTCAGGCCATGGATGACATCTCTTTGTCATTACTGCTTCAGCAACACCTGTCATGTTTGAGGCAGAGGGAAACCAGACCTGCAGGAAACGCAAAACAAAAAAATCTTATTAATAGTTAAAATTGTATCTATATGCTGGTACCATTTCATTTTGTAAGATTCAAATCAAGTGTAATAAACGGAGGAAGTCTTCTGCATCCCGAATCGATAGAAATAGATGAATCATTTGTTACTCTCAGGAAGAAAAAAGGCCCTTTTTCAGGGGTTAAGTCAGTATCAATTCCCATTTTGAACATTATCAGTGTTGAGGTAAGCTCCAAAGCGACAGGCGCTGACATATTAATTGAATCCCTGGCCAAGCGGCAGATCGAGGGCAGGGGGTTTTCACCTTCTTCCGCCAGGAAAATTGAACGGCTGTTGCGTGAGTATGCGCCAAGGTGCAGATAAATGAAACCAGGGTCAATTCGCTCCGTATATTTAAATATGACCCTCTTTTGCCAGGGCGCTATTCCCTGATGTGTATTGATTCCTTTGATTTCATAACTTTGCCTTTTGGGTAAACCATTATATTGATGATCGGATGAAGCCACGCGGTCAGCACGCTTCAATGCTTTTTGATGACCCGGCATTGTTCCAGCAATCCATGCTGAACGACATTGCCGGAGCGAAAAGCTATATTTTCCTTGAGTTTTACCGTATAGGGAATGATTCGGTAGGGGAGCGATTCAGGGATATGCTGCTAAGAAAGTGCAAGGAAGGGGTGAAGGTTAAACTCCTGCTCGATTCATGGGGAACCAGCCTGCCGGAATCATTCTTTGAGCCGCTCCGGCAATTTGGTGGCGAAATCAGGTATTTTAAGAAAATCAAATTCTTTATTGATTTTTTTACAAAAAACCACCGCAGGAACCATCGTAAGCTTTTAATCATTGATGATCAGATTTGTTATATTGGTTCGGCGAATCTGACGGCCTATTCCATGAAATGGCGGGAGTTGATGCTCAGGGTGGAGGGGCCCCTGGCGCAGGTTTTCAGGAAAGCATTCAACGACAGCGCCAAAATTTACAGAAAGTATATTTTTAATAAGTTTGCCTACAAGCGTACAATTTATTACCGTGGGTTTGAGATAGTTCAGGATCTCCCATCCATATACAGGCAGCAGATCAAGAAACATTACGAAAAGCTGCTGAAGAATGCCAGAAAATCAGTTTACATCGAGACGCCTTATTTCCTGCCGGGTTATAAGCTCCGGCGATACATGATGCTGGCTGCCCGCCGGGGTGTGGATGTTAACGTAATTATCCCCCTGCATTCCGATGTGCGGTCGGTTGACCTGCTGCGGGGGAAATACATGGGATTCTATTACAACAGCAATATCAGGGTCCGTTTTTACACTCCGGGGAATCTGCATGCGAAATGCGTACTTGTTGATGATGAAACATTTGCCATTGGTTCGGCAAATTTCGATTACCGCAGTTTCAGGTACCAGCATGAGATTATGTTGTTCGGTAAGAACCGGGAGATAACCGGTTTGCTAAAGGATCACATTGAAAAAACCCTGGCAGATTGTGTGGATTTTAATTATGAGGCCTGGCTGCGGAGGCCGGTACTGGAAAAAATCTTTGGCTGGATGCTTATCCCTTTCCGGCATTTGTTTTAATGCCGGCCGGACGGTTTACCAGGTAAATGCCGGCAAAAATCAATATTCCGGCAGCTATTTTGGCCGTACTCAACGCTTCACCGAACATGAAAATCCCAATTGCAGCCGCGATCACCGGTTGCATGTAAATATAATATCCTGCCACCCCGGCGCTTAAGGCCTTCAGCGAAAAAGTTGTGAGCAGATAAGCCAGGAAGGTAGTTCCCACAACGATATAGCCCAGCGAAAGCCATGCAGAAGGGGTGAAGCCCTGCCAGTTTATGCTGAAGGCGTCTTTTGCACTGAAAGGGATTACCATCAGAAAGCCATAGAGAAAAACCCACTTCATCACAGTAACAGCGTTATATTTCATCATCAGCGGTTTAACCAGCACAAGGTAAAGGCTGTATGCCGTGATGTTTATCAGAATAAGGGTATTGCCGAGAAGCTGATTTTCTGCTGCTGCCGAACCAGACCCCTGTAAAATCAATAGAATTGCCCCTGCGCCACCTGCCAGGATGCCGGTAATTTTCACAGTGGTCACGCTTTCACCCGCTATGACGGCGGAAAATGCAATTACCATCAAAGGGCTGCCGGCGTGAATCAGGGAAGTGTCGACCGGGCTGGTGTAGTTGAGGCCTGTAAAAAAGCAGATCTGGTTTATGGCGATGCCCAGGAGGCTGCAAAGGATCAGCTTTATATGGTCGGAGCGGTAAATTCTTAACGGTTGCATACTTGCGGATAACAACCAGAAAAGGATCATGGCCGCAAAACCACGTACAAATATAATCTGCATCGGTTGCATGGTGCCCGGCATCAGCCCTTTGGCAATCCAGTAGTTGGCGCCGAACAGCAATCCGGACCCGAACAACGCAGCGTGGGCTTTTATTTTTATCTTTTCCATGCAATCAAACCAACTGCGGCAAAGGTCGTAATAATACCGGCGAAATGAAAAAGCCGCAGTTTTCATGTAACTGCGGCTTTTTGGGTGAGTATATTGAGTTTATGAGATTGCGATTTCCCTGCTGAGTTTCACTTCTTTCTTAACCGGAATATGAATTTTCAGGATGCCATTCTGATAGTCGGCTTTGATGTTGTCGGTATCTACGGTTTTAGGAAGCACAAAGCGTTTGCTGATTTCTCCGGCACCGAATTCCCGGCGAAGGTATTTTTCATTCTCAGGTCCCCTGTTTTTTTCTGCAGCCGAGACATTGAGTACCTGCTGCTCCAGGTTAATATTAAAGTCTTCCTTCATATAGCCGGGAACAGCCAGTTCAATGAAAAAAGCATTGTCCTGTTCGTAAATATTGGCCGGTGGATTGCAGCTGTTGCAGTTGCGCGAGGGATTGCTGAAAAGCTGGCCATAAGCGTTGCCTGCGGCCGGATGGTTATGAAAGCGGATCAGTGTCATGATGAGGTCCTCCTTATTTGGGTTAGAATTTTTTTTCAACCTTTTTTCAACTTCCGTGCCAGGTGGAAAATGGGGTGCAATTTTTTGGAAACAAGACAATGTGACAGTTGTTCGTTCGTTAATAATGACAAAATGGCGCAAAATTCAGGATTTCCCAAGCCGTTAACTTTTGCAAAACGTATGCGCAAGCCTCTCCGGAAGGAGATTTTCTGTTTGATTTGTTTATCCAATGGTTACAGAAGTTAACTTTGCTTTTCGAATTGTAAATTTATGCCGAGCCAGCAACGCCGTATTCTGAATCTTTTTGCATTCCGGAGAATCATTATTCCCGTGATTCTCGGTTTGGGGGTGATTGTATACATGATTGCCGGCGACCTTACCCGCAGCGATCTGGCGTCCATTAACTGGAGATGGCATTCGGTATATTTTTTTATGCTTGCCTTCCTGATGATGGTGATCCGGGATCTTGCCTATATGTACAGGATCCGCCTCCTTACAGGGGGGGCGCTCAACTGGAGAAAATCCTTCGAAGTGATTATGCTGTGGGAGTTTGCTTCCAGCGTTACTCCCTCGGTGGTGGGAGGCTCGGCCATCGCTGTTTTTATATTAAGTAAGGAGAAGCTGGGAACAGGCAGATCTACCGCCATAGTGGTGGTTACGGCCATGCTTGACGAACTGTTTTATATCATAATGGTGCCGGTTATTTTTATGTTGGCCGGCTACGAAAAGCTTTCAGTAACCGGTAAGGCTTTTACACTGTTTGGTGCCGATTTCAGCCCTATGGGCATTTTCTTTATCGGGTTTTCGATGATTGTGATATTGACTTTATTGCTCGCGTACGGCATTTTCTTTAATCCCGGGGGATTTAAATGGCTGCTGATGCGGATAACATCGCTGAGGATGTTCCGGAAGTTCAGGGAAGGTGCTGAAATTACGGGGAATCAGGTGATTGTAACTTCTGCTGAACTCAGGGGAAAGAATTCCGTGTTCTGGCTTAAGGCATTCGGGGCAACGGTTTTTTCCTGGACAGCCCGTTTCTGGGTTGTGAATTTCCTGATTATGGCGTTTACCGGTTCAATAGCTTTTTCGGAGAATATGCTTATATATGCCCGTCAGTTGATGATGTGGGTAATTATGCTGGTAAGTCCTACGCCGGGAGGGAGTGGTATTGCTGAATATTTTTTTCCGGTATTCCTGCGCGAATTTATCGCCGGCCCTGCCGGTGATCTCACGACCCTCGTGGCCTTGTCATGGCGGCTGGTGAGCTATTATCCCTATCTTCTCATCGGGGCGATTATATTGCCCCTCTGGCTGCGGCGGGTGTACCTGGGCCGCAAGCTGATCCGATTCAGAAAAATGGAAAAAGCCCCTCAGCGATGAAATTCCGAAGGGCTTTTGGACTATAAATCAATAAAGGATTATCCGCAGTGGAAATACTGCTCAACAAGAGACATGATTTTCTCTTTTTTGCAACTGATTTCATCGCGGAGGTGCTCATCATTGAAGCTTCTGAGCTTCCTGGCGACCCCATCGATTACACTCTGTGAAAATACGCCGTATTTCAGGTAAATTTCTGCCTGCTGCTCAAGCATGCTGGCTGATTCCCAGCATGAAACCGGGAGTTTGTTAAGTTCGGCCAGCCGTTCTTTATGCCTGTCGTCGAAGATATTCACATCCACATAGGTTTTTTCAGCCTTCTGAAGGGCGTCCTGCATTTCCAGTCCATGCCTTGCGGCAACGGTTAGTCCGGCCAATAACAGGTAAATATCTGCGGATCCGTCGGGACAACGGAATTCTACCGTCTGAAGTTGTGAAAGATCATAGTCAGCAGGTTTTTCCAATGGATTGGCATGATAGATCATTGAGTTTCCTCCTGTCCAGCCAAGGGGAACCCTTACCAGTACACTGCGGTTGCGGTCGCCCCAGCAGATGTTGGTGGGCGCTTCCTGGTGCGGCACAAGCCTGAAATAAGAGGTGGGGTTGGAATTTCCAAATGCAGTAAGCGAGGGAGCCAGTTCGAGGTATCCGGCTATGGCCCTGCGCGCTGTGTCGCTTAGCTTTCCATTTTCCACCATCTGGTTTTTACCGTCTTTAACAAGCTTGGTGTGAATGTGTAATCCGCTTCCGGCCTTGCCTACGGTAATTTTTGGTGCAAAGGTTACGGTGACCCCGTATTTGTATGCCAGTGAGCGAAGTATCCATTTGGCAATCACCAGTTGATCGGCAGCTTCCTCGAGATTGGTAGGCATAAATTCAATCTCGTTCTGCTCGTATAATTTCCCGTCCTGAGAAAAATTTCCTACTTCAGAATGCCCGTACTTAATCAGACAGCCGGCTTTGGCCATTGCGGTCATCGCCTCGGTACGCAGAAGTTCCCATTTGGCGAAGGGGAAGGATTCGTGGTACCCTTTCTGGTCAACAGCCCTGAAGAGGTCTTCTTCTTCTTCGCTGATCACATAATATTCCAGTTCGCCCATTACATTGAAAGTGTATCCGGTCTTTTCCTTCAGGGCCTTGTGTGCCTTGCGCAGAATGTATTCCGGGGAGCTTTCGAGGGGTTCGCCATCCTTATTGTAGTACGAACAAAGAATGTCAAGCGCAGGGACATCCGAGAAGGGATTGACAAATGCGGTCCTGTAACGCGGAACAACGTAAAGATCGCTCGATCCGGCTTGTATAAACGGGAAAAGACTTGATCCGTCTACCCTTTCGCCTGTTGTCAGGATGGAGTTAAGATGATCGCGCGAACTGATGACAAAGTTCAGGGTTTTCAGGCGGCCATCTCCTCCGGTGTACCTGAAGTTGACCATTTCGATATTATGGTCTTCGATGTACTTGATGAGGTCAGCTTTTGTGAATTCTTCCGCAGCTTTATTCAGGTATTGAACCAGCGGGTTAGGGTTTAATTCTGTGAAAACAGTCATATTATTGAAGTTTTATGAGTTTTTCCGGCAGTCTGAAAAGTATATTCAGCTTTTTCATTGGCTTTGGTTCAGTCGAAAAAGTGCTCAAAATTAGAAAGTTTTTGTTACAAAGCGGGTGAAGGTATTTTTTGATTGTTGTTTCAGAATTAATTTCAGCTTTTTAAACATATTAGTTGTCATAGCACTACTTTTGCTTATCCAAACCTTCAGATACCTGATGAATCACAGTGAACTGATATTTTTTTCTGTTTTCATAACAATAATTTCCGGGGTATTGCTCCTCGATCTTGGCGTTTTCGACAGGAGGAACCATGTGATTCCTTTCAGGGAAGCTCTTTTCTGGACTATGCTCTGGATCGCTTTCTCGCTGGGATTTTATGTGCTGCTGATCACCCATGGCGAGTGGATACATCTGGGCAGTGAAGGTACGGTTCAGGACCTGCAGCATCTGGTATCGAAGTATAGCCATCCGGTGAAAATCGAAGGATTGGCTTACCCTGAAGCACTGAGGATTTACAAGAATAACCTTGCCCTGGAATTTCTTACCGGTTATCTGATCGAGAAGGCCTTATCGGTCGACAATATTTTCGTCATGGTCATGGTATTTTATGCTTTTGGCGTCGAACCACGGTATTACCGCCGGGTTTTGTTCTGGGGAATCCTGGCAGCCATTGTACTCAGGTTTGCCTTTATTTTCTCTGCCTCTGCCATCATACAACAGTTTGCATGGGTGCTTTATTTTTTCGGCGCTTTGCTGATTTTTACCGGGGTGAAAATGTTTATCACACGCAACCGTGAAGAAAAAATAGATGCCGCCACCCATCCGGTGGTAAGGTTTGCTGCGAAGTATCTTCCTGTATATCCTGTATTTATCAGGCAGCATTTCTTTGTCCGCAAGAATGGCAAAAGATATATTACGCCCCTGTTTATCGTTCTGATGGTTATTGAATTTACCGACCTGATATTTGCCGTGGATTCCATACCGGCAATATTTGCTGTAACCAAGGATCCTTATATAGTATTCTTTTCAAATGTTTTTGCCATTCTTGGACTAAGGGCGCTGTTTTTTATGGTGGTTAATATCATCGGCATCTTCCGTTACCTAAAGACCGGTCTCTCCGTTTTACTGGTATTTATAGGTGTTAAAATGCTGATACATCACTGGCTGAAGGAAATTGGTTTTACCACCGCGCACTCCCTGTATATCATTCTGATTATTCTTGGCGTAAGTATTGGCGCTTCACTGCTCTTTCCGGAGAAAAAAGCGGCCTGATGAAATTTACGACGTAGTCGCAGGCCGCGACAAACGGTGAAATAGTTGATTTGTGATTTTCGATGTTATCACAGACTGCGCCTAAAGGAGGACTCGAACCCCCG
>ERZ795053.2384-NODE-2384-length-22916-cov-4.515157_pt1 | contig 22916 bp, 18 predicted proteins | sample MGYA00375137_ERZ795053 | MGnify/ENA primary metagenome ERZ795053 (study PRJEB30182, sample SAMN05720284) | activated sludge metagenome | isolation source: Anaerobic digester | place: Hong Kong | collected 2014-12-17 ...
CCGGGTACGTTTTTTTTGACCGATTGGCTGCTGCGGGCTTATGAAAAGGCCGTATTGAGAGGCTTGGGGTTGGACAAACATCCGGAGCTGGCCCCGCTTTACTTTGGTAATTATCACCGCTTGGTCTATCTTAGCCAAGCCCCGACTGAAATGTTAATCAAAAAAGCTCAAACGATTGCCGCTTCGATGGGCTGGACGTTTGAGCATCGTTATGTTGGATATGGAGAATTAGAAACTCGACTTGTAAACTTGATGACCCCCTAAAGGAGCTACAACACTTATGACTTTCGACGACTTAGACGACCTGTCAAGCGACCAGATGCTGGAACTGCTAACCGACCTCTGTTTCGACCTGTGGGCTTCGATCCACGCCACCGATGATGGGCTGCCGGATTACCCGTTGGCCCGAAGAATCATCAGAAAAATGACCTACGGTATCGCCAAATTTCGCAATGTAGCCGCTTTTTTTACGGCCGATTTCGAATACAGCAGCATCGAAGATACCCAGGAGTATGCTCGTGAAATCGCCAGTTACCTTAATGAGTATGGCAACCGCGTACCCTTGCCGGTTTACCGCGAATTTGTCGATTGGATCACCACCACCGAGCGTCTCAAACGTGAGCGAGAGCGCACCGCCCGGCAAAGTTCAACCTCGCTCATCGAAGAGGTCGAAGAATATTTAGAGATGCATCGCACCACCCACATTTAATTTTTAGGCATCCGAGCCGGCCATCAACAAGCCGACCCGTTCGCGCGTTGCTTCGGCAATGGGTAAGATCTTTACAACCCGCCCGTCGAACATCACCGCGACGCGGTCGGCCAACCCTAAAACTTCATCCAGTTCGGCTGAAACGACCAGCACGGCCACGCCATGGTCGCGTTGGGCCACAATTTCCTTGTGGATGAACTCAATCGAGCCGACATCGATGCCACGTGTAGGCTGCGCCGCCACCAGCAGTTTGGTGGGGCTGGAAAATTCGCGGGCGACGATCACCTTTTGTTTGTTGCCCCCGGATAAGTTTTGAGCCAGGGCGTGCACATTCGGCGGGCGCACATCGTACTCTTTGACCAACACTTTCCCGTTTTCATCAATTTTGTCGTGGTGCATAATCAGTCCCTTGGCGTAAGGGGCTTTGAAATATCGGTTAAGCACCATATTATCGGATAGGGTGTAGGGCATCACCAGGCCGTGCTTCTCGCGATCTTCGGGAATGTGGGCCACGCCCAATTCAGTGATTTGGCGTGGGCTAAAATGGGTGGTGTCCTGGCCATCGATCCTGATTTTACCGGCATCGATGTGACGCAGACCGGTTAGCGCTTCCACCAGTTCTCGCTGGCCGTTGCCCTCTACCCCGGCGATGCCCAAAATCTCCCCGGCAAACACCTCCAAGTCAACCCCTTCCACCGCGGCGTGGCCCCGATCATCATGGACGTGCAGGTTTTGGATCTGCAACACCGGTTGGCCCGGCTTCGACGCCGATTTCTCAACACGCAGGATGACATTGCGTCCCACCATCATTTCGGCCAAGCTAGTTTCGGTCGAGTCCTCCGGCATCGCCGTGCCGACCATCTGGCCGCTGCGCAAAACGCCGATTCGATCGGCTACCGCTAACACCTCTTTTAATTTGTGGGTGATGAAAATAATCGAGACATTTTGAGCCGTCAGATCCCGCATAATGCGGAACAATTCGTTGGCCTCTTGCGGCGTCAGTACGGCGGTCGGCTCGTCCAAAATTAGGATGTCGGCGTGACGATACAGCGCCTTGATGATCTCGACCCGCTGCTGAGTCCCAACCGGCAAATCTTCGATCACCGCCGTCGGATCAACCGCCAGCCCGTACTGTTCCGATAACTCTCGCACATTTCGAATAGCCTGGCGCATATTAAGCCGACCACCGCCGCTGGTGATTTCAGAGCCGAGCATCACATTTTCAGCCACGGTCATGGGCGGCACGAGCTGGAAGTGTTGGTGGACCATACCAACGCCTCGATCGATGGCTTCGCCGGGGTTGCTCAACTCAACCTTTTCCCCCTTAATCCAGATTTCGCCTTCGGTGGGGGTATACAGGCCGTACAGCATGTTCATTAGGGTGCTTTTGCCCGCGCCGTTTTCACCGAGCAGGGCTAAAATTTCACCCTGGTGTAGTTTGAGATTGATATTGTCGTTGGCCAAAACGCCGGGAAAACGTTTGGTTAATCCTTTGGCTTCCAAGACGATGGGACGATTGGTTTTATCCATAGAGCCGCTTACTCTTTCTCGTAGGGTTTGCCGACGGCTGCCGGAACACGTGTCCGGCCGACGAAACCGGCCAAGACGACAATGGTCAGCACGTAGGGCAGCATCCCGATAAATTGGTGGGGAATTTCAAGCCGTCCGGAAAATTGCAACTGGGTTTGTAGCGCCACCGCAAACCCAAACAACAGGGCGGCCCCCCACGCGCCGAAAGGGGTATATTTGCCAAAAATCATCACCGCTAACGCCACAAAACCCCGCCCGTTGGTCATCGCTCGTTCAAATGAGCCGACGGCTTCCAGGGTCAGGTAGGCTCCGGCCAGCCCGGCAATACTCCCGCCGATGATCACATTGATGTAGCGCATCTTGTAAACATTGATACCGACCGTGTCGGCGGCGCTGGGGTGCTCGCCCACAGCCCGAGTCCGTAAGCCCCACCGGGTGTAGAACAGCACGTAATGAACCACCATCACCAGAATGAGCGTAGCATAAGTAATGGGAGGGTTATCAAAAAAGACCGGCCCGATCAGTGGGATTTCGGCCAGGGGCCCTAGGGCGATGGCCTGAAGTTTACCTTGCGTGGTTAGCCCGGTTTGATAGAAGAAGCTGGTCAAGCCCAGAGCCAAAATGTTGATCACCGTGCCGCCGATAATCTGATCCATCTTAAGCGTAACCGACATAAACGCCAGGAAGCCGCCTAACACCGCGCCGGTCGCCAGCCCGGCCAGCACCGCCACAAAGAGATTGCCCGTGTAAACGTTGGCTAAAAAAGCAATGAAGGCCGCCATCAACATCTGCCCTTCGATGCCGATGTTGATGATGCCGGAGCGCTCACCAATCAGACCGCACAACGCGCCCAAAACCAGCGGCGTCGATTGGCGTAGGGTCGAGGCCAGCACGGCTGTCGTCGTGACCGGGTTGGTGATGTAGCCGTATATGATGCCCAGGAGGACGATGCCGCCGAAAATAAGACCGACTATTCTTACATAGTCCCCTCGGCTTTTGGTTTTAGCCATTGCAGCAGTTGTCATCTCTTTATTTCCCCTTCGTATTCATTTATCAGATCAGATGACGGGCACGTCGGTTTGAGTAAATGTGCCCGTTACCTGTTTAACTAGCCCCAACTGGTGCTGAGGGTGACTTGCTCGCCTTCGTCGGGTTGAACTCGGACGATCCAGCGGACGATCATATCGGCCGAGACAAAGAATAAAATAAGCGCCTGAATAACATCGATAATTTGGAAGGGCACGTGAGCGTCGAACTGCATCTGACTAGAGCCGGCCTGCATCGCGCCGACCAGTAGCGCGGCGGGAATGACCCCTAGTGGGTTGGTTCGAGCCAGTAGAGCGATGGTGATGCCGTCGAAGCCGAGACCGGCGTTAAAGCCGGGTTGGTAACGTCCCACCACGCCTAATGTTTCGATGGCCCCGCCCATCCCGGCCAGGAAGCCGCTAATAGCCATCGTCAAAATGACAGTGTAGGAAACTTTGATGCCGGCATATTTGGCCGCGTTCGAGTTTAAGCCGACGGTTCGGATCTCGTAGCCAGTGGTGGTCCGATATAATAAATACCACGTGGCAACAGCGGCCAAGATCGCTAAAAAAAAGCCGGCCGGAATATTACCCCAGGTGGGAATAGCGGCTGCCTCGGCAATGGCCGGTGTTCGAGCCACAATGCCCTCATCCTTCCAGGGGCCATCGGCCAACCAATCGGTGAAGTTGATGGCGATGAAGTTGAGCATAATGGTGGTGATTACTTCGTGCGCGCCGGTGTAGGTTTTTAACGCGCCGGGAATTGCCCCGTATAAGGCGCCGGCTAAGCTGCCCATGAGTAAGGCTAGCGGCATATGAATAATGAACGGCAGCCCGTCGATGCCAAAGCCAACACCGGCCGCCACAATCGCGCCAAATAACAATTGTCCCTGGCCCCCAATATTGAAAAGCCCGCCTTTAAAAGCAAAGGCGACCGCCAACCCGCCCAAAATTAAAGGCGTTGCTTTTTCTAGGGTTCGACCAAAAGCGGCGGTACTACCAAAAGCCCCTTTGGCCAGGGCCGAATAGGCGGCAATAGGATTGGCTCCCGAAATTAACAGAATAACTGCGCCGACCAACAGCGCTAAAATCACCGCCGCCAGGGGAATACTGGCGGCTCGCCAAATTGCCATCAGCCGAGATGGTTTTGCCTTGCTGTCAGTTTGTGTTGTCATAGTCAATCCTAAATGTACGACGTGCCAAGCGGCACGCCGTACATAGATTATTTAGTTGTAGCCTTACGTTGCAAAAGGTTGTGAGGTGGAGATATCCAGAAAAGTTTTCAGTGGGTAGATGGGAGCAAGGCCCTCATCTACCCAGGTATTATCGGAGAGTAAACTTTTCTGAAGGACGATATTAGCCGGGATTATAACCGGTTTCGATAGAGCCATCGAGCAGACCGGTGTTGATTTCTTCCAAACTGGCTTTGATCTCATCAGAAATCTGAGACTCGAAATCATGGAAGGGCGCCAGGCCCACATCGCCAACGAAGTTGCCGCTGGGGAATTGGCCTGCCTGGGACATTTCAATCAACCCTGCCACACCGGGGGTGATGAGTTTCATTGCGCTGGAAACCAAGCAAGGATGCGCTTCCGGTACAGTTTCCCATTGATCGGTATCGACGCCGATGCAGAAAAGTCCTTCATGACCGGCCACTTCAATCAGTGCGCCGTTACCGGTTTTACCGCCGGCTCCAAAGATCACGTCCGCGCCCTGGTCGATGGCTTGTTTAGCCGTGCTGGCGCCCCATTCCGGGTCGGTGAATGCCACATCTAGCCCGCCGGGATGGAAGGTGGAGATGAGATTGATATCCGGGTTGATATGGCGAGCGCCGGCTTCGTAACCCTCTTTGAAAGCCACCACCGGGGGCACCAAGTCTGTGCCAAGCACAGCGGCGATGGTGCCGGATTGAGTTAACTGGGCGGCCAGCGCGCCGGCCATAAATCCGGCTTTATCTTCCGGGAAGATCAAGCCGGCCAGATTATCGACCGGTTCAGCCTGAAATTGGTCAACCCCAATAAAGTCGATGTCCGGGTAGTTCGATGCGGCTGTCGCTGTCGCTTCACCCAGGGCAAAGCCAACGGTGACAATGACATCGTAGCCGTTCTGAGCAAACAGATCGATATTGGCCGCATAATCCTTGGCATCGCCGGTTTCGATGTAATCGACTTGGGCGCCGGCCTCACCGGCTATCTGAACACCTTCCCAGGCCGATTGGTTGAATGATTTGTCGTCAATTTCACCCACGTCGGTGACCAGACCTACGCAGAAGACCTCTTCGCTGGAGCAGTCACCCTCGGCTGCTGCGGCCGGTTCTTCCGCCGGTGCTTCTTCTTCCATAGCTTCATCCGCCGAAGCTTCCTCGGCTGCAGATTCTTCGGCCGCACCTTCCTCTACCGCAGCCTCTTCGGCCGGAGCTTCTTCCGCCGGCGCTTGAGTTGGCGCGGCGCCACCACAGGCGGCCAGGCTCAGGGCCATGACAAAGATCACGGCGACTAACCAAATTTTTGTGTAACGCATCTTTCCTCCTCTAGGAATGTAACTATAGGGTTTTAAGATTTACAGACAGAATAGGGTAAAAGATTATAGATTTGAAATCACAGCGCTGGCAAATTCGCTGGTTTTCACTTCTTTCGCGCCTTCGGTCTGGCGAGCGAAATCATAGGTCACAATTTTCTGCTCAACTGTTTTTTCGTAGGCGTCCTGAATCATTTGGCCAGCCTCATTCCAGCCGAGGTATTCCAGCATCATCACCCCGGAGAAGAGCAGGCTACCGGGATTGACTTTGTCGAGGTTGGTGTATTTTGGCGCGGTGCCGTGCGTCGCTTCGAACAGGGCCACGTGATCGGCAATGTTGGCGCCGGGGGCGATCCCCATGCCGCCGACTTGGGCGGCCAGAGCGTCGCTGAGATAGTCGCCGTTCAGGTTGGGGCAGGCCAAAATGCTAAACTCTTTCGGACGAAGCAGCGCCAGTTGGAAGATGATATCGGCGATGCGATCTTTGATGACCACTTTGCCTTCGGGCTGATGGCCGTCGTACTCGCTCCATAGTTCGTCTTCGGTAATGGTCTGCTCGGGGAACTCTTCTTTAGCCAGTTCATAGCCCCATTTGCGGAACGCGCCTTCAGTGAATTTTTGAATGTTACCTTTATGAACCAGGGTGACGCTGTCCAAGCCGCGATCGAGGGCGTACTGAATGGCTTTGCGAACCAGGCGCTTGGTGCCGAAGGCGCTGATGGGCTTAATGCCAATGCCGGCCCCTTCAAAGAAATTCGCGTCCAGTTCGTTACGCAGGAAGTCGGCCAACTTAGCGTTTTCGGGCGTGCCGGCCTCATATTCGATCCCGGCGTAGACATCCTCCGTGTTTTCGCGGAAGATAACCATGTTGACGTTTTGTGGTTCTTTGACCGGGCTAGGCACCCCTTTATACCAGCGTACCGGGCGAACGCAGGCGTACAGATCAAGCACCTGGCGCAGCGTCACATTCAAACTGCGGAACCCACCGCCAACGGGGGTCGTTAACGGCCCTTTGATGCCGACAATGAATTCACTAATGGCATCAAAGGTTTCATCCGGCATATAGTTACCGTCGTAAATTTTAGCCGCCTTCTCTCCGGCATAAATTTCCATCCAGGAGACTTTGCGCTGCCCACCGTAGGCAGCCTGAACCGCCGCATCCCAAATGCGTTTACTGGCGGTCATAATGTCGTAGCCAATACCATCACCTTCGATAAAGGCTAAAACAGGATTATCCGGCACCTTTAATTTACCATCTTCAACAGTGATTTTTTCTCCGTCTTGGGGAACAATAATTTTATCGAATGCCATCAATTTTTCTCCTAGAAGTTTTTTTATGTGGTGGCAAAAATAATGAAACGGTTAATACTGAGGGCCAGGCTAAATGATCAAAGCCGCTTTGACATTTTACTTTAAATCGCTCGATGCCAATCATGACCGACTGATTATCCGGCCGGCTATCGCTGGAACAAAGTTTACCTCATTGCTTGTTACAGTCAGGGGTGTATTTTACTTTCAGGCGGGTTCTTTGTCAACGCTGGGTAACGACCCTAAGCAGTTCCAACCATAGCCTCAGATTACCCCAGTTTCAGCTAGTTGATCGAGGGAGTCGTTTCAAGTAGTTTCAATGAACAGACTAGCCAGGCGGCGCTACCGCAGCCAAAAGAAACCGGATCAATCTTTGGCCGGATACCTCTAATCCCGTTCTCTGGGGGGCAGCAGATCACTGCCCAGATCAGTCGCAATTTGCTGTCGGAAGACTTCGTCATCGATGCTAAAAACCTGACCGTTGGCATTCTTGGCAAAGTGACTGGCCAGCCATAATATCGCCTGGGCCGGCTCGTTGGGCGGGCGGAGTTGGCCTTGATCGTGCCAAGCCTGCCAATCCGAAGCTAACGGAAAGATATGTTGTGGCGTCCCCCGCATACTGGCCTGCATCGACGTATGAACAATGCCGGGCCGCAGCACGGTGACCACAATGTTAGTCTCTTGGAGTTCAGCGGCCAGAGTGCTTGAAAAGCGTTCCAAAGCGGCTTTGCTGGTGTTGTAGGCGCTGGCGCCAATGATATCTCGTTGGGCCGCCCCAGATGAAATATTAATAATTCGCCCGCTGCCCTTTTCTACCATATGGGGCAACACGGCTCGGGCGCATAAATAGGGGCCAATGACGTTGACGGCGATCAATTTTTGCCAGGCCACCGGCGACGTTTCCCAAACCTTGCCTAACGGGTGGACCATCGCGGCATTGTTGACCAAAATGTCCACCCCGCCAAAAGCCCGTAGCGTTAACACCAGCAGGTTGTCAATTTGGCTGATACCACTGACATCGGTGGGGATAGCCAGCGCCTTACCCCCCTGATGTTTTATTTCGTCGGCCACGCTGGCGATTTCATCCTTTGAGCGAGCCACCAGCACCACCGCCGCTCCGGCTGCGGCCAGGGCCAGAGCGGCGGCCCGCCCAATACCGCGACCGGCCCCGGTAACCAGGGCCACTTGATCTTTTAGAAGTGGGGTCATTAATTATCTCCTCCAGATAATAATCTTAGGATTATAGTAGAGACCCGGATCAGCGACAAATATCTCATAATCCTCACCTGCCACAGTTATTGACGTTTTTAGCGTTTAGAATTACGATTGGTACAGGTCAGTCTTACCAAATGTGAGTTCATTAGCCTTCCATGACGGATCACACTAAGTCCAAAACCGAATTAATTACTGAGCTTAATCAACTGCGTCAGCGGGTGGCCCAATTAGAAGCGCCGGCTTCAGCGCCATCTGAGCCGGGTTATTTTACCGGTCACGGGCCACGTAATGACCACAGCGACCCGGATCGAACCCACCTGCTTGAGCAGCTCAAAAAGCAAAACCAATACCTGGCCGCACTGCACGATACCACGCTCGATTTGATGAATCGGCTTGATCTAACCGATTTGCTGCAGGCCGTGGTGGTTCGAGCCGGGCAGTTATTAGATACCAGCCACGGCTTTGTCGGTTTGGTCGAGCCGGATGAGTCGGCGATTGCCATTGCGGTGGTAGCAGGTCTGTTTGCCCAGCGAACCGGCGTGCGGATGCAGCCGAACGAAGGCGTCGCCGGCACCGTCTGGCAAACCGGCCAACCGATGGTCATTGATAGCTATGATCATTGGACAAGTCGTTCGCCGCAAGTTTTGCCGAATATTTTGGGAGCGGTGGTGGGCATTCCCATTAAATCGGGCGCTAAAGTGATGGGCGTCCTTGGCTTGGGCTTTCCACCCGGCGCCAATCAACCTTTCGACCAGACCGAAATCGAACTATTGACTCGTTTTGGGCAGCTTGTCTCAATTGCCCTGGAAAATGCCCGGTTGTACGCGGTTGAACAGGCTCGATTAGAGGATCAGGCCCGCCGGGTGGAGCAGTGGCGCAAAGTTCAAGAGATTTCTGCTACGCTGAACACCTCGCTTGATCTGGAGCAGGTGCTGCACACGGCCTGTGAAATGTTTGTTGAACTGGTCACTGTTGATCACTGCGGAATTATTTTGATCGATGAAACTTTAGAGTACGGCCGGCTGGTGGCCGAGTATCCTCGCACCGAATTATGCGGCATCAAAGTTCCGCTCAATCCCGCTATTCAAAAAGTGGTCGAAAATCGCGCCTTATTTGTCAGTTCCAATGTACCTCACGATCCGGCTGTCAATGAATATCCGGCCTTGAAATCGCTAGGGGTTAAATCGATTCTGATCGCGCCGCTGGTTATTCAGGATCAAGTCATCGGCTCGATTGGCCTGGACGCGACCGAACAGTCCTACACCTTTTCCGAAGAGGAGCAAAAGATATGCCAGGTCGTGGCCGGCCAGATCGCCATTGCCGTGGCCAATGCCCGCACCTTTGCTGCCGAACGAACGGCCAGAAATCAGGCCGACACCTTGCGTGAGGTAGCCGCCATTTTAAATGAAACCCTGGACCGTACCGAAGTTTTGACCCGTATCTTGGTTCAGCTTAAGCGCATCATCACCTACAGCAGTTGTTCAATTATTCTCCGCGAACTTGATACCTTTCAAATTGTGGCTACCTACGGTTTTGCGCAGCCGGAGCGGTTTGAGGGGATGATCTTTTTGCTGTCCAACCGGCCGCATTTGAAACAACTGGTTGACACACACCGACCGTTGGTCATTTCCGATACCGCGCTCTATGCCGGTTGGCATAAGGATGAGACAGTTACCATCAGAAGCTGGATCGGCGTGCCGCTCATCTTCTCCGGGGCTTTGATCGGCGTGTTGTCGATTGACCACGAACAGCCCAACTTTTATGTGCAAGCTGACGCCGGCCTCATTACCGCTTTCGCCGATTTAGCCGCCATTGCCATTCAAAAATCGTGGCTGTATGACCAGGCCCAGCAAGAGATTATCGAGCGGAAACGCGCCGAAACCGAATCGCAATTGGCTAAGGAGGCGGCTGAAAACGCTAACCGGGCCAAAAGCACCTTTTTGGCGAATATGAGCCACGAACTCCGGACGCCGCTGAATGCGATAATTGGTTACAGTGAGATGTTGATTGAAGATGCCCAAGAAGCCGCGCTGGATAACTTCATCCCCGATTTGAAAAAGATAAATGAAGCCGGCAGCCACTTGCTGTCGGTTATTAGCGATATTCTTGATTTATCTAAAATCGAAGCCGGCAAAATGGAACTGTATCTGGAAACGTTTGAAATCAGTAAACTCATCGACGATGTGGCTTTGACTATCCAGCCGCTGGTGGAAAAGAATCAAAACAACCTCATTATCCAGTACAGCAAAGATATCGGAACGATGTCGGCTGATATGGTCAAGCTCCGCCAGGCGTTGTTCAACTTGCTCAGTAACGCTGCCAAATTCACCGAGCGCGGAACCGTCACTTTGACGGTTTCGCCCGAAAGTGTCGAACTGGCCCTGCCCGCCCATCCCTCCACGTCCGAGATAGATGCGGTCAACGCCCTACATCTGTCCTCGCATTGGCTTAGCTTTTCCGTGACCGATACCGGTATTGGGATGAGTCCGGAGCAAGTGGACAAACTGTTTCACGAATTTGCCCAGGCCGATATCTCAACCACCCGCAAATATGGCGGAACCGGCCTGGGGCTGGCTATTACCCAGCGCGTTTGCCAGATGATGGGAGGCGATATCACGGTGGAAAGCGACCTCGGCGTCGGCTCCACCTTTACCATTTGGTTACCTCGCGATGTTGAGCCGGCGGCGCTCAGATAAAGACAGCAACTTAAAGCCTACTGCTCCACTGCAAGACCGGCGTTTTCCCAGGCCACAATCCCCCCGGTCATATTATGAACATTGTCAAAGCCGTTGTTCCGCAGAAAATCGGTAACCTGTCCGCTCCGGTTTCCACTCCGACAGGTTAGGATCACTGTTTTGTCTTTGGGGATTTCGTCTAACCGGTTAGTAACCTCGCCCATCGGAATGAGCGTAATGCCGGGAATGTGACCTTCATCATATTCCCATTGCTCTCGCACATCAATCATCACGACATCAGGATTATCCTGGACAGCGGCGGCCGTCTTGACATCGACATCAGCCGGCAAGTTAGCAACATCGATGTTACTCGGGGCGGCCGGTTCCGGGCCGGCTTGACCGGCGCAAGCCGTCAGAGCCAAGGTAAAAATAATAAGGGTTAAGGGAATTAGGTGTTTCATTACTATCTATCTCCTGTAATTGTAAGCAACTCTATATATAGACGATATCAACGTCTATTTTCTTTCAAAAATACCTTTTGGATGCAATTATCAATTATCAACTCCCACCTGCCCCCCGGTGGCTTCGGCCAGGTCGGCGGCGAAGGCGGGTAGATCATCAACAATAAATGTGAGCACTAACGTCACCTCTACCGCAAAATCCTCAGCCTCGATGTGCCCCTGGTGTTGTTCGACCAGCCGTTTGCACGATTCGTAAAAGCTGTACGGAACGGTGACCGACACGGTCTGCCGTTCGACCTTTTCGGTGACGGGCAGTTCGGCCAGCGCCAACTGGGCCGATTCGGTATAGGCTTTGACCAGCCCGCCGGTGCCTAATTTGGTTCCCCCAAAATACCGAATGATAACTACGGTTACATCGCCCAGATCGCTGCCTTTGACCACTGCCAGGGCCGGCCGACCGGCCGTGCCGCTCGGTTCGCCGGCGTCGCTCATCCCGTGGGTAACTGAGGCGCCGTGTCCCACGGCAAACGCGTAGACGGCGTGGCTGTAGTTTGGCTCTTCGGTTTTTACCTGTTCAATGAACGCTTTGGCCGCCTCCACCGAGGGCGTGTGGGCGGCCCGGCCGATAAACACGGAATTTTTGACGCGATGCTCAATCCGCGCCTCGCCGGCGGGAATAGGGTAACGTTGGCTCATGGCTGAAAGGATACCATGATCAATCGATCAATGAGAAATTCGTTCAGCGGCGTGAGTGGATGGGACGTTTATTTGATCGGACAGGAGTGGTGGTGTAAATTAGAGGGGAATTTATATAGCGTTGTCATTCGGTGTAATTGGTAAATGGTAATTGAGGCTTAAATAACCAATTACCGTTTACCAATTATTGGCCTTAACAGCCAATTTAGGTTCACTTTTTATTACGATGGCTGACTACACCTTTATCTGTTATGCCCATGAGAATACGAGCTTTGTGAAGAAGTTAGCCGCAGAGTTACAGCGGCGCGGCGTTGAAATTTGGCTTGACCAGTGGGCCGCGGGCGATAGTGCGTCCTGGGATGGGCGTGGGCAGAAGGCGCTGCTGGAGTGCAGCCATTTCTTGCTCGTGTTATCGCCGGCGGCGCTTAACTCGTGGGTGGTTAGAGACCAAACGCTGGAGGCCGTCAGCCAGGGTAAGACGATTATCCCGGTTATTTGTCAGCCTTGCCAGTTACCCTCGATGTTACCGGCTGCGCGGGCGATTGATTTCTCGCACGGTCCGTTTCGACAGCGGGTCGATCAGCTTTTGGCTGACTTCTACGTCATCCCCGACCGGCCCAGTCAGCCGCTCGAACGAATGACTCCACCGACTACGAATGCACGATTATCCGCTTGGCTGTGGCCGGGCGTCGTTACGCTCAGCCTGTTGGTGTTGAGCGCGGTCATATTTTTCCGCTGGCCCCGAACGACGGCCGAAGCTCCAGTTGTCATTCCGGCCAATGTTGAACCCGTTTCTCTGGCTGAGCCGGTGTATGTGCCGACGGTCGATACATTTCAGGCGGTTGATCCCCAATCGACCCCCATCAAAACATTCCGGCGGTCGCAAGACGGCAATGAGATGATATTCATTCCGGCCGGTGATTTTCTTATGGGCAGCGCCGGCACGGACCCGGACGCCGACGCGGACGAGCAGCCCCGGCATGTCGTTTACCTGGATGAGTTTTGGATCGATCAGGTTGAAGTGAGCAACCACAATTACCGTCAGTGTGTTGAGGCCGGCGCGTGTTCGCCGCCGCAACTGGGCAGCGGGCTTTTTAGCGGCGAAGATTTACCCGTGGTCGGGGTCAATTGGGAGCAGGCCGCCGGTTATTGCGCCTGGGCCGGCGCTCGACTGCCGACGGAAGCCGAGTGGGAGAAAGCCGCACGCGGGGTAGACGGCCGTCTCTTTCCCTGGGGCGATGAATTTGACGGGGCGCTGCTGAACTACTGTGACGCTAACTGCGTGGCCGACTGGCGCGATTTCGACACCGATGACGGCTATCGCTACACTGCCCCGGTGGGCAGCTACCCGGCTGGAGCCAGCCCTTACGGCGTATTAGATATGAGCGGCAATGTGTGGGAATGGACGGCCGATTGGTATGCGGCGGATGCCTATGCCCGGTCGATCTACAAAAACCCTATCGGTCCTGAAACCGGCTTGCAGCGGGTCATCAGAGGCGGCTCTTGGTTTTATCCTCGCCAAAGTCTGCGGGTCGCCCGGCGGCATAAGGATGTGCCGAATAGCGGTTATGACAATATCGGTTTTCGGTGTGCGGTTTCGTCGCTTCATACAGGTTCGCCGGAGTAGACATGACCCAACCTCGGTCACGAACGTTTCCTTTCGGGGGTTATGACTGGTAAGGTGATAACAAAGGTACTGCCTTGGTTGAGTTCGCTAGTCAGCTCAATTTTTCCGTCCAGCAGCGCCACCATCTGTTTCACAATCGATAAGCCTAACCCGGCGCCGGTGTGTTGGCGGGTGGCTGAGCCATCAACCTGGCGGAAAGGCTCGAATATATAATTTTGCGCTTCTTTAGGGATGCCCTGCCCTGTATCGGAGACTCGAATGGCCCAATGATCCGGCCCTACAGCATACAGCCGGACCTCAACTTGTCCGGTTGGGGTGAATTTGATGGCGTTGCTGATGAGGTTGGCTATTACTTGCTGCAATCTTTTCTTATCACTCCATAAATTGGCCGGCAAAGCCGGGTCTACTTCAAATTTTAACTTCAAATTCTTGGCTTTGGCCAAGATATCCATCCTAGCCATAATGGGATCGATCAGGTCAGACGAACTAAATGCCTCGATGTTCAATTTAATTTTACCGCTTTCCAATTGAGCTTGGTCAAGCAGTTCGTTGACCATGTCGTTTAAATAGTGGGTATTGTCTAAGATGGCATGGTAAATTCGACTGTGCTGGTCTGACACCGGGCCAAATATCCCGTTTTTAAGTAATTCAGTATAACCCAAAATGGCTCCCAACGGGGTCCGCAGCTCGTGGCTGACCTTCGCCAACAGTTCGCTTTTTAGCCGGCTGGCTTCCAGCGCTTGGTCTCGGGCTTGTTCTAAATCTCTGGCTATCCGTTCGTGTTCGATGATTTCGTGCTGGGCGATGGCGTACAGCCTGGCATTTTCAATAGCAATAGCCGCTTGACTGGCTAGTTTTTCCAAGAAATGGAGATCGACTTGATCGAAAGCGTTTTTCTTGGTTTTACTATGCACATCTAGCGCCCCGATGGCGGTAAGGCCGACTTTAAGCGGAACCGTGGCGCAGGATAGCAGCCCTTCCTTGATGGCCGCCGGGTGGTTAAAATCAGGATTGTTTTGTAGATCGGGCGCCAGTGTAGGGGTGCTAAGAAGCACGGTTTTGCCCACAATCGACCCGCCAACTTTGGGTTGGGTTGGGGTCATCACCTGCTGGTCGATGCCGTAGGCGCCGACGATATTCAGTTGTTGACCGTTTTTATCAAGCAGCCGAATGGTACAGGCTTCACAGTTGAATAAACAGGCGGTACTTTCAGCAATACTGTCTAGCAGTTTCTCGAAATCGAGCGTAGACGAAATAAGCTGGGCAATCTCGTACATCGTCGTTAACTGCTCACTTGAACGTTGGAGAGCCACTTCAACTTGTTTAAGTTGAGTAATATCTTGCGAGGTGCCATAGGTCAGTAGGGGCTGTCCGTCTGGTTCTCGAATAATGTGGCCAATTGAATTGATGTAGCCTATCCCATCTCGGCGGAACACTCGATGTTCAAAACTATACATTGTTGCGCCATTCTCAATGGCGGATTGCACGCTGTTTTGAATAAGATCCACATCTTCAGGCAGGGTCTTACTATAGATGATATCGAGAGTAGGTTCTACCTGGGGCGACACCTCATAAATTTCATAGGTTTGTTCGCTCCAATGAATTTGGTTATTGGCTAGATCGCGACGCCAATACCCTAATTTGGCAATACGTTGAGCTTCGCTTAACTGGGCTTCGCGCTGGCGTAACGCATCTTCTGTTTTCTTACGTTCAGAAATATCAAAGGCAATACAAACAACGCCTTGAATTTGCCCCTCTGGATCGTGCAGCAGCGAACTGGAAAACAACACCGGCACATCTTGGTCGCCTTGAGTTAAATAGGTGGTCTCTACGTTCCGCACGGTTTCCTGGGTGAACAATTCGGCGACCATCTTTTCGGCCAAAACCAACTGGGCCGGTTGACCGATTAATTCTCGCTCTTCATACTGTAGCAAATCTAGCGTGGTTTGATTGACCCGGCTAATCGTGTGGTCCGGGTCGATAACGATGAGCATCTCGCCCATCGAGTTGATGATATTATCCAAGTAAGCTTTAGAGACGGTGGTTTGGCTTAAATCAAGCGCCATTTGGTTGAAGGCTTGGCCGAGAAATTCAAACTCATCGCTTGAATGAATGGAAACGGTGGTATCTAACTGGCCGCGACCGATAGCCGCAGCCGCCTCTTTTAATTTGGTTATGGGGTCAGCTACGGTTCGGCTGATGATCCAGCCGGTAAAAATCGCTAACCCTAAGCTGGCCAAAATAGAAATGGTGTTGATAGTATAGGTCAAATTGGCGTTGCTATTGGCTTGAGATCGATTGGCGTTAAAGGCGGCTCTTTCTAAATCGATAGCCGTGTTCAATAGAGCATCGATATCTTTTTCAGCCTGTTCCAGATTGTCTCTATGGCCGAAAATCGTGTCCCCGCTGCCCTCCTGCTCTTTTAGAGTGATGATCATTTGGCTCGCTTCAAAGCCGTCGCGGCCGACCTGCGCTATTTCTTGAACCAACGCCTGTCGGCGCGGATCAGTCACTAAGGCCGAATAGTGATCAAGCCACAGCGTGAAATCTTGATAGGCCTCCTCGACCTCTTCATATTCCTCTAAAATCTCCTGGTCTAGTTGGTGGGGAGTCGTTTGACTCTGTTGAGCCTCACTTATTAAGAGCAGGACCGTTAAAGTTTCTTCACGAATCTTTGTCACACTTGAATGGATGTGGCCTAAAGCCTCGAAAACAGGGACGTTTTGATCGGTTAATTTGGTGTATTCTTGGGTTGTGCCTCGCATTAATTGGATGTTGACCAGACCAATGACTAAGATCGATAGTGCGACAAAAATAAATAGAGAGGCTAATTTTATTCTTAGAGACATGTTGATCTCGTCCGTACGGGCTTTGACCCGCCCGCCGGCTCCAAATTTGGCTTCCTGATTAAGAGATTTTTGACGTGATGCTCAATCCGCGACTCGCCGGCGGAAATAGAGTAACGTTGGCTCATAGTTGAAAGGATACCATAATCAGTCGAACAATGAGAAATTTATTCAGCAGTGTGGTGGGACGTTGATTTAAGTTGCGCTCAATGTTACCGACTGCGCAGGGGGCCGGTTATGGCGAATGGGCCGGCGCTCGACGGCCAAAGGAAGTGAACTGGGAAATAGATAGGTATGGAGCGGATGGCCGGCTCTTGCCGTGGGGGAATGAGACTGGCGTTAATTTGGGTTTGTAGTAGGGGGTAGTTTAACCCCAGTTGCCACGCTGCTCAGGAGTAATTAAGAACCCAACGTTACGGACCTAAGGACATCGGGAGTAAGGAGTAGGAACTAAACCGTTTTTAGCCCTAAATTTCAAGCCGATTGAGGCACAAGCGATTGGCTAGTTGTTTGAGCTGCGTCATGCTAAGCGGTTTGAGTAAAACGATATCCACTTCCTCGCGCAGTTCTTCAGAGACAACCCCATCGGCGGTGGTGATGATAATTCGGCTCTGGCTGAGGCGCTCATCGGCCTTGATTTGTCGTAGAATATCTTTGCCGGAGATGCCTGGCAGATGCAAATCTAAAATGATAATCTCCGGCGTCATCTCTGCTATTTTGTTCAGGGCGATTTGCCCATCATAAGCAATTTGTGTGTCAAAATCGGGGCTCAGGGCCATTGAAAAAAGGTCAGCTAACCTAGGCTCATCTTCGACAATAAGAGCAAGTGGTTTCCTCACGTAGTTTTCTCCTCATCGGGCTTTCTTGAATAGATAATAGCAACTACTTCTGGAAACCTTCTTAAGGACTTCTTAAAAATTTCTTAAAGTTGATGGCATACTGACTGGGTCTGGTTAAGCCGTACTTAGTTTGCATCTACGTTGCTGGGCATCAACGGCAGATGAACCGTAAATGTACTGCCTTGGCCCTCTTCGCTTTCCAGCGAAATATAGCCGCCCATAAGGGTCGTCAACTGTTTAACAATGGACAATCCCAACCCGGCTCCACTGGTGTCGCCTTTGCCGCTGCCGTCAACTTGACGGAACGGCTCAAAAATATGAGGCTGTTCCGTCGTCGGAATACCAATGCCAGTGTCTGAAACTTGTAATGCCCAATGCTTGGGATCCGGGCGGAATAACCGGACGTGGACTGTGCCTTCTGTGGTAAATTTAATGGCGTTGCTGACCAGGTTCGCTAAAATTTGCTGGACTCGATCCGGATCGCCGGTGACCGTCAGGGGAACATCCGGGCCAATATCGGTAATAAGGGTCAAGCCTTTGGTATGAGCCGGCACACTCATATTGGATTGTACTTGGTTGACGATATCTGAGGGAACAAAAGAGGTGATGTTAAGCTTCAGTTTGCCGTCTTCCAATTTGGCTTGATCGAGCAAATCGTTGACCAGATTGGTCAAATATTTGGCGCTCTTGATGATACCGGAAATGGTCTCGCGTTGCTTGTCGGCCAGGGGGCCGTGCGCGCCCATTTCCAGGAGTTGGGCATAACCCAGAATCGTGGTTAGCGGCGTACGTAAATCGTGGCTAACATTGGCCAGCAATTGGCTTTTCAGCCGGCTGGCTTCCAGGGCGCGATCTCGAGCCAGGGTCAAAGCTTCCTGCGCTTTGCGGCGGGGCGTAATATCACTAACGATTCCGTAAACCATCACTCCCGATTTACTATCGGCATTTTTGTCTACCTGGCCGCTGTCGCGTACCCAGATAATCTCTCCATCAGCCCGGTTTAGACGGTATTCAACCTCATTGTCTTGCTGATTGGTTAATTTCGCCCGATGTTCAATGAAGAGGGGTCTATCATCAGGGTGGATAATCGAATGCCAAAATGCCGGATCTGCCTGGAAGGTTTCAAGGGGATAGCCGGTGATGGTTTGGATCTTCTCTGATAAAAAATGGGTGGTGGGGCTGCTATCTTGACTCAGTTCAGTCACATAAATGTGGTCGCTGATGGACGACGCCACTTTGTTTAATGAGGTGTCTTTTTGCTGCGAGTCATTCATGGAGCGCTTTACGCTCGCCTTAAACGCCATCTGATGGGGATATTAAGCCGCCGGCGAGACTTCCTCTCTGTGGGTGCAATTAGAAAGTTTACAAAATTAGCTGTTAATTATAAGTTTTACAGCTATTGAAGCAAACTGCCAGGGATTTTATTTTGAGTCTGAAAAATTCTACAATAAGCCGACAGTTTGTTCTTCTTCCGCTTCATCTAGCCGCTATTTTCCCTTAATCTGATGTAACTCCGCAGAATCTCCGGCTGGTTAAGCCAAATACCAACGGGAGTCAGCATCAGCGACCCCAGAATAGCCGGCGGAGAGATGAGGATCAAGAGCATTGTCTTACCAATATGGGGCGATTGAAAGGCGTCGGCCGGTCTTTTGAGTAATTCCAAGAAATAATCAAAATCCAGATATCCGTTTGAAAACCAACCGCATAGGGCGCTGTACAGATAAACAAAGGTAAATTTAGAGGCGAAAGAGTCTAGTTGAAAAATTTCTAGACGGGCCTCCTCTATCATTTGTTGTAGAGCCGACATCGATACCATATTGATATGATTTTCAGGATCACTTCCAAGCCAGCTCCGGTAGCACAATCTGGCTCCGAGCGAATCCGGGTTGGGAACTTCGATAATCAAGACGCTTTGCTCGTCTTTGAGGAGTTTGCTAATTTCTGCCAGATGTTTCTCAGGTTTTTCCAGATGCTCAAATACATGCCAGTAGGTAATTAAGTCAAATTGGCCTAACTCTTTAGCTGAAGGTATATTGGTTTCTATTAGCGTAAGGTCATAATGCTGCTTGGCCGCGGAAATGGCCGGTCGGCTAATTTGGGTGCCAACCACCTGCCAGCCTTTTTGGCGCAGGTAGAATAAAAATTCCCCTCGTCCTGCCCCCACATCTAAGGCTCGGCTTCCCGTTCGATAGGCATGAGGTAATCTGGCTAAAGTTACCTGCACCCGCCAAAAATATAACAGCGCGAGGATAGGCTGAAAGAGTATGCTAAAGCGATAATTCTTTTTTCCCTGAGCGTAGTAATCCTGGTCATATGTGGTCATCAGTAAATCCTGAATATTACTGACTATATAGCCTGGATTTAGCCAGGCCTTCCCGGTCTAAGCGATACCTAATCGCCTCATAGAGGCAACTGAAGCCGTACTTAAGACTTCTTCTAAAATTGATGGAAGATGCCTCGGCAAAGTAACGAGCGGGGCAAGAGATTTCCCCAATTCTGAAATGCCATCCATCGATCTGGAGCAAGATTTGATTGTCAAAGATAAAATCATTTGAATTTCTTTCCAACGGGATGGTGCGAAGAACTTCATGGGTAAAGGCGCGGTAGCCGGTATGGTATTCAGACAATTTCATACCGCAAATTAAATTTTCGGCCAGGGTTAAAAATCTGTTGGCTACATATTTATAAAGCGGCATTCCGCCTTGTCTGGCCGATCCCCCCAGAATACGGGAGGCCAGTACAACATCGTACACCCCATTAACCAACATAGAAGCCATAGCCGGAATAAGTTTAGGGGTGTATTGATAATCGGGATGCACCATAATCACAATATCGGCCGATAATTTGAGGGCTTCGGCATAACAGGTCTTTTGGTTGCCGCCGTACCCCAGGTTTTCTTGATGACGGTGTACCCGCAGCCCTAACTCACGGGCGACTTTAACCGTTTGGTCGGAACTACAATCATCAACCAAAATGATCTCATCTACAATAGTTCGATCAATCTCAGCCACAGTTTGGCGCAGGGTTCTTTCAGCGTTATACGCCGGCAAGATAACAACGATTTTTTTACCTAAAAGCACAAGCTGTTAATACCTCTAAAGATCATTATAAATAGGTTTTAATCCTTTTTCAAGGTTGATCTGGCTCTTTGGCTCTTAGGGGATATTATCGTTTTCACTGAGGCCCAGCCCAACTTCTTGCGCTCTGACCTTATGCTCAACATTTATCGCTGCTTTGTTCTTTTAAGAGGGGGTATGATTATCGGGGAGTCGTTGTGAGGAGTGGAGTTGCTTTGATATGCTACCGGAAAAAAATTAGTGAGTCATTCTAATCGGCTGGCGGTAGCGACATTCGAACAGTTCGGTTCCATCCGGCTCGAATTCGACTTTGGTGACGCCGTCGGCTTTAAAGCCGACCCGCTCATAAAAGCGCTTGGCCGGCTCATTGCCCTCGAGTACCCACAGTAACAGTTCTGAAAATCCATTCTGGTGCAGCATTTCTTTGGTCGCTTCAACTAGCGCCCGGCCGTACCCGTGACCCCAGCTATCGGGATGGAGGTAAATAGCGTAAATCTCGCCCACCTCCTGCCGATTCACATCTTTGTCGCGGGTGGCTCCAAACATGACAAATCCTTGTACTTGCCCGGCCACTTCCAGAACCAGAACGTGACCTTTGGTTTGAACCAGCCACGTTTGCCAATTTTCCTGTCGATTTTCGACCGACAAATTATCAAGCATTTTATCCGGCAGTATGCCCCGGTAGGCGGTTTGCCAGGAAGCCACATGGACCTCGGCAATCCTATGGGCATCGGCCAGTTGGGCTACTCGAATGGTGATGGTTGTACTGCTCTTCAAATCCGTCTCCAAGGGTTCACGCGCCTTGTTCTATATTCTACATTTATACGGTCGGACCGTTATGACTTGATTGAAATTTATCTGACGGGCATCAACAAAGCGGTTCCCCAAGTGGTCGGATTTTGCCAATCTCGATTAGGTGAGGTTGAAATAATACATTGTTGGGCGTTACTGCCCGGGGTATCATTGTCGCTAACGCTGACCACTACGCCGATTTTATCCCCTTGCCCTCGCGCAAAGCCCAGGCTCTGCCAGGGAATAGCGGCTTCTAAGAAATAACCTGTGTCCGTCGGGGTTACGGCCACGGCGGTATCGACCAACGGTCTGGAGGCCAGCGAACTTAACTGCCAGAAGGCGGCGCGAGGTCCGCCGGTATCGGGCAGAAAGTCGATCTGGATATCATCGGCGCTGAGTTTAGCCTCGTCAAAATCGCTGTTCAAATCCAAATCAAGCAGAAGTTGGGGCGAGTCTCCCAGAAACAGGCGCTCGTCTCCGCCCGTATAGGTCACTAACCCGTCATCATTGACAATGAAAGCGGCGTAGAGGAATTCTTTATCAAAGGCCAACTGCATTCGAGCGCTCAGATCGGTCAGGCTGCCGGCGTCAGGAAATCGCGTCGAACAACCTTCATCGTGGGTGATGGTTGCCAGCGTCGTCCAGCCGAGACCCCATTGGGCCAGCGCGTCCCAATCATCCACATTTCCATCAATATCAATGGGACCGGCGGAACTGTCAGCCCCGACAAACGGCGCCTGAAAACTCCCGTTTTCGGTCGAACGGTCGGCCGAACTCGCCAGAATATTGACCACGGCGTCACTTTGCAAATTCTCGGTGATCGGCCGCGCCTGAATCTGATCGACCACCTCTCTGGTTTCGCCGGGCGGCGTCAGACTCAATCCCAGGAAACAGGCATCGCCCAGCGCCAGGCGGGCTTGATAAAAAAATCGCTGATCCCGCACGCTAAGGGTTTGGATTTCGCCGGGGCCGGCCTCCAGCATTACCCGGCCGATTTCATCATCGACCGCATCAAAAACCTGGAGCGACCCATTGCCGGCGGCAGTCCGGTTAAAAACGCTCACATCCAGGGCCTGGACTCGGGCTTGGATGGCGTTGAAATCCAGATCGATCAACCCGTTCACCACAGCCACATCCTGCACCCCATCGCCGTTGCAATCTTCCAGCGTGTAGTTGGGATTGCCAAAAATCCCCTGAGAATCAAGGGTCGCTATAACCGCGCCCTGTGTATCCCGACCAAAATCAAAGGGTGTGCCGGGTGGAGCCAGGTAGGGGATGGCCCCGGTATCGACCAGTATGTTGGCCGGCGCTAATAGTAGTTCGCTCAGAATGACTTCCGGGTCACTGTTGCGGGCTTGCCCCAGCCATGCTTCGGCATTTTTGCCGGCCGGGATAACCGGCCCCGGCGCCCCGGATCGCGTCACCCAACGCGCCTCCCCCGTGGTTAGCGTTTCAGTCGTGTCTCCGGCGGTGACTTGAAGATCGCCAGCCTTGGCTTCCAAAGCGACAATCCATTCCAGTCCGTTCTCGCCCTCGGTAATAACGGCAAAGCGCGTGCCGGTCGCCTGTACAATAGCGTAGGTGGTCTGCACGGTTAAG
>ERZ795053.2385-NODE-2385-length-22911-cov-22.022532_pt1 | contig 22911 bp, 14 predicted proteins | sample MGYA00375137_ERZ795053 | MGnify/ENA primary metagenome ERZ795053 (study PRJEB30182, sample SAMN05720284) | activated sludge metagenome | isolation source: Anaerobic digester | place: Hong Kong | collected 2014-12-17 ...
GGTGGAGCTCTCGGAGGTGGAGGTGGTCGCGGGTGGAGTGGTGGTGGTCGTGGTGGACGACGGCGAGCCCCACTCCTTCGAGACGGTGGCGGACCCGTTGTCGCCGGAGCAGGTGATGGTCAGCGAGGTCCGGTACGGCAGCGCCGGGAACTCGTTGTCGCCGTTCGTTGCGGTATACGCCTCGCCGCTGTCCAGGGTGCAGGCGACGGCGCCGTCGAAGTCACTCAAGGTGACCAGGACCGGCCAGCACGGCACAGCCGGCTCGCCACACGTGGTCGCTGCGCCCTCGCGGAGGTTCTCGGCGATCGGCCGCGGCGGGGCGACCGGAGTCCCCGTTGCCGAGACGGGCACGCTCTGCCCGGCTTCGTTGAAGGCGACGAGAGAGAAGACATAGGTCGTCCCATTGGTCAAGCCCGGGATGTCGACCCCACTCGTGGTGGATCCCAGCTCCAGGAACCCGCCCCCCGTGCCAGGCGCCCAGGTGAGCCGGTAGCCGGTCACGGAGGACCCGCCGCCGGCTGGCGGATTCCAGGTCAGCCGAACAAAGCCGTCCGTGGCCGTGGCCGCGAAGTTGCTGGGCGGGTTCGGCACCTGATCGATCCTGATCGGGGCGGACGAACGCGACGCCGCGCTGTAGCCCGCCTCGTTGTGGGCCCGGACCACGAAGCTGATCTGTTCGCCCCGGGGGAGCCCGGAGATCCGGCACGGCGACGCGATGCACGTCGTGGTCCTGCCGGCGCCCTCGACGGCGAAATGGTCGATGGGTGAGCCGTTGGCGGCGCCGGTGCGCCATGACACCTCGGCCGAGTCCGCGGCGGCGACGATTGCCGCTGTGACATCCGTCGGTGGGTCGGGCGTGCCGAGGATGGACAACGTGATCAGGCCATGGACCTGGCGATCTGCCGAGGCGGAGTCCGTCGCCGAGACCCCGACCGTGAGGATGCCGGAGGCGTCTGCAGCCGGTGTCAGCGTGACCCGGGAACCGTTGGTCTGGATCGAGACCGGAGCCCGGTTGTGTGGTGTCGCCGAAAGCACCCGGTAAACCGGGTTCGGAAGCGGAGACGTCATCGCCTCGGCGATGTCCACCACGACGGACCGCCCGGGAGCCACATGATCCAGACGGACGGGCACGATCGTCGGCAGCGGCACATCGGTCACCCGCACGCGCATGACTGCCGAGGCGCGCGGCTCGCCGGTGACGGCAACGGTGAACTCGCCCGCCGCACCGGGCTTCGCTCCCGTGCCGGCCGTGAGTCGTATGCGGTCCGTGCCGGAACCCTGGATCGTCACGCCCGGCACATCCCGGCTCCACGTCGCGTCGAAGGTCAGCCGCGCTGCGTCGGCCGGATCGGCGGTCCAGACCTGGCAGGCGCTCGCGATGTCGATGTCGACCGGACGCCCGCCCGCCACGAGATCAAAGGCGGTATCCGGGCAGCGCAACTGCGGCGCGTCGTCGCCGATCTGGACGGGAATGCTCACGAGGGAAGGCGTCGCAGCATCCGATCGAGCTCGGTCAGTGACCGCGAGCACCACGGCAGCCGGTCCGGCATCCTCGCCGGCCCTCACGGTGAGGGTCGTGCGAGAGGCCCGCGTGGTGGCTGCGTCTGCAGGCGTGGTCACCACGGGCTCGGGGACGTCGGCGAGCACCACATCGTCACCGGTCGGGGAGCTGATGAGCTCTGCGAGATCGACCGTCCGGCTCTTACCCACCGCGAGCTCGATGCCGGCGCCGGGCTTGGCGAAGGGGCCGCCCGAGCCTGCGGCTGGGACATACACGACTGCGGCGGCGCTGGAGCCGGCGGCGTCCTTGACGACATACGGCACCGCACGCTGCGCGTCGGTGACGGGGATGGTGATCCGGCCGCCCTTGACCGTGGCATCGGGCACGCCGACCGAGTCGACTGTCAACTGTCCGGAATCGCCGTCCGGGTCCAGGGCATTCGCCAAGACGTCGACGGTCGTCGAGTTCACCGAGGTGGCTTTCGCCACATGATCGGTGATGCGTGGCGGGATCTGTGCGTCCTTCGCGGCGCGGACCGTCACCGTGCTCAGAGACGAGGGGCCGGCGTTACCGGTCAAGCCGTACTTGATGACGAGCGATTCGCCGAGTCCGGGCACCTTCGCCGTCACTGGCCCGGTCTCGGTCAACAGGCCGACGCCCTCGGGGAGGTGAGTGTTGTGGTCGGCGAGGGGGACGATGTGCACCGGATCGCCAGCTCCGAACAGATCGTTGGCGAGCGGGCTGACGGTCACGGTTGCCCCCGGGGAGGCGGTGATCGAGTCAGGGATGGGCACCGCGAGTTGCGGATCGCCCACAGGCGCTATCGCGATTCGGACCGTGGCCTCGCCGACCCCGCCGAACGCGTCCGTCACGGCGTACCGGAAGCTGTCCGCTCCGGTGAAGTCCGGATAGGCCTGGTAGGTGAGGCTATTGGGGCTGAACGCCATCAAGCGGCCGAACCGCGGTGCCGAGGCGAGGCCGGTCACCATGGTCGTGTCGCCGTCCGGGTCGTGCTCACCGACGGGCACGGGGATGGTCACGCTGCCGCCCTGGACCACCCGGGCCTCGATGTCGGCCGGCGTCGGGGCGCCGTTGCCGGCGCTGCCGGTCGGGAGGGGGTTGACGGTCACCGTCAAGCGCCCGGATGCGCTCTCGCCGGTCTCGGTGAGAGCGACGTATTCGACGTTCACCGTTCTGGCCGCGGTGACCTTCGACGGCGCCAGATAGCGCACGGACTGGCCGGAGACGTATGCCGCGCCGATTTCGTCCTGCTCCGTCAGCTTCGGATCCAGCGGATCGGTGACCCGCAACCGGCCCGCGGCCGGCGCGTCGGGAACGGTGGCCAGCAAAGTCAGCGCCGAGCCGGAGAGGGCAGAGTCGTTGTCGAGGACCGGCACCAGGACGGAGTCGCCAGTGCGCACCGACGCGGTGTCGGCCCGCACGGTGACGAGGTCCTCCTCGACGGCCGGCAGCACCGCGACATCGACCTGACCCGTGGCCACCTCCTTGCCGTTGGTGACGGTGTAGGTCACGAGCGGAGGGGCACCCGTTTCCACTCCCGTCGGTGTGATCCGCAGCCACCGGCCGCCGACGACGGCGACCGACAGGGAATCCGCGGGAGTCGCGACCGCGGATTGCACGGTCAAGAGCGCGCCGGCGGGGTCTCGGTCATTGCCCAACACGTCCACGAGCACCGGCGACAGCCCGCGGATCGTTGCGGTGTCCGGCATCGCCAGCGGCGTGCGCCCCCTTCCCGCCTCCTGGACCTCGACCCGGATCTCACCTTCGGCTGGCTTCGCGGTCCCGTATGCCGCCTGATAACGGATGGTGTAGGTCCCGGGCACCTTCGCCATGACGCGAAGGGTTCCCTCTTCCAGATCCGTGACGACCGTGAGCGGCTTCTTCGGCGAGCGGGTGAACGTCGGGTCGCCATCGAGCGCCAGATGCGGGGCTGCACTGGTGGGATCCGAGCCGGGAAGGTCGTTCGCCAAGGGGTTGATCTGCACCGCCCGGCCAGCTTCGGTGACGACGACGTCGGGACGGGTGGTGGCCGGACGCCGGGTGGTGGCCTGGGGATCTTGCACCTCTATCCGCACCCGCTCCGCGGAACTGCGTTTCCGGCCGTCCGTGACGCGGTAGGTGATCTCCAGCGGTCCCGGTACGGCGGGAGCGGTCACTTCGAGTGCGCCCTCCCTGGCCTGCACCGAGGCCGAAGGTGCAGCGGCGGATTCGACCACCATCGCGTCGCCCTCCGCATCGCGCCAGGAACCCAGCACGGGAATGGTCAAGACACCACCCGCCGGCACCGTCCACAAGGGAGCGGATGCGCTCTTGCGTCGTGTCGGCGCGGTATTCGTCTTGTTCGATTTGGGGCGTACGGTCACGCGGCCGGTGGCGGAGGGCCCCCCGGCGTTCACCGTGAACGTGAACGATCCGGACTTGGCTTCCTTGTTCAAGGTGAAGCGCACCGTCTGCAGATCGGGCGCGATCGCGGCTGTTCCACCCTTGACCCCCGAGACCTCCGTCACGGCGAGGACTCGACCCGCGGGGTCGGTGACATGGTCGAGCACTGGGAGCACGGTCATCCGGCCGGCCCGGGCGCCGAATTCGGCCCGCTCGACCGTGGGTTTCCGGTTCGTGGTGTCGCCCGGATCCTTGCTGGTGCCCTGGTAGTCGGTTGCTGCCCGTTTCGGGCGGACCAGTCCGACCCAGTTGTCTGTCGCCTTGCGCTCCTCGACGTCGAAGAGCTTGCCGTCGGCGAGGTCGTTGATGACCACCTGACCCCGATTGACCCGTAACACCGGGCGCCGCAGCGACCCGGTGCGCTCGACGACCTGGTCTGTCGTCGCGCCTGCTCCGCAGCTGCGGGCGGTGGCTGCCCGTTGGCCGGCCCAGGCAGCGAAACCGCACCCATTCACGACGACGGGCCGAGCCGGTGCCCCGGTGCCCGCACCGAAGACGGAGCGGGCCGCCCCGCCCGCGATCGGAAGACGAAAGAGCGCCCGGCTGGTGGATACCAGCAGGTCAGGGTCTTCCGGGCCGGGCTGTTGCAGAACGACGTCGTCCTCTCCCGGCACCAGTTCGGGCTCGCGTTCGCCGATCTGTACGGTCCGTGCGACGGGGTCGGCGATGACGGTATGGGGGCCGACCAGCGTGACCGAAACGGCCTGGCGAGTTGCGGTCCTGCCCAGTTGCGGTTCGCCGAAGGCGTTGCTCCCCGTGCCTGGTTCGATGCGAACCGTCTGACCGGCCACGTCGGCGGCAAACACGGCACCGGTTTCGGACACGGCGAGATCGGAGATCGTCCCTTTCATCCCCCTCCCGCGCTGGGTGAGAGTCGCCAACGGCTTCGCGGCGGCGGCGAGGTCGCGCAGCTGGATGGGGACGCCCGCCGTGACGTCGCTGCGGTAGCGGATCGCCCAGACTTTGCCGGTCTCGGGATCCAGGGCGGCCATGGTGCCCCCACGCAGATCGAGGACGGCACCGTCGGCGATCACGACACCCTGGTCGGCCAGGGCGACACCGGTGCGCACGTCGACGGGATAGATCGTTGACGTGTTGCGATCGACCGCGACCACGGTCCCAGCGTCCTGGAGGACATCGAGAATGGACTCGTCCAGTTTTCGCGCGCTGCCCGGTGGAAAGAAGCCGGCGTCCAACGCTCCGGCCGCCCGGTTCAAGCGTCCGTAGAAGCCTTCATGGTCGTTGGTCACCCAGACACCGGCATCGTAGAGAGGGACGCTTCGCACGGTGAAGCCCGGTGCGCGCACGATCAGCCCCACGAGTAGCGTGAGGGCCGAACAGGCAACGACGAAGGCCGCGATCAGGCGCGCCGCCTTGGTGTTCACTGTGTCCTTTCCCTCCTGTTCCGGCCGCCCGGGTGCCACGACCCATCTCGGAGTATCCACCCAAATCGCCTCGTCGTCGTGTCCGCTAGATAGGGGACCCGCCGCGACTCGCTGACCGACGGAAGCCGGGCTAGTCGGTACACCTCGGCGACGAGTAGGCCTGGGTGGAGGCGCCCGATTCCCGGACGACGAGCACTTCGAGGCAGACGCGGCCCGTCGCGGTTAGTTCCAGCCGTGGCTCGTCGGTCACGCCGTCGCGGCCGTCATCGGTTCGCCAGCGGTAGGTGTCGGTCTCGAGGAGGCCCGCGTAATCCCATGTGAACGCCAGCTGGTTGCCGTCGCGTTTGCCTTCGATCTCGACCGTGCCCGGGGGCAGTGCGCCGGCATCGTTGCCGAGACCCGGCGTCACAGTGTCGGAGACGGTCGGCGCCGGGTGGCTGGCCTCGTCACCTCGGTGCCACGTCAGGTAGGCGCCAGCGGCGGCAAGGACGCCCACGGCGCAGGCAACCAATAGGGCGGAGCGCCGGCCGGAGCCCTGCCGCGCCTCGACGCGGTCCGGCTGCGCCCTAGACGGCTGCGGGACCGAGGGGGCTGGAGACTCCAGGTCCTGGCTGCGGCGACGCAGGGACGAGCCGTCGACCGTGCGCCCAGGCCCGTCGGCTCCGAGGGGCCGGGAGTGCTGAAGGGACGTCGATCCGGACGCCGGTTCGGGTCGCGCGGTCGCCCCGACCACGGGCCCGCGCCCACGATCCGGCCCCAGGGCGCGGATCCGTGTCTTGGCGACCTCGCCGGGCGCCGGGCCCGAAAGGGCAGGCGAGCGATCCTGGTGTGTTGTGACGACGAGCCGGGAGCGGGGCAGACGGGCCTCCTCCTCCACGACGCCGAGCGCGCGCGCGAAGGCCTCGGCGCTGGCATACCGCTGCGCCGGGTTCTTGGCCAGGCCGCGCGCCAAGACGCGCTCGAGGGAACTCGGGACGTCCGCCCGCCCGGTTGGTGGGGGCGGCGAGTCGCGGATCCGGCTCATTACCGCCAGCCGGGAGTTGTCTCCACCCGGGAGTTCGAAGGGCGACCTGCCGACAAGGAGATGCCACACGGTTGCGGCGAGGGAGTAGACATCGGTCGCAACGGAGCCTCTGGTGGCTGTGAAGAGCATTTCTGGCGGCGACCACGGAATCGAGACGCCGACGTCGTCGTCATCCGCGTCCGGGTCGACGACCAGGTGCGTCGCGACGCCGAAATCGGTCAACCCGGAAGCCCCCCACGGCAGAGTGAGGATATTGGCCGGCTTGACGTCTCGATGGATGATGCCCGCCAGGTGCGCGCTGTGCAGAGCCCCGCCGATTTCGACCCCAGCCGTCAGGACCTGTGCGAGGCTCAACCCGCGGCCGGTGGCCCGCTCGGCGAGGGTTTGGTCGGGGCAGTACGCCATCACGATGTAGGCAAGGTCGTCCCGCGTGGTGCCGACGGCGTGGATCGCCACGACGTTCGGATGGTGCAGGCGGGCCATCGTCGTCGCCTCGGTCTGGAAGCGTTGGCGCGCGGCGGCGTCGAGTGTCCCCTCGCGCAGCACTTTCACGGCGACGTCGCGCTCCAACGGCACTTCGCGGTAGAGGTACACGTCGCCGTAACCCCCGCTGGTGCTCAGAACACGAATGAATTCCAGGTCGGGGATGTGCGGGGGGCCGGCAGCCGCCTTCTTCACGGCGCCTCGAACGCAACCGTCGCGACGCCCGCGAGAATGACGACGCAGCCCGGCTCGATCGTTCTGGGGGTGTGCGGCGCCAGCCGCACGCGGGAACCATGTCCGTCGATCACTTCAGTGCCATTGGTCGAGTCCAGGTCGGTGACCGAGACGACTGCATCGACGCGCGAGATCAGCGCGTGCTGCGCGGAGACTTCATTGGTCGGATCCGAGATGCGGGCCAGGTGCGGCGGTATGGCCGGGTTGCCCGGGTGTTCTCGTGGCGCGCGGCCCATCACGATGTCCTGGTCCCGATCCATCACGAAGGCTTCGCCGTCGGGCAGGCGGATCGTGCCTGCCGCGGTTTTCGGGCCCACGGTAGGCGGGTCGGCGGCGGGTGTGAGGAGGTCCGCGCGCATGATCGTGGCATCCATGTCGCCGTCCGGGTCGGGTCCGACGAGATCCGGAGCAGGCGGGGGCGGGGGAAAGCTCGGTGAGAAGTGGTCGGCGAAGACGTCCACCTGCCCGCCGGCCATGACAGTGCGTTCCCCCGAGAACCACGGGACTTCGAGCCGGGCGTCCGGTAGCGACGGCGGTGGCGTGGGGTCGCCCTCCGGCGGGGCAGCTCCATCCCCGTCCGGAGGTTCGGCTGGTTCGGCAATCGGCGCATTGCGAAGCTGCGGATTCTCGACCGGTACGGCACCTGAGTCGGGGGCGTCCGCGTCTGCGAACTCGACCGGTGCCGGCGGTGTGCTCTCGCCCGGCGAATCCGTCATAGCCGAGGATTGCTCACTCGAGGCTTCGGAACCGGTGGCGCCGGCTGTGAGGACGCCTGCATCCTCGACGGTGGGCCAGGCAGCAGCGCTCGCGGGAGTGCATCTGACGGCATCGGCCGAGGTGACGCCAGCTACGATCGGCACCCGCGCCTCACCGGCATCCGCACCCAGCGTCAGAACGACGGTGGATACCGCACCGAACTCCCGGTCTGCGACGAGCCGTGCCGTGTCGACCGCGTGTCGGCCTTGGGCATTCTCGACCACGGCAGCGCCGCTGCCGCGGACGAGCACCCGAACGGACCCCTGTGCGTCCAGCCCGCACATCGCGAAATCGGGGGCATTGCGCAACCCTGACGAGAAGACGATGTCGACAGCAGCCTCGAGCCCATCGGACAAGAGGGCGGTCAGCAGCTTCGTGGGCAAGGAGCCTGCGGGGTCGCCCGACACGAGCACGGCGCATCCGGGCGCGACGACGGCGACCGCCGCCCCAGGTGCATAGTGCATGACCTCCGACGCCGTCAGTACATTGTGCACGGTTTGACGATATGCCCGCGTCGAGGATTTTGGGAATGCTGGCCGCTCCTGGACGGTGCCGGCCTGGTGAGGGCGGGTGTATCAGGGGCGTCCAACCCGCCTCTGCACTGGAGACGTCCCCCCGAACACGTGCGGAGCAGGACATGATCATCCTCGTCGTCGGCGATATCCACCCGATGGTGGTGGACGGGATCGCCCATCTCGTGCGCACCTCGGGACCGGAGATCCGGTGGCGCGGCGCGGGTGCCTCGTGGCCGGACGTGCTCGAGCTGGCCGGCGGACCGGCCTCGGGGCCACGCGTCGTGCTGGTCGAGCCGGCGATCGGGCCGGCGCACGAGACGGAGGCGGCCATCCGGGAGCTGACGCAGCGCGGCGTGGCGGTCGTCGTGCACACCGCCGACCTGCGGCCGGTGCCGATCCGCCGGGCGGTCACGGCCGGCGCGTTGGGCGTGGTGCTCAAGACCCACTCGCGCGACGCCGTGCTGGCGGTCGTCCGCGCGGCCGCGGCCGGGACCTTCACCACCTCGAGCGAGTGGGCGCGCCGGCTGGTGTCCGATGCGCGGATGACACCGCAACTCAGCCCGCGCGAGGAGGAAGTGCTGCGCCTGCTGGCGATCGGGTTACCGCGCAAGGTGATCGGCCGGCACATGAGCCCGCCCGTGGCGACGACCACGGTCGTGACCTATCTCAACCGCATGTGCGAGAAGTATCGCGAGATCGGCCGGACGATCTCGTGTCCCGCCGACGTGCTGCGCTTGGCGGCCGAGGACGGCTATCTCGACCTGGGCGGCAACTACCCCCGCGGGTCCCTCGAGGCCGCGAGCTGACCGGCGACAGTTATCGTCACAACCATCGGGGCTTGTGCGGCGTCTTCCTTGGTGACGCCGACGCTGACCAGGAGACGCCATGAACCACCGCCATCGCCTTCCCACTGCCCGCATGAAAGTGGCCCGTGGGGTGGCCCTCATGGCCTCACTGCTCCTCGCCCTGGTCACCCCGGCGGCCGCGGCGGGCGGGCCGGACGTGACCGTCACCGGCCGGCTGTCGTATGTCGTCCTCGACCCCGGGCTGGGCCCGGACGCCGACCGCAGCGCACCGGCGCAGGCCCGGACCCGGGCGTCGCTGACGATCGCCGGGACCACCGTGCCCGTCGCGTCGGCGGTGGCCGACGGACTGGCGGCCGGTGAGGTCACCGTCCGGGTGACGGCGAGCGCCACGGGACGGACGACCCCGTCGGCCATCGCGGCGGACCTGCGCTCCGGCGCGGCCCGCATCGACCAGCTCGCGCCCGCCGCCGGGCAGCGTTCGGAGCCGCCGGTGCTCGGTCAGCACCATGTCACCGTCGTGCCGCTCTATTGGAGTGCGCCCCCGGCAACCACCAACGCCTTGGTGGGCACCACCATGACGGCGGTCGACAGGTACTTCAACACCCAGACCCACGGCAAGATCCGCTTCGAGCTCACCAGGATCCTCCCGGCGGAGAAGGTCACGCTGAGCCCGGAGGACATCGAGTACTGCGCCACGAGCCAGCTCGAGGACCGGGCGCGAAAACTGGCGAACCTGCCCAAGGACCAGTACCACCACGTCGTGGTCCTCATGCAGTACAACCCCAACTGCTTCTTCGCCGGTATGGCATCGATCGGTCAGGACGCGTTCGGCGGCGAGATGGTCGTCATCAACGACACTCCTTCGCAGGTCGTCTGGGCCCATGAGTACGGTCACAACCTCGGCCTGATCCACAACGCCGGCCGGGTGTGTTGGTCCGATCGCGCGCACCAGCACGCCGTCCCGCTGTCGAACGACTGCCAAGACGTCACCTATGAGGATCCCTTCGACCTGATGGGGCACGGGTGGTGGGGCTGGGCCGGCATCAGCTCCGCGCACCAGGAGAAGCTCGGCGTCCTGCCCGCCGGCGACCGGTTGGCCCTGTCCTCGGGCGGCACGGTCACCCTCAACTCGATGAGCACCGGCTCCGGCCTGCGCAGCGTCTATCTGGAGGTGGGCGGCGCCTTGTGGGACGTCGAATACCACGTTGCAGCCGGGCAGGAGAGCTGGATCGACGACGAGACCTACACGGGATACGACGGAGTCGAACGCACCTCGCCTGGTGCCGGGGTCGTGGTGCGCCGCATCTCCGCGACGGCCGACCTGTACGAGGAATGGGCCGTCGTCAATCCGCACATCGAAGGTGACGGCAGCCGCTTCGAACGCCACCCCGTGCTGACGGCTGGGGAGAGCCTGGCCGTGCCCGGCGGCCTGCTCACGATCACGGTCAAGGCCACCACGTCCACGACGGCGACGGTCACGCTCACCACGCGGGCCGACGGGGTGACGCGGTGGGCCGGGGCAGACCGCTACGAGACGGCCGCCAATATCGCCCGGCTGGCCTTCCCGGGCGTCCGGGAGATCTACGCCGCATCCGGCCTGCTGTTCACCGACGCCCTCAGCGGCGCGCCGGTGGCCGGCATGCGGGGGAAGCCGATGTTCCTGATGATGCCCGACCAGATCCCGAACCGGGCCTTCATGGAGTTGATCCGCCGGGACCCGACGTCGGTGACCCTGCTCGGCGGGCCGGCGACGCTGTCGGAGGACCTGCGGATCCAGCTCGACAGCGAGTTCGGCGCCGTTTCCCGGATCGCCGGCGAGGACCGGTATGCCACCTCGGCCGCGATCTCCCGCAAGGGGTTCACCCCCGGAGTCTCGGTCGCGTATGTCGCGTCGGGGCTCGTCTTCCCCGACGCCCTCTCGGGGGCGCCGGTTGCGGCGCGGGATCGGGGCCCGGTGTTGCTGACCGACGACGACACTCTGCCGGCCCCGGTCGCGGCCGAACTGACTCGGCTGCAACCGGATTCGGTCGTCGTCCTCGGGGGGCCGGCTTCGGTCGGGGAGTCCGTCCTGGAGGAGATCGAGCAGGCAGCCGGCGTCACGCCGGAGCGCGTGTCCGGAGCCGACCGGTATGCCGTGTCCGCCGAGATCTCCCGGCGCGCCTTCCCCTCGGGTGCCGACCTCGTCTTCGTCGCCTCCGGTGAGAAGTTCACCGACGCCCTGGCGGGCGCCCCGGCTGCGGGGGCCAAGAAGGCGCCGATGCTGCTGGTCAAGGAGAAGGCGATCCCCGCGGTCGTGGCCGGCGAACTCGCCCGGCTGAACCCCAAGGAGATCATCGTCCTCGGCGGCGACGCCACCATCAGCCCCGCCGTCGAGATGGCCCTCGGGGATTACGTCGACTGACGCAGGTAGGTACGGGTCCGACACCCGTCTTTTTGAACACGTTCAAAAAGTGGTAGCGTCACGCCATGGGCAAGACGGAGGAGACGCGGGAGAAGCTGGTGGTGGCCGCCTTGGCCTCGTTCCGCGAGCGGGGTTACGACGCCACGACGATGCGCCTGATCGCTGCGGAAGCCGGTGTGTCGCAAGGCAATGCCTACTACTACTTCGAGGGCAAGGAGGCCTTGGTCCAGGAGCTGTATGTCCGCATCCAGGCCGAGCACCGGGCCGCCGTGGCCGGGCGACTGCGCAGCGGGGCATCGCTCGCGCACAACCTGGCGACGGTGCTGCATACCGGCCTCGACGTCATGGCGCCCTATCACTCCTTCGGCACGACCCTCCTGCAGTCCGCACTGAGGACCACCTCTCCGGTCAGCCCCTTCGCACCCGACTCCCAGGCGGCGCGCGAGGCGGCGATCTGGCTGATGCGCGAGGCCGTCGACCGCAGCCGGCCGCGCATCGGCGGACGACTCGGGGAGCAGCTGCCACGGCTGCTCTGGCTCGCCTACCTCGGCGTCACGCTTCACTGGGTCATCGACGGCAGTCCGGGGCAGCAGCGCACTCGGGAGCTCGTCGACCGGGTCAGTCCGTTGCTGGGCAAGGCGATCCGGCTCGCCGGGACACCCGTCGCCAAGCCCTTCGTCACCGACCTCACCGCCCTCGTCGACGCCATGACGGCGCCAGGACGGGCCGGAACGCCATGAGCGTCGTTGTCATCGCCGGGGCCTCGGGCTTCATTGGCCGCCACCTCAGTGCGGCCTTCGCGGCCGAGGGGTGGCAGGTGCGCACCATCGGCCGGGGTGTCGGCGCCGATGCCCGATGGGGCAGCGACCTGCGTCCGGCGCTCGACGGGTCGCTGGCCGTCGTCAACCTGGCCGGGCGCTCGGTCAGCTGCCGCTACACCAAGAAGACCGCGGACGAGATCTTCAGCTCCCGCACCGAGACCACCGCGGCGCTCGGCAGCGCCATCGCCGACACCGCGAATCCCCCTGCGGTGTGGCTCAATTCGAGCACCGGCACCATCTACCGGGAGGCCCGCGACCGGCCCCAGGACGAACGCACCGGCGAACTCGGCACCGGGTTCTCCGTCGCCGTCGCCCGGGCCTGGGAGCACGAGCTGTATGCCGCGCCCGCCCCGGTCCGCAAGCTCGCCTTGCGCACCGCCATCACGCTCGGCGCCGGTGGCGGTGCCCTCAGTCCGCTGATCAACCTGGCGCGCCTGGGTTTCGGCGGCCGGCAGGGAGACGGCGCACAGGTGGTCTCGTGGATCCACGTCGACGATGTGTATGCCGCCATCCGCCACCTCATCGACGCCCCGGACATCAGCGGGCCGGTCAATCTCGCCAGTCCGCACCCGGTTCCCAACGCCGAGCTGATGTCGTTGGTGCGCAAAGAGTTCGGCTGGCTAGCGGGGGAGGAGGCACGCGGCATACCGTTGCCGCGCGCAGCGCTCGGCATCGGCGGACGGATCATCCGGACCGAGCCCGAACTCGTTCTCAAGAGTCGCTGGCTGGCGCCGACGGTGCTGCAAGAGAGCGGTTTTCGCTTCCGCTATCCGGAGTTGGCCGATGCCCTCGCCGCGATCGGCCGGTCGACGCCCCGAGGGCTGCTGCCCGTCCAGCTCGGCTGATCCCCTCCCCCGAACGACGGCGTCCGCGGGGACGGTCGCGATATCGACCGTCCCCGCGGACGCCGGTCTTGCAGGATGCTGGGCTTGCGGGGGTGTTGGGCTTGCGGGGGTGTTGGGCTTGCAGGGGCTGGGCTCAGCCCCAGTTGTCCTTGGTCCGGTCGCCGGCGTCCTCGACACGGTCGGCCGCGTCGTTGATGGAGTCGGCGGCGGTGTCGGTGGCGTTCTCGATGCGGTCGCCGAGGTTGTCGCCGGTCTCGTCGAGGGCGTCACCGGCGGCATCCTGTGCCTCGGAGACCTGGCCCTTGGCGTCGTCGAACGCGTCGGAGGTGGCGTCCTTCGCGTCGTCCGCGGCGTCGCCGGCCTTGTCCTTGAGTTCGGCGGCCTTGTCGCTCGCCTTGTCCTTGACCTCCGCAGCCTTGTCGGCGACGGTGTCCTTGACCTCGGCGGCCTTGTCCTTCGCCGCGGCGGCGACCGACGCCGCCTTGTCCTGCAACGAGGAACCGGTGTCGCTCGCCATCGGCGAGCGCGCGGCATACGGGTCGCTGGCGGGCACCGCCCAGGGGTCGGTGGCGGGGGTCTTGCGGCGCGTCAGGACGTATGCCGCGCCGCCGGCGAGGGCGGCGAGCAACAGGAACGGACCCCACGAGCGCTTCTTCGGCTTCGCCGTCGCCTCACCCTTGAGCACCGCGAACGCCTCCGGCGCCCGGTGCGCGGTCTCGGCGGCCTGGTCCTTGGCCGACAGCGCGCCCGCGGCGACGGTGGCGATGGCCCCGGCGACCTTCGGCAGGACATCCTCGACCAGCGTGTTGCGGGCGGTTTCGACACGAGGTGCGGCGGCGTCATACCCGTGGGCGGCCGCTTCGCGAGCGGCAGCGGCCCGCTCCTTGGCGACATCCACGGCCGGGGCGGCGCGCTCCATCAGGTGCGAGGCGCGCTCGCCGGCCTTCTCACTCGCGGCGGCGGCCCGGTCACGCAACTCCGCGGCGCGGTGCGCGGCGGCGGCGCGGGCGTCGGCGGACTGGTCCGCGACATACGACGCACGGTGTGAGGCCCGGTCAGCTGCTTCCTCGCGCATCTCGGCGGCCTTCTCCGCGGCGGTGTTGACGTAGTCGGCGACCGCGGCCTTGGCCTTCTCGGTCTTCGACGGGGGCTTGCTGCACAGCATGGTCTCTCCTTCGGGATGCGGTCGTATCTGGCCTCCATCCTGCCTCCTCCACACGGGCGATGCGTCGTTAGGGGCCGACGAAGTGACCGCTCCCAGGGAACTCACAGGGAACGCGTGATTGACTTGGCGCCATGAAGGCAACCCTGCACACCAACCTCGGCGACATCGTGGTCGAACTCTTCGACAACCAGGCCCCCAAGACCGTCGCCAACTTCACCGGCCTCGCCTCCGGCGAGAAGGAGTACAAGGACGACGCCGGGCGCTCCAACCCGACGAAGTTCTTCGACGGGCTCGGATTCCATCGCATCATCCCCGGCTTCATGATCCAGGGCGGCTGCCCGCTCGGCCAGGGCATCGGCGGCCCGGGCTACACCTTCGACGACGAGATCCACCCCGAGCTGGCGTTCGACCGGCCCTACCTGCTCGCCATGGCCAACGCCGGCAAGCGCATGGGCAAGGGCACCAACGGCTCCCAGTTCTTCATCACCGTCGAGCCCACGCCGTGGCTGCAGGGCAAGCACACGATCTTCGGTGAGGTCACCGACGACGCTTCGCGCCAGGTCGTCGACGCGATCGCCGCCGTGCCGACCGGGCCCAACGACAAGCCGGTCGAGCCGGTCGTCATCGAGTCGGTCGAACTCTCCTGAGTCCGTCCGCGTTATTGACCGCGTGACCCCTATGCCGCGCCCGTTCCCGGGAACGCCGGGGAGCGCCGGATGACCGAGCCGTATGCCGGTCCCGGCGCCCCCGCGCCCGTGTGTCCCCGCCACCCCGACCGGATCTCGTATGTCCGCTGCCAGCGGTGCGGCAACCCCACATGCCCCGAGTGCCAGCGGGCCGCTGCCGTTGGGGTGCAGTGTGTTTCGTGCGTCGCCCAATCGGCGCGAGAGCACCCGAGGACCAAGACGGTCCTCGGTGCCCGGACGGGGGACCGGGGCGGCCGGCCGATCGTCACGCTGATCCTCATCGCCGCGTGCGTGGGCATCTGGCTGCTGGAGCAGGCCAGCCGCAGCGACGAGATCTTCTACCGGTTCGCGCTCTCCCCGGCCATCGGGGAGGAGGAGCCGTGGCGGTTCGTCACCTCGGCCTTCCTGCACGGGCCGCCGATGCACATCCTGTTCAACATGTTCGCCCTGTGGATGCTGGGCTCCTATCTGGAGCCGCTGCTGGGCAAGGTGCGCTTCCTGATCCTCTACCTGGTCAGCGCCATCGGCGGCGGGGTGGCCTACATCTTGCTCAACCCGGTGACCGCGACCGGCGGGGTCGTCGGTGCCTCGGGCGCGGTGTTCGGGCTGTTCGGCGCCTTGATAGTCCTCAACCGGGCCCTCGGGCGCAGCACCCAGGGCATCATGCTCAACCTCGCGATCAATGCTGCCCTGCCGCTGCTCTATCCGAATATCGCCTGGCAGGCGCACGTCGGCGGCTTCCTCACCGGCCTGCTCCTGGCGTTCGTCTTCGCGCGCGGCCGGCGCAATGCGGCGGTGGCGTACGGCGGCGCCGCGGCCGTCACCGGCGCGATCGTCGCCGCCGGCGTGGCGCGCTACCTGACCGGCTGAGGCCGCTTTCCGAGGCGACCGCTTTCCGAGCCGCCGGACCGGGCGGCATACCATCCCCCCGGGAATCACACCGGTGTCATTCGTCCCCAGCTGTGGACAACTGGGTGGATAACGCACAGTCCGGGGATAACCCTGGGGACAACTGAGGACAAGCGGGCCTTAGTTGCGCCGTGACGCTTGTCGTGAGCTCGAGTGAGCGGACCATGCCGACGACTGAACGGTCGCCCGATCGAGCGCGGCGGCGGCTTACCGCCAGTTGGTGGTCATGCCGAAGCCGGCGAGCATCAGGGCGAAGCCGACGCCGAGGTTCCAGCGGCCGAGGGCCTCGATGGGGTACTGCTGCTTGGTGATGTAGAAGGTCACGACCCACAGCAGGCCGAGGATCATCAGGCCGAGCATGACCGGGACGTACCACGAGGGGTTGCCGGTCTTGACCTTCTGCGCGCGGGGCGCTTCCTGCGGGGTGTAGGTCGCCTTCTTGCGGCCCTTCGACTCTGGCACGTGCGGATCTCCCTGTGCGTCATTCGCGGAACTGGCCTCCAGGGTAGTCGACGCACGAGCCGGTCCTGCGCGAATGACCTACTGTGGGGGCACCATGACCGAGCAGGAGCCTCAGCCGGACCGGCGCGCAGCCCGGCGGTCGGCCGCGCGGGTCGCGGCCTCCCGGTGGCGGCGCTGGCTCGTGCTGACCCGCCGACCGACGATGTGGTCGCTGCTCGTGCCGATCGTGGCGGTCCTCGCGGGCATCCTGTTCTCCACCAGCGGTCAGGCCTCCCGCGGCACCGACCTGCGCTCGGACGCGCCCGGACTCGCCGACGTCATCCGCGAGCGTCAGCGCCTGATGGCCGACCGAGTGGGCGAGGTCGCCGCGGTCCGCGCGGACGTCGACCGGCTCACGGCCGCGGCCGCTCCCGGGAGTGAGCGGATCGCGAAACTGTCCGGTGCGGCCGACGCGCTCGCCGCGGGCGCGGGCACCGCCGCGGTCGAGGGGGACACCCTCACCGTCGCCCTCGACGACTCGCCCCTGACCAGCGATCAGCTGCCCGAATGGGCGACCGTGGACGACATCGTCGTGCACCAGCAGGACGTGCAGGCCGTCGTCAACGCCCTGTGGCGCGGCGGCGCCGAGGCGATGATGCTCATGGACCAGCGGGTGATCTCGACCAGCGCCGTCCGGTGCGTCGGCAACACCCTGATCCTGCAGGGCCGCGTCTATTCACCGCCGTTCGTGATCAGCGTGATCGGCGATCCCGCCGCGCTGGAGGCCGCCCTGGACGCCGACCCGACGATCGATCGCTATCGGGAGTACGTCAGTGCCCTCGGCCTGGGCTATGCGGTCGAGCGCACCGGCATCAAGACCTTCCCCGCCTTCGCCGGCACCCTCTCCCTCACCTCCGCCCGGGTCGCCGACTAACCGCTGCCTCGCCCCACCAACGTCGCGGGGAGAGGGTCAGCCGGCGACGACACGGGCGATGCCGGCGGCGTCCCGGACGAGCGGGCTCAGGCCCTCGGCGGCGGCGACGGCGGCGGGGTCACCGCATACGGCCAGCCAGTTCGCGAGGAGGCGGTGGCCCCCATGGGTCAGGACACTCTCGGGGTGGAACTGCACGCCGTGCAGGGGCAGGTCGCGGTGGCGGACGGCCATGATGATGCCGCTGTCGGTATGGCCGTTGGCGACCAGGGAGTCCGGCAGCGTGGGCGGGTCGATCGTCAGGGAGTGGTATCGGGTCGCCGTGAACGGATCCGCCAGCCCGTCGAGCACACCGGTCCCGTCGTGGTGCACCTGAGACGTCTTGCCGTGCAACAACTCCGGCGCCCGGCCGACGGTCGCCCCCATGACCACCCCGAGGGCCTGGTGCCCCAGGCACACCCCCAGCATGGGCTGGCTGCGTTCGGCACACGCGGCGATCATCGCCATCGACACCCCGGCCTCCTCAGGTGTGCCCGGCCCGGGCGAGATCAACACCCCGTCGAAGCCGGTGCCCTCGTCCGGTGTGATCGCGTCATTGCGCACCACGGTCGTCTCGGCGCCGAGTTGCTGCAGGTAGCCGACGATCGTGAAGACGAAGCTGTCGTAGTTGTCGACGACGAGGATTTTGGCCATCGGCTGATCGTATGGTCAGTTGCGCAGCGGGGGCGCGGACGTCTGGGAGATGGTCGGTATCGTGTTGCCCGTGTTGGTCCCGCCGCCGGTGCCCGTGTCGGTCGGGGGCGGGGTGGTCGAGGTGGACGTCGCGGTGTCCGTCGATGTCGTCGGTTCGGTCGGCGGCGGGGTGCTCGACTGGGTCGTCGTGATCGTCGTCGTCTGCACGATCGTGCGCGGCTTCGCCAGGGTCAAGGTCACGGTGGTGCCGACGTTGACCTCGCCCTTCTTGGGGTCGGTCCGTAGCACCGTGTCCTCGGTTTCGGAGCTCTCCTCCAGGACGGTCAGGACCGGCAGCTTCAACTCCGCCAGAATGGCTCGGGCCTCGTCCTGGGTCTTGCCGACCAGGTCGGGCAGCGCGACCTTCCCAGTGCCGACGGTCAGGTCGACCTCGTCGCCCTCGGCGGCGTCGGCATACTCCTCCGGCGTGGAGGAGACGACCTCGTCCTTCTTGGCGTCGGGGGAGTCGAGCGATCGCACATCTCCGAGTTCGAGCCCGGCATCCTCCAACGCCGCGGTGGCCTCGTCGAGCGTGAGCCCCGCCAGCGGCGGGACGCGCGTCGCGGCCGGACCGCCGGACACGGTGAGGTTGATCTGCTTGCCGGCCAGCTGTTCGGTGCCGCCCTTGGGGTCCTGATCCATCACCTTGTCCTTGTCGTATTCGGACGAGGGTTGATAGGACGAGCTGACCTCGAAGCCGGCGGCTTGCAGGTCGCTGCTGGCCTTGGTCAGGGTCTTGCCCACGACGGACGGCACCGTCACATATTCGGGCCGGGAGTCCAGATAGGTCTTGGCGGCGAACCCCAGCACCCCCACGGCGAGCAGCAGGATCGACGCGATGAGCACGCCGGACCCGCGGCGCCGCGGCTCGTCATACGGCTGCTCGGGCGCCAGCACGTCGACGGGGGTCGGCGGGATGTGCTGCGCCGGGGCGACGACGGCCGTGGGTTGGTCGGCGCGCAGGGCTGCGTATGCCGCTGCGCTGACCGGCCGTCCCAGCCGCACCGAGCGCAGGTCGTCGCGGAAGTCTTCCGCCTCCTGATATCGCTGCTCCCGGTCCTTGGTCAGGGCCAGGGCGATGACGGCGTCGAGATCCTCGGAGACCGCCGGGTTGAGGGAGGAGGCGAGCGGCGGCGGCTTCGAGACGTGCTGATAGGTCAGCGACACCGGCTCCCCGACGAACGGGGTGCGCCCCGTCAGCAGTTCGAAGAGCAGGCACCCGGTCGAGTAGAGGTCGGAGCGGGAGTCGACCGTCAGGCCCTCGGCCTGTTCGGGGGAGATGTACTGCGCCGTGCCCATGACCGAGGAGGTGTGCGTCATCGTCGCCTGGGTGTCGGCGACCGCGCGGGCGATGCCGAAGTCCATGACCTTGACGGTGCCGTCGCCCGCCACCATGACGTTGGCGGGCTTGATGTCGCGGTGCACCATGCCCATCTCGTGCGAATAGGCCAAAGCGTCCAGGACGGACTCGGTGATCCGGGCGGCCTCCTGCGGCGGCAGGTCCCCATGCTCGTTGAGCAACTCCCGCAGGGTGTAGCCGTCGACGTATTCCATGATGATCCACGGCACCGGCACGCGTGCGCCGCCGGTCTCGGTGAGCTGGTCCTCGCCGGAGTCGTAGACGGCGACGATATTGCGGTGGTTCAGCCCGGCCACCGACTGCGCCTCCCGGCGGAAACGGGAGAGGAAGTGGGCGTCGCGGACGTGATCGCTGCGCAGGATCTTGATGGCGACCGTGCGGCCCAGGCGGGTGTCGTAGCCGTGGTGGACCTCGGCCATACCCCCGCGGGCGATCAGCTCGCCCACTTCGTACCGGCCGCCCAGGAGCTTGGGCACATGGATGGTCATTCGGGCCCCCTAGGGAGGTTCGGGGAGCTGGTCATGAGCGGACCTCGCGCAGTAATCAGGCGAAGCGAGGCGGGGCGGGTCACACGCGCTGCGTGGGAGGAACTTCGTGGGGTCGCGCTCATGAGTTCAACACCGCCTCCATGACGGACTTGGCGATGGGTCCGGCGACGGCGCCGCCCGAGGCCTCGCTGCCGGCGTTGCCGCCGTCCTCGACGACGACGGCGACGGCGACCTTCGGGTCGGCGGCGGGAGCGAAGGAGACGAACCAGGCGTGCGGGGCGGCGCCCTTGGCGTGCTGCGCGGTGCCGGTCTTGCCCGCCACGTCAACGCCCGCGATCTGCGCTGCCGTGCCGGTGCCCGAGGTGACCACGTCCTTCATCATGGTCGTCAATTGCCGCGCTGTGCTTGTTGAGACCGCCTCGGATAGCCGCTCGGGCGTGGCCTCGTCGATCGTCTGCAGCTGGGAGCCGAGGACGCGGCGCACCAGATAGGGCTTCATGACCTCCCCGCCGTTGCCGATGGCGGCGGCCACCATGGCCATCTGCAGCGGGGTGGTGCGCACGTCATACTGGCCGATCGCGGCCTGCGCGGTGTTGGGTTCGTTCATGTTCGCCGGGACCGAGCTGGCCGTCGCCCGCATCGGCACGGTCAATGTCTGACCGAACCCGAACTTGCCCGCCTGCTCCCGCAGCGCCTCCGCGCCGAGCTGCATCCCGAGGCTCGCGAAGGCGGTGTTGCACGAGATCTCCAGCGCGTGGATCAGCGTCGTCTTGTCATTGGGCCCGCACGGGGCGCGGTCGTGGTTGGCGAGGGGGGCCGCGACGCCGGGCAGCTGGAGCGTGGCCGGGCCGGGCACGGTGGAGTTCTGCGTGTACGTGCCGGACTCGAGCGCCGCGGCGGCCGTGACGAGCTTGAACGTCGAGCCGGGCGGGTAGAGGTCGCCGGCGATGGACCGGTTGATCAGCGGGTCGCCCTCGTCCTTGAGCAGCCGCGGCCATGCCTTTTCGACCGCGCCGATGTCGTGCGAGCTCAGCTCCGCCGGGTCGTATGCCGGGTGGCTGACCATCGCGAGGATGGCCCCGGTCTTCGGGTCGAGGGCGACGACGGCGCCGCGCTGGGTGCCCAGGCCGCGGTCGGCCGCGGTCTGCGCGGCCGGGTTGATGGTCAGCTCGAGGGAGGCGCCGACGGGGTCCTTGCCGGTGAGCAGGTCGGAGACGCGGCGGTAGAAGAGCTTGTCGCTGCGGCCGGAGAGCAACTCGTCCTCGGCGCCCTCGATGCCGCCGCCGGCGCCGTAGACATAGGAGTAGTAGCCGGTGACATGCGAATACAGCTGTGCCATCGGGTAGCGCCGGTCCCACTTCAACTCCCCGTCGGTCGCGACCGAGCGGGCGATGGCCTCGCCGCCGACGAGGATGGAGCCGCGCTCGCGGTTGTAGGACGCGAGCAGGGTGCGCTTGTTGTCGGGCAGGTCGTTGATCTTCTTCGCGGCCGCGAACTGGATCCACGAACTGGAGACCAGCAGGCAGAAGAACAAGGCGGCCGCGATGGCCGACAGCCGGCGGATGGGGGAGTTCATCGGCCGCCCACCGCCGCCGGGATCGGGCCGCTGTCGGCGGTGTCGAGGACCGGCTGGCGGGCCTGGTCGCTGATCCGCAGCAGCAGCGCGACGAGCGTCCAGTTCGCCAGCAGGCTCGAGCCGCCCGAGGACAGGAACGGCATCGTCAGGCCGGTCAGGGGGATGACCCGGGTGACGCCGCCGACGACGACGAAGCATTGCAGGGTCAGCGAGAACGCGAGGCCGGCGGCGAGCAGCTTGCCGAACCCGTCGCGGACGCCGACGGCGATCCGGAACCCGCGCTCGGCGAGCAGGACATAGAGGATCAGGATCGCCATCAGGCCCACCAGCCCGAGTTCCTCACCGAAGCTGGCGATGATGAAGTCGGACTCGGCGAAGTAGGTGATGTAGGGCCGGCCCTGCCCCAGCCCGGTGCCGAGCAGGCCACCGCTGGCCATCCCCATCAGCCCCTTGGCGAGCTGGTCGGACTGCGCGACCGCCTCGGGGCTGAACGTGTGCAGCCACAGCAGCACCCGGGTCTGGACGTGGCCGAAGAGGCGGAAGGCGATGACAGCGCCGCCGGCGGCGAGCAGCAGGCCGATCGCGATCCACCCGACCCGCTCGGTCGCGACATAGAGCATCGCGACGAACAGGCCGAAAAAGAGCAGGGCGCTGCCGAGGTCCTTCTGCCAGAACAGCACGGCGAGGCTGATGGCCCACATCAGCAGGATCGGGCCGAGGTCGCGGCCGCGGGGGAACTGCATCCCCAGCACCCGCGGTCCGGCGATGGACAGGACATCGCGGGTGCGCACCAGGTAGCCGGCGAAGAAGACGGCCAGCACGATCTTGGCGATCTCACCTGGTTGGAAACTGAAGGGCCCCAGGCCGATCCAGATCCGGGCGCCGTTGATCTCGCGTCCGATGAACGGGAAGAGCGGCAGCAGCAGGAGCACCACACCGGCGGTGCCCGCCAGGAAGGTGTAGCGGCGCAGCGTGCGGTGATCCCGCAGCCAGAGCAGCACCCCGATCGCGATCGCGACGCCGAGCGCGCTCCACGTCAACTGGCGCAACGCCATACCCTCGCCGAGCTCGTTGCCCTTGGCGATGTCGAGGCGGTGGATCATCACCAGACCCAGCCCGTTGAGGAGGGTGGCGATGGGCAGCAGCAGCGGATCGGCATACGACGCGGTCCAGCGCAGCACGAGGTGGAAGACGACGGCGATCGCCAGCACCCCGCCGACCTGGGTGGCGAGATTGGCCGGCCAGGCGCCGTGGGCGCTGGCCTCGACGGTCGCATAGGCGAGGGTGATGATGGCGACGGCGAACAACAGGAGCAGCAGCTCGACGTTGCGGCCGCGGCGGGGGCGCAGCGAGGTGACGACGCTCATGCGCGGCTCGTCGTCGTGCTCG
>ERZ795053.2389-NODE-2389-length-22855-cov-8.633860_pt1 | contig 22855 bp, 22 predicted proteins | sample MGYA00375137_ERZ795053 | MGnify/ENA primary metagenome ERZ795053 (study PRJEB30182, sample SAMN05720284) | activated sludge metagenome | isolation source: Anaerobic digester | place: Hong Kong | collected 2014-12-17 ...
AGGTGCCGTCGCCGAGGTTCTGGAAGACATGGGGCCGCCGGGAGAAGGGCGCCTCACCGATCCAGTTCGCCCCCTCGCCGCCCATATGGGTGAAACCCTCGGTGGCGCGGTCCATCCACTGCACCATGTAATGGCAGCCGATGCCGGCATAGGCGCGGGCGCCGCCGGGCAGGAGCGTCGAGGTATTGTGCGGGCAGCCCGAGCAGAACCAGGGCTTGCGCACCGCGATCTCCTCGGCGTTGTCGGCGTGGAGTGCCGCGTCGAGCACGGCGCGGCGGGCAGCGAGCGTCTCGGTCTCCACGCCCTCCGCCGCGAGCAGGCCGCCGAGCGTATGCGCGATCCGGACCGGATCGAGCGCGGCCTTGACCGAGAAGACCGTCTCGCCGCGCTCGTTCTTCCAGCCGATCACCCGCCGGCCGCGGCGGTCGTCGAAGATCGCCTCCTTGATCTCGACCTCGAGCAGCTTGCGCTTCTCCTCGACCACGATGATCAGCTCGAGGTCGTGCGCCCACTCGCGGAACGATTTCATGTCCAGCGGCCAGACCATGCCGATCTTGTAGGTCGAGATGCCGAGCCGGGCAGCCTGCGCGGCGTCGAGCCCGAGCAGCTCGAGCGCATGCACCGTGTCGAGCCAGGACTTGCCGCAGGAGACGATGCCGATCCGCGCCCTGGCGTCGCCCCAGACGCGCCGGTCGATGCGGTTGGCGCGTGCGAAGGCCTCGGCCGAGAAGCGCTTGAAATCGTGCATGCGCGCTTCCTGGGCCACCGGCGTGTCGCCGAGCCTAATGTTGAGCCCGCCCTCGGGCATGGCGAAATCGGTCGGGGTCACGATCCGGAGCCGGTGCGGGTCGCCGTCGACCACCTCGGTCACCTCGATGGTGTCCTTGACGCATTTCAGCCCGACCCAGGCGCCGGAATAGCGCGAGAGCGCCCAGCCGAGCAACGCGTAGTCGAGCACCTCCTGCACGCCCGCCGGCGAGAGGATCGGCATCATCGCATCGACCAGCGCGAATTCCGAATGGTGCAGCGTGGTCGAGCTCTCGCCGGTATGGTCGTCGCCGAGCGCCGCGAGCACGCCGCCGAGCGCCGCGGTGCCGGCCATGTTGGCGTGGCGGAAGACGTCGCCGCAGCGGTCCACGCCGGGGCCCTTGCCGTACCAGAGCCCGAAGACACCGTCGACGCGGCCCTCGCCGCGCAGCGCCGCCTGCTGACTGCCCCAGAGGGCGGTGGCGGCGAGATCCTCGTTGAGACCCGGCTCGAACTTGACGTCCGCGGCCGCGAGCTCGCGCTCCGCACGCATCATCTGCAGGTCGAGGCCACCGAGCGGCGAGCCGCGGTAGCCGGTGGCATAGCCCGCGGTGGAGAGCCCCGCGGCCTCGTCGCGCGCCTTCTGCATCAGGAGCACGCGCACCAGCGCCTGGGTGCCGCCGAGCAGCACCTGCCGCTTGGTCAGGTCGAACCGGTCTGCGAGCGAGACGTCGTGCAACATCCTGCTTCCTCGTTCCGGCGGAGGGCCGGATGGGTCGCCCCCCTCGAATCTAGGCCGGAAGCGGCGAGGAATGAAGCAAAATCACCGGAATATGACCAATGCTCCGCATATGGAAAGAAAGTATCCGTCCGCCGCTGCGGCGTGAAAGCAAGGACAAAAACCATGACCCCGATCGGAAATCTGTGCTAGGGGCGTCTCGCGCAGCGGATCGGGCTGCGCTTGGCAAGACCTGAAGAGACCGTCATGGACTGGGACAAGCTGCGAATCTTCCACGCGGTCGCCGATGCCGGCAGCCTGACCCATGCCGGCGAGTCGCTGCATCTCAGCCAGTCGGCGGTCAGCCGCCAGATCCGGGCGCTCGAGGAGAGCCTCAACACCACGCTCTTCCGCCGCCATGCCCGCGGGCTGATCCTGACCGAGCAGGGCGAGCTGCTCTTCGAGGCGACGCGCACCATGACCAAGCGCCTCGACGCCACCGCGGCACGCATCCGCGACAGCGAGGACGAGGTCTTCGGGGAATTGCGCGTGACCACGACGCTCGGCTTCGGCACGCTCTGGCTGCTGCCGCGGCTGCCGCGGCTCTTCGCGCTCTATCCCAATCTCAAGATCGACCTGATGCTCGAGGAGAAGCTCCTCGACCTTCCCATGCGCGAGGCCGATGTGGCCATCCGCATGAAGGAGCCGAGCCAGGCCGAGCTGATCCGCCGCCGCCTGATGGACGTGCGCATCTGCTTCTATGCCAACGCCGATTACGTGGCGCGCAACGGCATGCCGGAGACCGCCGAGGCGCTGGCGGACCATCGCCTGATCACCCAGAGCCCCTCCTCGCCGCAGGTGCGCGCCGGGCTGGAGTTCAGCCAGCCCTTCGTCGCCGCGGCCAATCATTCGGCGATGACGGTCAATACCTATTTCGGCATTCTGCAGGGGGTGATCCACGGCATCGGCATCGGATCCCTCCCCGATTACGTCACGGCCGACTTCCCCGATCTGGTGCGGGTTCTGCCCGATGTGCAGAGCGCCACGATCCCGGTCTATCTCGCCTATGTGGAGGAATTGCGCCATTCCAAGCGGGTCTGCGCCTTCCGCGACTTCGTTCTGGAGGAGATCCAGAGCTTCCGCCGGCGGGCGCTTCCGGAGGCTCCCGAAACCGGCCATGCAATGACACCATAGCTGCCATGCGCAAATTTTGGGCATTCGTTCTTGCGCGCACCGGGATGTGAAGCTATATTACAACTCGAAGTTGGGCCTCCGAATTTCGGATGTGCCTGCTTCACCTCCCTGTTGGACTTGGGCCGAGCCATGTGCTCGGCCTCTTTTTTTTCAACGTCCGTTGGCTGCAACCGCGGCCTTTGCGGGTTCCGGCGGGCAGCGGGGCGGCGCCGGCCGATGATCGCGCGGGTCGCATATTTTTGTGATCACGAACGAATCCCCTGCGCGGCGGCGCAGAATTATGTCCGGCGACACCATCCCTTCGCCCGAGCTCCAAGCACGCCAGCGTCATCATCCCGGGCGACGGGCAACGCCCGTCCCGCCCCGTCACGCCGAAGGCGTGCCTCCGGCACGAGGCGGGCGCTCCGTACCCCCCGGGCCGGGCGCTGCCCTCGTCTCGTGGCGGGGCGGGGTGGTCGAAGAAGAAGGCATGCGCTCCAGTTGCGATAGCCCTGCGCCGCCCACCTTGACACCCCCGCGGCCGGCACCCTTCATCGGCCGGGACCACCCGCAGCGGAGCGCGCCCATGCCCTGGACCTACCTCGTCGTCGCCGGCCTCTTCGAGATCGGCTGGGCGATCGGCCTCAAATACACCGACGGCTTCACCCGCCCGCTGCCGACCCTCCTGACCGTCGCGTCGATGATCGTCAGCATCTCCCTGCTCGGGCTCGCGCTGCGCCACCTGCCGGTGGGCACCGCCTATGCGGTCTGGACCGGCATCGGCGCGGTCGGGACCGCCGGGCTCGGCATCCTGCTCCTGGGCGAGCCCGCCACGCTCGCGCGCATCCTCTGCATCGGGCTGATCCTCGCGGGCATCTTCGGCCTGAAGCTCGCCAGCTGACCCCCCGATTTGCGGTTTCCCGCTCCGCGGCTTTGCTCTAATCACGGGCGCAAGGGCGCGGAGGGCGCGCTGCCAAAGGGGAACCACCGCAATGTCAGTCATCATCGACGTGGTCGGACGCGAAATTCTCGACAGCCGGGGCAATCCGACGGTCGAGGTCGACGTCCTGCTCGAGGACGGCGCCAGCGGCCGGGCCGCCGTGCCCTCCGGCGCCTCCACCGGTGCGCATGAGGCGGTGGAACTGCGCGACGGCGACAAGGGCCGGTACGGCGGCAAGGGCGTGCGCCGGGCGGTCGAGGCGGTGAACGGCCAGATCTGCGACGCGCTCACCGGCATCGCCGCCTCCGAACAGGTGATGATCGACCGCATCCTGATCGAGCTCGACGGCACCGCGAACAAGGCGCGCCTGGGTGCCAACGCCATCCTCGGCGCCAGCCTCGCCGCCGCCAAGGCTGCCGCGGCCAGCCAGGGAACCCCGCTCTACCGCTATGTGGGCGGGGCCGCCGCCCGGGTGTTGCCGGTGCCGATGATGAACATCATCAACGGCGGCGCCCATGCCGACAACCCGATCGACATCCAGGAATTCATGATCATGCCGGTCGGGGCGGAGACGCTCGCCGACGCGGTGCGCATCGGCTCGGAAGTCTTCCATGCGCTGAAGGGCGCGCTCGCCAAGGCCGGCCACAATACCGCCGTGGGCGACGAGGGCGGCTTCGCACCCAATCTCTCCTCCACCCGGGAGGCGCTCGACTTCATCGTCAAGAGCGCCGAGACCGCGGGCTACCGGCCGGGCGAGGACATCTATCTCGCGCTCGACTGCGCCGCGACGGAATATTTCGCCGACGGCATCTACGACATGAAGGGCGAGGGCAGGAAGCGCAGCCCGGCCGAGAACGCCGACTACCTCGCCGATCTCGTCGACGCCTATCCCATCATCTCCATCGAGGACGGCATGTCCGAGGACGACTGGGAGGGCTGGAAGCTCCTGACCGAGCGCCTGGGCGGCCGCTGCCAGCTCGTCGGCGACGATCTCTTCGTCACCAATACCGAACGCCTCTCCCGCGGCATCGCCGAGGGCATTGCCAATTCGATCCTCGTCAAGGTGAACCAGATCGGCAGCCTGACCGAGACGCTGGCCGCCGTCGACATGGCCCAGCGCGCCGGCATGACCGCGGTCATGTCGCACCGCTCCGGGGAAACCGAGGATTCGACCATCGCCGACCTCGCCGTCGCCACCAATTGCGGCCAGATCAAGACCGGCTCGCTGTCGCGCTCGGACCGGCTGGCGAAATACAACCAGCTCATCCGCCTCGAGGAGGATCTCGGCGACAGCGCCATCTACGCCGGCCGCTCGATCCTGCGGCGCTGAGCCGGAGGCCGCTGCCGCGATGGCAGAGGCGCAGACCGCCGGCCTCTATCTGGTCACCCCGGCGCAACCGAGCCTCGGGGAGCTTCCTGATGCGCTCGGCGCCGCGCTCGACGCGGTGCCGGTCGCCTGCGTCCGCCTCGCCCTCGCCCGGACCACCGAGGAGGATCTGATGCGCGCGGCCGACACGCTGCGCCCGGTCTGCCACGCCCGGGACGTGCCGCTGGTCCTGACCGACCATTTCCGCCTCGTCACGCGCCTCGGACTCGACGGGGTGCATCTCGGCGACGGCGCGCGCCAGATCCGCGCCGCGCGCAAGGAGCTCGGCGCCGACGCCATCGTCGGCGCCCATGCCCGCGCCTCCCGCCACGACGGCATGACCGCCGCCGAGATCGGCGCCGATTACGTCGCCTTCGGCCCGCTGACGCAATCGAGCCTCGGGGACGGGACCCTGGCGCCGCTCGAGCTCTTCGCCTGGTGGTCGGAAATGATCGAGGTGCCGGTGGTCGCCGAGGGCGGCCTCACCCTGGATCTCGCCGCCGACCTCGCCGGCATCGCGGATTTCATCGCGCTCGGCGACGAGATCTGGAATGCCCCCGAGGGCCCGGTGGCCGCGCTCCGGTCCTATGCCGAACGTCTCGGCTGACGGCCCCGCTCACCCGCGCAGCCGCTCGAGTTCCCCCCGCACCGCCCGCCCCGCCGCCTCGGCCAGATCCTTGCGGCCGGCGGCGCGCGCCACCTCGAGCGGCGCGTGGAAGACGAGCTCGACCGATCCCCCCACCGAGCGCGCCAGCACGTCGCGCAGATGCGTCGCGAAATCCATCTCGCCCCACCAGGCGTAGAACTCCCGCGGCAGATGCGGTGCCGGCCGGTAGTGGATCGTCACCGGCTGCACCGCCACCCGGCCGCCCAGCGCGGGGGCGAAGAAGACCCCGAAGAGCGAGGATTTGAACGGCAGCACCCGCTGTCCGTCGCTGCTCGTGCCTTCGGGGAAGAGCGCCATGTGATCGCCGCGCGCCAGGCGCGCGAGCAGCTCCGCCTCCTGAAGCTTCGCCGCCGCCGGCCGCCGGTCGATGAACATCGTGCCGATCGCCCGACCGATCAGCCCGATCCCCGGCCAGGCGCGCACCTCGGCCTTCGAGACGAGGAAGGGCGCGGCCGCGCGCTGCAGCGCCACGATGTCGATCCAGCTGGAATGATTGGCCACGAAGGCGCCCGCGCCGGAGATCGGCTCCCCGCGCTGGCGATAGGCGAGCCCCAGCGCCGGCAGCGCCAGCGCCGCCCAGACCTGCACCACCCGCGGGCCCATCCGCGTCACCCGGCGCCCCGCGACGAGCGCGAGGCCGCGGTCGAGGCCCCAGAGCAACAGATAGAGAGCGAAGAGCACCAGCAGCACCAGCCCGGACCAGAGACCGCGCAGCATGAGCCGCAGCCGATCGCCCGCCCGGAGCGGTTCCAGCACCGGGGCCGCGGCACCGTTCCACCCTGCCCTCACCTTTCCCGGCCCCGCGCGTAATACTGGCGATAGCGCTCGGTCATGCGCCCGGTGTCCATGACCACGCAGACGTCGATGGTGTTGAAGCCGTGGTCCACCCAGGCGCCCTCGCCGACGCAGCCGCCGGCGCGCAGATAGGCCTTGATCAGTGCCGGCAGCAGCCGGAGTGCGCGCGCCGGATCGACCGCCTCGCGCGCCAGCCGGTCCATCGCGAGGAAATGCGCCGGCCGCGCCCGCACCCGCAGCTCCGGCGGCGCCAGGTGGAAATGATGCAGGAAGGCCAGCGCCTCGGCCACGGGTCCGGGATCGGTCCCGGGAAGGCTCGCCACGCCGAAGAGGATCTCGATGCCCCGGTCGAGCACGTATTCCGCAAGCCCGTTCCAGAGCAGATACATCGCCGGCCCGCCGCGATGCTCCGGCGCCACGCAGGACCGCCCGAGCTCCACCGAGCGCCGCCCGGAGGCGAGGATCGGTGCGAGATCGTATTCCGCCGCTCCGTAGAACCCCGGCCCCCCCGCCGCCGCCGTGTCGCGCATCAGCCGATAGACCCCGACGACCCGGTCCAGTGGATCGGCGATGTCCGCGGCCTCGTCGAGCAGGATGAGATGGTCGAAGAACGGATCGAAGGCGTCCCATTCCCGCCGCGCCGCCCGCTGCTCCGCCGTGGCCGCCGCGCCCATCTCCTCGACGAAGACCCGGTAGCGCAGCCGTTGCGCGCCGGCGCGCTCGGCCTCCGTCTCGGCGAGTTTGACCCGGTAGCGGCTGAGGTCGATCTGCATCGCGGCTCCCCGGGGCTGCAAGGCGCTGCCCCCTCCGGCGCCTCGCATGTCCAGCGCCGCCGCCGGCGAACCCGCGCGCGCTGAGGCCATCTTTACCGTCCTTTAACGGATCGGTGCGATTCGTTAACGTGTGTTTCCTGTCGCCCGGTGTCCGGAGTCAGGAGGATCCGGGAGCCGTCGATGACCACCTTGCCCGCATTCTCGAAATTGACCGTGATCCGTGCCGCGATCACCGACTGCACCTGGCCGAGGCCCCAGTCGGGCCGTTCGGGATGCCGCACGAAGCTTCCGGGTTCGAGGAATTCGTTCATCATGGTCCCTTCCGCGGACCCGCGCCGATGAGCGCGCCCGATCTCAGCGCCCTGGTCAGCGCCCGGCTCTGCCATGACCTGATAAGCCCGATGGGGGCGATCCGCAACGGCATGGAGCTCTTGCAGATGGCGCCGGGCGAGGCGCAATCGCCGGAACATGCGCTGATCGCCGACAGCCTCGAGACCGCGCTGGCCAAGCTGCGCTACTTCCGCCTCGCCTTCGGACCGGCCGATCCCCAGGCCCGCCAGGCCTTCGGCGAGGCGGTCCAGGTCACCGACGCGATGTTCACCGGCCGCTTCACCGTGAGCTGGGAGACCCGCGGCATCGACATGGCCCGCCCGCGCGCCCGGGTGATCTATCTCGTGATCCTCTGCATCGAGAAGAGCCTGCCCATGGGCGGGAACCTCCATGTCAGGGTGACCGCCGAGACCGTGGACTTCAGCGTCGAGGGCCGGCGCACCGCGCCGCCCGAGGCGCTCTGGCGGCATGTGACCGAGGGCGCCCCGGTCGCGGATCTGCGCCCCGACGCGGTGCAGTTCGCGCTGCTGCGCGAGGCCCTGAGCGCCACCGGCCGCCGGATCGCGGTGCAATTCACCGAGACCGGCGCCACCCTGAACCTGACCGAGGTCAGCCCGGCGCCGGCCTGAGCCCGGCGCGGAACCGCCGCATGTTCGCGCGATAGCCCGCCGCGGCGCTGGCGAGCCCGGCGACCTCCGCCTCCGTCAGGTCGCGCACCACCTTCGCCGGGCGGCCCACCGCCAGCACGTGATCCGGGATCACCTTGCCCTCGGTGACCAGCGCCCCCGCGCCCACCAGCGCGCCGCGCCCGATCACCGCGCCGTTCAGCACCGTCGCGCCCATGCCGATCAGGCTGCCGTCGCCGATGGTGCAGCCGTGCAGCATCGCCATGTGGCCGACGGTGCAATCCGCGCCGATGGTCAGCGGAAAGCCCATGTCGGTGTGGCAGATCACGCCGTCCTGCAGGTTCGACCCCGGGCCGAGGACGATCGGCTCGTTGTCGCCGCGCAGCACCGCGTTGAACCAGACCGAGGCGCCGTCGCGCAGGATCACCCGCCCGATCAGCCGCGCCCCCGGCGCGACCCAGACATCACCGCCGTCGGGCAGCTCCGGCGCCACGCCGTCCAGCTCGTAGAAAGTCATTTCAGCCGCTCCTCGAATTCCCGGTTGAGTTGCGTGACCAGCGCCATCAGATCCGGCTGCCGGTCCCGGCGCAGGCGCTCGGCTTCGATGATCGCCCGCAGCTGGAGCTCGCATTCGGGCAGCCGCGCATTCACCAGAACATAGTCATACTCCGCCCAGTGGCTGATCTCGTCGCGGGATTTCGCCATGCGGCCGGCGACCACCTCGGCGCTGTCCTGGCCGCGCGCGCGCAGCCGGCTCTCCAGTTCCGCGATCGAGGGCGGCAGGATGAAGATCGACACCACCGCATCGCGCAGCGCCGAGTTGCGAATCTGCTGGCCGCCCTGCCAGTCCACGTCGAAGAGCACGTCCTGCCCGGCCTCGATCGCCGCCTCCACCGGGGCGCGAGGGGTGCCGTAGAGATTGCCGAAGACCTCGGCGTGCTCCAGCATCTCCCCCGCTGCCACCATCGCCTCGAACTCGCGGCGACTCTTGAAGAAATAGTCCCGGCCATCCTGCTCGCCCGGCCGCGGCGGGCGCGTGGTGGCCGAGACCGAGAAGCGCACGTCGGGGTCGATCTCGAGCAGCCGGCGCGACAGCGTCGACTTGCCCGCCCCCGAGGGCGAGGAGAGGATGATCAGGAGGCCGCGCCGCCCCGGGGTCACGGCCGCCCTTCCCTATTCCACATTCTGCACCTGCTCGCGCATCTGGTCGATCACCACCTTCATCTCCAGCCCGATCGCCGTCAGGTCGCCCGCCTGGGCCTTGGAACAGAGCGTGTTCGCCTCGCGATTGAACTCCTGGGTCAGGAAGTCGAACTTGCGTCCCACCGGCCCGGTTTCGGCGAGCAGCTGCCGCGCTGCGGCCACATGCCCCTCGAGCCGGTCGAGCTCCTCGGTCAGGTCGGCCTTGACCGCGATGAGAGCCAGCTCCTGCGCCAGCCGCGCCTCCTCTACCGGAGCCCCGGCCCCGAGCAGCGCCTCCACCCGGCCGCGCAGCAGCTCCCCCGCCCGCGCCGCCCGCGCCTCCGCGGTGGCGCGCGCGCGAACCGTGAGATCCGCGACCCGGTCGATCTGGCCGGCGAGGGCGACGGCCAGCGCCGCGCCCTCGGCCTGGCGTGCCGCGCGCAGGCCCTCGATCAGCGGCGCGATCCCCGCCGCCACCGCCTCGAGCGCCGTCGCGTTGCCCGTGCCGCCGCCCTGGTCGACCTCAAGCACGCCGCGCAGCCCCAGCAGGTCGCCCGCGGTCATCGGCGCGAGCTCGAGCCCCACCTCCCTGGCCGCCGTGCCCGCCGCCTGCGCCGCCGCGACCGCCGCGGCCAGCGCCGCCGGGTTCAGCCGCTGCGCCGATTCGCCCGGGGCGCGCGTCATGCGCAGCCCCAGGGTGAGCGAGCCGCGTGCGAAGGCCTTGCCGAAGGCCGCGCGCAGCGGCGCCTCCAGCGATTCCATCCCCTCGGGCAGCCGCAGGCGCAGATCGAGGCCGCGCCCGTTGACGCTGCGCACCTCCCAGACCCAGCTCACCCCCCCGGATTCGCCCGCCCGGTCGGCGAAACCCGTCATCGACATCAAGGCCATTCCCGCGTCCCGTCCGCGCAGCGGGCATTCCCGCCGCTCTTTTCGCCAGTTTTGCCGCAAATTAATGAATTCGTCGCAAAACGCGCGACTTTGCGAAAGCGTTGGACTAGCGTATGAAGAAGTTGTTTACCAACGCGCCCGCCGCCGCAGGTGCCGAGGTAAACCGTGACGTTCGCTGCGGTCAAGTTTCGATATGAACGATCTGATGCTCTCCTCGCTGAAGTCCTACTGGGAACGCCTGCGCGCCGGCCGGATCGCGCCCTACCGGGCCGAGATCGACCCGCGCCAGTTCGAATCCGCGCTGGAGAACATGTTCATCATCGAGCGGCTGGCGCCCGAGAACATGCGCATCCGCCTCGCCGGCATGAAGATTTGCGAGATGATGGGCATGGAGGTGCGCGGCATGCAGCCCGGCTACCTCATCGACGAGGCCGACCGCGCGCGCTTCGACCGGCTGCTGACCGTGGTGATGGGCGAGCCCGCCGTGGTGGAGCTGCAGCTCGAGGCGCACGGCCCCGGCGGCGGCTACCGCGCCAGCATGCTGCTGATGCCGCTGCGCAGCGACTTCGGCGACATCAACCGCGTGCTCGGCTGCACCTCCGGCGACGGCGAGCTCTTCGCGGCCCCGCTCGCCTTCTCGATTCGCGACGTCGCCGTCACCCCGATCGAGCCGAGCCAGAGCGGCGAGTCCAAGCAGCTCCTGCCCGGCTTCGCCGAGGACCAGGCCGATTTCGCCCCCGCCACCCCGGCGCCGCCCAAGCTGCGCGCCATCGAAGGCAACCCCAACGCCCCGACGACCCCCCGCGACACCACCCGCAAGTTCCGCGTCATCGACGGCAAATAGCCCCGAAGCACCCGGCGCCGGGGACGAGAGGCCGCCAACATCTTTCCTGTACCGGGCCGGCTAAATCAGTCCCGCCATTCCACCGCCGGAATGCCCTGCAGCGCCAGGAGCGCGGTGAGGTCGGAATGCGCGAGCCGTGCATCCGCCCGCTCGGCCAGGGCCGCCTTGGCGTGATAGGCCACTCCCAGCCCCGCCGCCATGACCATGTCGAGGTCGTTCGCCCCGTCGCCCACCGCGAGGACGTCACCCTCGGCGATGCCCGCCGCGTCCGCGATCTCGCGCAGCGCCGCGAGCTTCGCCGCCCGGCCGAGGATCGGCCGCGCCACCTCCCCGGTCAGCCGGCCGTCCCGGACGATCAGCCGGTTGGCCCGGTGTCGGGCGAAGCCCGCCTCCTCGGCCACCCGCGCGCTGAAGGCGTCGAACCCGCCCGAGACCAGCGCCGTCTCGGCGCCCGCGGCCCGCATGGTCCGCACCAGCACCGCCGCGCCGGGATTGAGCCGCACCCGCTCGGCATAACATTCCGCGAGCACCCGCTCCGGCAGGCCCTCGAGCAGCGCCACGCGCGCCACCAGCGCCGCCTCGAAATCCAGCTCCCCGCGCATCGCCGCCTCGGTGATCGCCGCGACCTCGCGCTTCACCCCGGCGAAATCCGCGAGCTCGTCGATGCATTCGACACCGATGATCGTCGAATCCATGTCGGCGATCAGCATGCGCTTGCGCCGTCCCGCGGCGGGCAGGACATTCGCGTCGATCCCCGCGAGGCCGGCGTCGAAGCCCGCCGGCAGCGGCCCGGAAAACCCGATCTCGACCGCGCTCTCCGCCAGCCGCCGCGGTGCCCCCGGCCGCAGCCCCGCGGCCGCCAGCGCCCCGCGCCCTGCGGCCGCCGCGCCCTCGCCGACGCCGGCAGCCGCCGTCAGCACGAGTACCCGGTCTCCCGCCGGCGCCCCGCCCCCGGTCATCTCTGCCGCTTTCAGACCGCCGCGCGCTGCGCCTCGAGCCGCTGGTGCAGCATCTCCGCCACGAGGAAGGCCAGCTCCAGCGATTGCGCGGCATTGAGCCGCGGATCGCAGGCGGTGTGGTAGCGGTCGCTCAGATCCTCGTCCGTCACCGCCCGCACGCCGCCGGTGCATTCGGTCACGTCCCGGCCGGTCATCTCGAAATGGACGCCGCCGGGATAGCTCCCCTCCGCGGCATGGATGGCGAAGAACTCGCGCACCTCGCGCAGCACCCGCTCGAAGGGCCGGGTCTTGTAGCCCGAGGCCGACTTGATGGTATTGCCGTGCATCGGGTCGCAGGACCAGACCACCTTGCGGCCCTCGCGCTCCACCGCCCGGATCAGCCGCGGCAGATGCTCGCCCGCCTGACCGGCCCCGAAGCGCGCGATCAGCGTCAGCCGCCCCGCCTCGTTCTTGGGGTTCAGCGCGTCGATCAGCCGCAGGAGATCGCTCTCGGTGATGCTCGGCCCGCATTTCAACCCGATCGGGTTCTGCACGCCCCGGGCGAATTCCACATGCGCCCCGTCCGGCTGCCGCGTGCGGTCGCCGATCCAGATCATGTGCCCCGAGCCCGCCACCGGCAGCCCGGTGGTGCTGTCGACCCGCGCCAGCGCCTCCTCGTATTCCAGGAGCAGCGCCTCGTGGCTGGTATAGAACTCCACCCGATGCAGGGTGTCGGCGGAACCGGCGTTCACCCCGGCTGCCTGCATGAAGTCGAGCGCGTCCGAGATGCGGTTGGCCAGCGCGTGATACTTCTCGTAGCCCGCCTGCCCGGAGGTGAAGTCCAGCGTCCAGGCATGCACCCGGGTGATGTCGGCGAAGCCGCCCTGGCTGAAGGCGCGCAAGAGGTTCAGCGTCGCCGCCGCCTGCAGATAGGCCTGCAGCATGCGCTCGGGATCGGGCGCGCGCTCGGCCTCGCTCGGCGCAAAGCCGTTGATGATGTCGCCGCGATAGGAGGGCAGCTCCAGCCCGCCCACGGTCTCGGTCGGCGAGGAGCGCGGCTTGGCGAACTGCCCGGCCATGCGCCCGATCTTCACCACCGGGCATTTGGCGCCGAAGGTCAGCACCACTGCCATCTGCAGCATCACCTTGAAGGTGTCGCGGATGTTGTCGGCGCTGAACTCCGCGAAGCTCTCGGCGCAGTCGCCGCCCTGGAGCAGGAAGGCGCGGCCCTCGGCCACTTCGCCCAGCTCGCGCTTCAGCCGCCGCGCCTCTCCCGCGAAGACCAGCGGCGGATAGGAGGCGAGCTTGCGCTCCACCGCGGAGAGCGCCGCCGCGTCGGGGTAGTCGGGCATCTGCACCCGCGGCCGCGACCGCCAGGAGGCCCTCGTCCATTCCGCGCCCATCATCCGGCTCCTTCTCGTCCCGATCGGGACCGCTCTATAGGTCAGACGCGCCCCCTTGGCCATACCCCGGGACCCCGCCCCGGCGGCATCCCGGGGACACTTTTTCGGCTTGACGCCACCGGAGCGCCGAAGCCTAGTTCCGCCATGATCCCACGGGAATCCCAGAACCCGATTGCCGAGAGCCGCGACGGCCGACCGGAGCCGTTCGTCTTTCTGCTGTTGGAAAACTTCACCCTGATCGCCTTCGCCTGCGCGATCGAGCCGCTCAGGCTCGCCAACCGCATGGCCGGCCGCAAGCTCTACGAATGGCGCGTCGTGACCGCCGACGGCGGCCCGGTCACCGCCTCGAACGGCGTCACCCTCCAGGCCGACGGCCCGATGGCCGAACTCACCCGCGACACCACGATCATGGTGGTCGGCGGGCTCAACGTGAAATCCGCGGTCAGCCGGCCGGTGCTGACCTGGCTGCGGCGCGAGGCGCGGCGCGGCCTCGCGGTCGGCGCGCTCTGCAACGGCGCCCAGGTCGTGGCCCAGGCCGGGCTTCTCGACGGTCGGCGCTGTACCATCCACTGGGAGAACCGCGACGGCTTCGAGGAGGAATTCCCCCAGGTCGACCTCAGCCAGAACATCTTCGTCATCGACCGCGACCGCTACAGCGCCGCCGGCGGCACGGCCTCGACCGACCTCATGCTCAAGCTCATCGCCCGCCGGCACGGCACCGATCTGGCCAATCTCGTCGCCGACCAGATGATCCATACCGCGATCCGCTCGGACAAGGACGAGCAGCGCCTCTCGATCCCGACCCGCATCGGCGTGCGCCATCCCAGGCTCGCCAACGTGATCCACGCCATGGAGGACAGCATCGAGGACCCGATCTCGCCGGCGCTGCTCGCCGAGGACGTGGGCATGTCCACCCGCCAGCTCGAGCGGCTCTTCCGCCGCTACCTCAACCGCAGCCCCAAGCGCTATTACATGGAGTTGCGGCTGGGCAAGGCGCGCAACCTCCTGCAGCAGACCGACATGAGCGTGATCAACGTCGCCCTCGCCTGCGGCTTCACCTCACCCTCGCATTTCTCCAAATGCTACCGGGCGCTCTACAAGACCACCCCCTACCGCGAGCGCGGCGCCTCGGACGCTTCCGCCTGAAGCCCGGCGACCGGCGCCTCTGAACCATCGGGATCCACCCGCGGACAGCCGGACGGCGATGCCGGCGTGCCCTGGCGGATTGCCAGCGGAAGGTGAAACGCCCCCCCCAAGGCCCTGCATCGATCAGCCGCATGACAAACGCCAAACTACACGGCCCAATCTTATGAACGCGAGGCCTTAGCCAGTGCGACCGCGCGCCGGCACGGGCAGCGGATAGGGCTTCGTGCCGGGAGAACAGGCGCACGTCACGCAGCGCAGCCAAACGCACGACCACTCACTTTACTTCATCATTTCAATATCTTGAATGATGTCCCGCTGCGGGACGCCCCTGCTCGCGACTCGGCCGCGTTCCGCGCTAGACTTCCCATCACCCGCAGCGCCAAGGAGCCCGCTATGCCGTCCCCCGCCGAAGATCCCGTCGTGATCGTCGCCGCCGCCCGCACGCCCATCGGCGGCTTCCAGGGCAGGCTCGCCGCCGCCACGGCGCCCGAGCTCGGCGGCGTGGCCGTCGCCGCCGCGCTGGCGCGCGCCGGGCTGGCGCCGGAATGCGTCGAGGAACTCGTGATGGGCTGCGTCCTGCCCGCGGGCCTCGGCCAGGCCCCGGCCCGCCAGGCGGGCTTCCATGCCGGCCTGCCCGACGGCGTTCCCGCCACCACGCTCAACAAGATGTGCGGTTCGGGCATGAAGGCGGTGATGCTCGCCCATGACGCGCTGAAAGCCGGCAGCGCCGGGCCGGTCGTCGCCGGCGGCATGGAGAGCATGTCGAACGCGCCCTATCTCCTGCCCAAGATGCGCGCCGGCGCCCGGCTCGGCCATGCCGAGGCGAAGGACCACATGTTCCTCGACGGGCTCGAGGACGCCTACGAGAGCGGCCGCCTGATGGGAACCTTCGCCGAGGATTGCGCCACGGCGTTCCAGTTCACCCGCGAGGCCCAGGACGCCTATGCGCTCACCTCGCTCACTCGCGCGCGCGCCGCCCAGGGCGACGGCAGCTTCGCGGCCGAGATCGCTCCCATCACCCTGCAGACCCGCGGCGGCCCGGTCACCGTCGACGAGGACGAGCAGCCGCTGACCGCGCGCCCCGAGCGGATCCCGCAGCTGAAACCCGCCTTCCGCAAGGACGGCACCGTGACCCCGGCCAATTCCTCCTCGATCTCCGACGGCGCCGCGGCGCTGGTGCTCATGGGCGAGGCTCGGGCCCGGGCCAAGGGCCTGCCTATCCTTGCGCGCATCCGCGGCCACGCCAGCCATGCCCAGGCCCCCGCGGGCTTCCCCACCGCCCCGGTTCCCGCCGCGCGAAAGCTGATGGAGCGCCTCGGCTGGTCGGTCGCCGATGTCGACCTCTGGGAGGTCAACGAGGCCTTCGCCGTGGTGCCCATGGCCTTCATGGCCGAGACCGGCGTCGAGCACGCGCGGCTCAACGTCTCGGGCGGAGCCTGCGCGCTCGGCCATCCGATCGGCGCCTCGGGCGCGCGCATCCTGGTGACGCTCCTGAACGCCATGCACCGCCGTGGCGCCACGACGGCCCTCGCCGCGATCTGCATCGGCGGCGGCGAGGGCACCGCCATCGCGCTGGAACGGGTCTGATACGCACGCCCCGACCGTGCCGCCGGCCGGGCCCGCGCGGCCGGATCCCTCAGCTGGCCGCCGCCGGCGTCATCCGATAGGCCGCGCCCTCGTCCTCGGAGAGAAACCAGATCGAGCCGTCCGGCGCCTCGCGCACGTCGCGGATGCGCGGGAACTCGCCCTCGAACAGGCGTTCGGCCTCGACGAGGCTGTCTGCCCCACCCGAGAGCCGCGAGATCATGTCGAACTTCAGCGAGCCGACGAAGATGTCGCCCTTCCATTCCGGCCAGAGCCGACCGGAATAGATCATCATGCCCGAGGGTGCGATCGAGGGGTCCCAGTAATGCAGCGGCTGCTCCATGCCCTCGGCCGCGGTGCCGCGTCCGATCCGGCCGCCGGAATATTCCTCGCCGTAGCTGATCACCGGCCAGCCGTGGTTGCGCCCCGCCGCCGGGCGGTTGATCTCGTCGCCGCCCTTCGGCCCGTGCTCCACGGTCCAGACCGCGCCATCGGGCCCCAGTGTCGCGCCCTGCGGGTTGCGGTGCCCGTAGGACCAGACCGCCGGCTCCGCACCCTCTTTCCCGACGAAGGGATTGTCCGGCGGGATCGTACCGTCGCGGGCCACCCGGATCACCTTGCCGTTGGGACTGCCGATATCCTGAGCCCGGTCGCGCTCGCCCCGGTCGCCGATGGTGAGAAAGAGCGTGCCGTCGGGCGCCTCGACCACCCGACCTCCGAAATGCCTGCCGGCGCTCGACCCCTCGGCCTGCCTGAAGATCACCCGCAGGTTCGAGAGCCGCCCCGGCGCCTCGAGCCGCGCCACCGCCAGCGCCGTGCCGGCCCCGCCGCGCATCGGCTCCGAGAAGGTCAGGAAGATCTCGCGGCTCGCATCGAAGTCCCTGGCCACCTGCACGTCGAGCAGCCCACCCTGCCCCTTCACCCGCACCTCGGGCACGCCCGCGACCGGAACGGCCTTGCCGTCGCGCACCAGAAGCAGCCGGCCGCCGCGCTCGGTGATGAGCTGCCCGCCGCCGGGGAGGAAGGCGATCGCCCAGGGCGTCTCGAGCCCCGCCACCGCGCGCCGGACCTCCACGGGACCGGCGGAGGTCTCCAGTTCCTCCGCCAGACCCGGAACCGGGGACACGAGTCCCACCACGGCGACGAAGCTCAGGATCGTTCGGCGCATGCACTACTCCCTCGACAGACCATCAAGGGTAGCTAGGCCCGGTCCCCGCAGGGCGACAGGCGCCATCAAGCCATCGTGAACCGCCGGCCGATTGCCCCCACGGATCGATCTGACATGCCGCGCCGCGGGACGGCCGGAGACGGAGCCATACTCGCATGCCGATCGGCCGCCGGGATCACGCCACGCCGCGCGCCTCCTGTCGCAGGCCGCTGCCCAGCCGCCGGTCGATCAGGTCGAGCAGCCGGCCCGCGCCCGCCGCATCCTGCGCCCCGCGCGCGGCATCGGCCAGTTCGCCGTCCCCGAGCATCTCTCCCACCGAACCGAGGAACTGCGCGCAATAGGCCGCCGTCTCCGCGTCCTCGGTGCGCTCGGCCTCGATCAGCAGGCTCTGCGCCCGCCGCAGATCCTCGGTCAGCGCGCGCAGCACCGAGGCGCGCCCGGTCATGGCGACCTCGGCATCGCTCGGCCGGTGCCGGCTCTCGCGGTCGGGCAGCACGCTCAGAATGCATTCCTGGAAGGCCCGGAGGCTCTCGATCGGCTTCTCCAGACAGGCCGCCGCACCCGCGGCGAGCGCCAGCTCCTGCCATTCCGAGCGGTCCTGCCCGCTCAGCGCGACGATGCCCTGGATCGGCGTCGAGGCCAGCGCGAGATGGCTGATCAGCGCCATGCCGTCGCCATCAGGCAGGCCGAGATCGACCACGACCACATTGGGCCGGTAGATCGCCAGATGCCGGCTCGCGGCATGCATGCTGTCGGCCCGGCGAACCCGCGCGCCGCTCTCCGCGGCATAGAGCCGGATCGCCTCCGAGGCGCTGCGACTGTCCTCCACCAGGAGGATCGTGACGGCGAAGAGACATTTCCGGCGGAAGCTTCCGAGCCCGGGAATGTCGGGCTCCGTCGATGGCAGGGTCATGAACTCGGCACTCCTGAACTGGGACCGGGGAATTTGAAACCATCGGTCCTAACAACCGCTTAACCATGTCGGACGGCCCGGACCTGCCGGTGCTGTGCATCGGTCGTGCATGGGTTATGCATGGCCCCGGGGCACCTGCCCGCGGCGAGATCCCCGCCGCCGCATTCTCGGGATTGCCAGAAGGCCCGCGCCGCGCTCTACTGGGCAGCCGCTCATCGAAGGTGACAGATGCCACGTCCGACCGTCTCCGCCGACCGCATGGACGACGCCGCGCGCGCGGGCTGGCTTTATTACGTCGCGGGCAAGACCCAGGACGAGATCGCGCGCCACATGGGCATCTCGCGCCAGGCGGCGCAGCGGCTGGTGTCGCTCGCGATGTCCTCGGGGCTGATCCGCGTCACCGTCGAGCATCCCATCGCCCGCTGCCTCGATCTCGCCGCGGCACTGGCCGACCGCTTCGGCCTGCGCCGGGCCGAGGTGGTCCCGACCGATCCCGGCTCGGACGGGGGCGTGGTCGGGATCGCCGAGGCCGGCGCCGGCGAGATCGAGCGCTGGCTCAGACAGGCCGACCCGCTGGTGCTGGCGATCGGCACCGGCCGCACGCTCAAGGCCGCGGTCGACCATCTGCCGCCGCTGTCCTGCCCGCAGCACCGCGTCGTCTCGCTCACCGGCAGCGTCGGCCCGGACGGATCGGCGGCCTATTACAACGTGATCTTCTCCATGGCCGAAACCGTGGAGGCGCGGCATTTTCCCCTGCCGCTGCCGGTCTATGTCTCCTCTTCCGAGGAACGCGCGCTGATGCACGCCCAGCCGATGATCGCCGCGACCCTGGCGCTGGCGCGCGCCGCCGACGTGGTCTTCGTGGGCATCGGCGAGATGGACGAGACCGCGCCGCTCTTCCTCGACGGCTTCATCAGCCGCAACGAGCTCGGCGACCTGCGCGCCGGCGGCGCGGTCGGCGAGATCTGCGGCTGGGTCTTCGACGCCGAGGGCCGCTTCCTGCAGGGCGCCCGCCGGGAGCGCACCGCCAGCGCACCGATCCCCTCCAGCGACCGGGCCGTGGTGGTCGCGCTGGCCAAGGGCCGCAAGAAGCTCCCCGGGATCCGCGCAGCGGTCCGCGGCGGCATCGTCAACGGCCTGATCACCGACGAGGCCACCGCCGAGGCGCTGCTCGCCGCCTCCGCCTGAGCACGCGATTCGAGACACGCTGATCGGGTACGTCACACGCATTGCGTGCATTCCAAGCGATTCCAACACCATGCGCGACCGGAACGGGCGCGAATTCCGCGTTGACAGCCGAGGTTCGATAAGCGATCATTTGCCCAAGACAAGAACAAATGCCCACATCGGGCACGACAGGAGGAAACATGAAGACACTCAGCCTGCTACTCGGTGCCGCCTCCGCGGCTGGCCTGACCACGGCCGCCTTCGCGGAGGAGATCACCATCGCCACCGTCAACAACAACGACATGATCATCATGCAGGGGCTCACGGACGAGTTCACCAAGGCGCATCCCGACATCACGGTGAACTGGGTGACGCTCGAGGAGAACGTCCTGCGCGAACGCGTCACGACCGACATCGCCACGCAGGGCGGCCAGTACGACGTGATGACCATCGGCACCCTGGAGGTTCCGATCTGGGCGAGCCAAGGATGGCTCGAGCCGCTCGAGTTCGACGATTCCTACGATGTCGACGACCTGATGCCGGCGATCCGCGGCGCGCTTTCCGTCGATGGCACGCTCTACGCCGCGCCGTTCTACGGCGAGTCGGCCATGACGATGTACCGAACCGATCTCCTGGAGGCAGCCGGCTTCGAGATGCCGGATAGCCCGACCTGGGAGTTCATCGGCGAGGCGGCGCGGGCGATGACCGACCGCGATGCCGACATCAACGGCATCTGCCTGCGGGGCAAGGCGGGCTGGGGCGAGAACATGGCCTTCATCACGGCGCTCGCCAATTCCTACGGCGCGCGCTGGTTCGACGAGAACTGGCAGCCGCAGTTCGACTCGCCCGAGTGGAAGGCGGCGCTGCAGTTCTACATCGACCTGATGAAGGATGCCGGCCCCGCGGGCGCCTCCTCGAACGGCTTCAACGAGAACCTGACGCTGTTCCAGCAGGGCAAGTGCGGCATGTGGATGGATGCCACCGTGGCCGCCGGCTTCGTGAGCGACGCCAACAACTCGACCGTCGCCGACAAGGTCGGCTTTGCGCTGTTCCCTGACGCGGGCACCGGCAACCACGGCAACTGGCTCTGGGTGTGGAGCCTGGCGATCCCGGCGAGTTCGGACGCCAAGGAAGCAGCCAAGACCTTCGTGCAATGGGCGACCAGCAAGGACTATGCGGCGCTCGTGGGCGAGAAGGAGGGCTGGGCGCTCGCGCCTCCGGGCACCCGGACGTCGCTCTACGACAATCCGGACTACAAGGCGGTCGCTGCCTTCGCCGAGCCGACGCTGGCGGCGATCAACGCAGCCGACACCTCGCATCCCTCGGTGCAGCCGGTGCCCTATACCGGCGGACAGTTCGTCTCCATTCCGGAGTTCCAGAACATCGGCACCCAGGTCGGCCAGCTCTTCGCGGCCGTCGTGGCCGGCCAGTCCACGGTCGACGACGCGCTCGCGCAGGCCCAGTCCGTGGTCACCCGCGAGATGACCCGGGCCGGCTACATCAAGTAGCGCTCCTCCCAGCGCCTGGTCGCCCGGCCCCGTCCGGGCGGCCCCTTTCCCGCCGCCGCATACCGGCCGCGCCCGACCGCAGGGGAACCCGTCATGGCCACTCGACAAACCCAAGGCATCGCGCGCTGGATGCGCATGCCGGCAATCGTCCTTCTGCTGATCTGGATGGTCGTGCCGCTGGCGATGACGATCTATTTCTCGTTCCGGAACTACAACCTCCTGAGCCCCGGGCAGGGCAGCTGGGCCGGCTGGTTCAACTACGTCTACTTCTACACCGACCCCGCCTTCTTCCAGTCGATCTGGAACACGCTGGTGCTGGTGGTCGGCGTGCTGATCATCACGGTGATCGGCGGCATCGCCATCGCCATGCTGATCGACCGGCCGATGTGGGGCCAGGGCATCGTGCGCATCCTGGTCATCTCGCCCTTCTTCGTGATGCCGCCCGTCGCCGCGCTGATCTGGAAGAACATGCTGATGCACCCGGGCTACGGGGTCTTCGCCGACATCGCCAAGTTCTTCGGCGCCCAGCCGGTGGACTGGTTCGCCGCCTATCCGCTCTTCTCGATCATCCTGATCGTCGCCTGGCAATGGCTGCCCTTCGCCACCCTGATCCTGCTGACCTCGCTGCAATCGCTCGACGGCGAGCAGATGGAGGCGGCCGAGATGGACGGCGCCGGCTTCTGGAGCCGCTTCTGGTACCTGACGCTGCCGCATATGGCGCGCGCGATCACCGTGGTGGTCCTGATCCAGACCATCTTCCTGCTCGCGGTCTATGCCGAGATCCTCGTCACCACCAACGGCGGCCCGGGCTATGCCTCGACCAACCTGGTGTTCCTGATCTACCGCGTCGCGCGGCTCGGCTTCGACGTCGGCGGCGGTGCAGCCGGCGGAGTGATCGCGGTCGTGCTCGCCAATATCGTCGCGATCTTCCTGATGCGCGCCGTCGGCCGCAACCTGGATTGAGGAGAGCATCATGGCCCGCGCCGTCACCACCCAGACCAAGGTCGGCAACACCGTCGTCGCCTGGATCATCGCGCTGCTGATCTTCTTCCCGATCCTCTACACGATCATCACCAGCCTGAAGACCGAGCAGGAGGCAATCGCCGGGTTCAGCCTGATCCCCTCCTTCACCTTCGAGAGCTACCAGGCCGTCCAGTCGCAGAACGACTATTTCAAGCCCTTCATGAACTCGGTGATCCTGGCGGTCGGCTCGACCATCCTCGCCTTGATCGTGGCAATCCCCGCCGCCTGGGCGATGGCCTTCAACCCGACCAAGCGCACCAAGGACATCCTGATGTGGATGCTCTCCACCAAGATGATGCCGGCGGTGGCGGTGCTGGTGCCGATCTACCTGATCTTCCTCAACACCGGGCTGATGGACACCCGCTTCGGGCTCACGATCCTGCTGATGCTCATCAACCTGCCGATCGTGGTCTGGATGCTCTACACCTACTTCCGCGAGATCCCGGGCGAAATCCTCGAGGCCGCGCGCATGGACGGCGCGACGCTCTGGGGCGAGATCTGGTACGTGCTGACGCCGATGGCGGTGCCGGGCATCGCCTCGACGCTGCTCCTCAACATCATCCTCGCCTGGAACGAATCCTTCTGGACGATCCAGCTCACCACCACCAACGCGGCACCGCTCACCGCCTTCATCGCCTCGTTCTCCAGCCCGCAGGGGCTCTTCTGGGCGAAGCTCTCGGCGGCCTCGACGCTGGCGATCGCGCCGATCCTGATCATGGGCTGGTTCAGCCAGAAGCAACTCGTCCGCGGCCTGACCTTCGGCGCGGTGAAATAGGGGAAGACGGATGGGACGCATCACGCTCGAAAGGGTCGCCAAGCGTTTCGCCGAGGTTGAGGTGATCCCGCCCCTCGACCTCGAGATCGAGGACGGGGAGTTCGTGGTCTTCGTCGGCCCCTCGGGCTGCGGCAAGTCCACGCTCCTCCGCCTGATCGCGGGGCTGGAGGATGTCTCGGCC
>ERZ795053.2390-NODE-2390-length-22852-cov-9.480151_pt1 | contig 22852 bp, 12 predicted proteins | sample MGYA00375137_ERZ795053 | MGnify/ENA primary metagenome ERZ795053 (study PRJEB30182, sample SAMN05720284) | activated sludge metagenome | isolation source: Anaerobic digester | place: Hong Kong | collected 2014-12-17 ...
GCAGCTGCATCACTGTCTTCTTTTGCAGTTCGGGGTATTTCTCAAGCGCAGCGTTGAGTTTGTTTACATAGCCCTGATGGTGCTTGTCATGATGAATGCCCATGGTGCGGGCGTCGATGTAAGGTTCCAGAGCGTTTACGTCGTAAGGTAGTTTTGGTAGTTCAAAAGTCATCGTATGTCTCCTTTTTGACTAACTAAATGGGGGAAAACAGGGATTGTTAAAGATTCGCCAGGCAGCAACGCAAATAGTTTCAGCGGGCCTTGCTCTTTACTCCACGGGATTGGACATTCAAAAGATGGATTTGCGTGGGGCGAAATGATTGGGTCGTCGGTTGAATCGAGTTGTTGCCTGAAGATTTCAAAACACAATTTCATTATAGGCCATTCGCCGGTTGATCGCTAGAGAAACGGCCGTATACCCATATCCCTCTAATCCTTCTAACTGCTGCCCCGGCCACGCCAGCGCCCCATTCTCATGACACCTTACACATGGCCCGGGTGACACCTGTCACCTGACATTCCCCAAGACCTGATAGACACTTCCAGGTGCGCTCCAAAAGTTGCAACGCCAATCTGGCTCAGCTTAATGGGGCAAAAGCCGATCAATCATGTCGAATCCCACCCACCTCTCAGCGCCTCGGCGACTCAACACAAAACGTGATAACAGGAGACAAACTATGTCCGTAAAGGAAATAACCGAAAGTGAAGGTATTGCTTACCGGCGGCGGCATGCCGGTCTGATTGGCGTCCGCAGCAAAGTGCAAATGCGCGACAACGTCATGCTCAGCCTGGTCTATACTCCAGGTGTGGCCGAGCCTTGCCTGGAAATCGAGCGCGATCCCAAACGCTCGTTCGACGTAACCTGCCGTGGCAACACGATCGCCATCGTTTCCGATGGATCATCGGCGTTTGCGCTGGGCAACATTGGTCCAGAAGCTATTTTGCCGGTTCTAGAGAGCAAAGCCGTCATCATGAAGACCTTTGCCGGTGTTGACGCTCTGCCGCTGGCCCTAAAAACGGAAGGCGTGGAAGACATGGTTGAAACCATTTTGAACCTCAGCCCCACTTTTGGCGCCATCGGCCTGGAGGATATTGCGTCGCCCAAGGGGCTGGCCATTGCCAATCGGCTGCAGCATTCCCTGTTTATCCCGGTAGTTAACAACCACCGCGAAGGCGTGGCCATTGGCGTTTTGGCCGGATTGATCAATGCGGCCAAGGTCGTAGGCAAAGACTTGCGCGACATGCGCATCATCATCAATGGCGCCGGTTCAGCCGGGTTGGGCACGGCCACCATTTTGCGCCAGTATGGCGTGAAGGATGTGATCGTTTGCGACCGGCACGGGGCCATCTACCTCTATCGCCCGCTGGGCATGAACTGGGCCAAGTGGGAAATCGCCCAATACAGCAATCCCCGCCACGAAAAGGGCAAACTGGCTGACGTGTTGCAAGGCGCGGATGCCTTTGTGGGGTTTGCGCCGGGCAATGACGCCGTACTGCCAGAAGTGAAGCATATGGCTGAATCGCCGATTCTCTTTACCCTGGCGTCGCCCTTAGAATTTACGCCACGCGAGGCGCGCCAGGCGGGCGCGGCCGTTGTGGCTACAGCTCATTCGAATTATCGCAATCAACTGGACATTACCACCGTGCTGCCCGGTGTCTTCCGGGGGCTGCTGGATGTGCGCGCTTCCGGGTTCCCGCCCTCCACGCAAATTGCTGCCGCCGAAGCCATCGCCGGTATCATTCCGGAAAGCGAACTGCACGCCGATTACATTTACCCAAAGGTCATCGATTATGCGGTGGCCCCAGCTGTGGCTGCAGCCGTGGCCGCCGACATCATTGCCAATGGGCTGGCCAAACGACCCGAAGTAGACCCCGCTGCCGTGGCTGAACGTACCCGCCGCTTTGTGTACGAAGGCCGCCTGCCTGTGCCGCCCAAATCGGATAAGCCCATGACAGTGGCCGAGGAATCGTTGGAACTTCATGACCGTTACCAGGGGTTGTTGGAGATCACCAGCAAAGTGCCGGTGAAAGACGAGCATATTTTGAAGATGTTTTATCTGGTGCCGAATGCCATGGAACCGGCGAAGCTGATTACCCAAGACCCGGCGCAGTTGTTTGAACTGACGCCGCGCGGCAATCTGGTGGGGGTGGTGAGCGACGGCACGGCCGTTCTCGGCTTAGGCAACATTGGCGCGCGCGCCGCATTGCCGGTGATGGAAGGCAAGGCGATTTTATTCCACACCTTTGCCGGGGTGGAAGCATTCCCCATTTGCCTGAACACCCAGGACCCAGACCAGATTGTGGACATTGTGAAGCGGCTGGAGCCGACTTTTGGCGGTATTAATCTGGAAGACATCAGCGCGCCGCGCTGCTTCTACATCGAACAAAAGCTGCGTGAGGAGACGGACATTCCGATTTTCCATGATGATCAGCATGGCACGGCCGTTGTCGTGCTGGCGGGTATCATGAATGCTTGCCGCCTGACCGGCAAAAAGTTGAGCGACCTCTCGTTTGTGGTCAACGGGGCCGGCGCTTCCGCCATTGCGGTGACCAAACTGCTAATGTCGATGGGCCTGCAAAACGTCATCTTGCTGGACAGCAAGGGGGCCATTTACAAAGGCCGTAAAGACCTGAACTGGATCAAAGAAGAGATGGCCGAAGTGACTAACCTGGACAGAGTGAAAGGCGACCTGGCAAAAGCCGTCAAAGGGCGCGACGTGTTCATCGGGTTGTCGGTTGCCGGCGCGCTGAAACCGGAAATGGTCAAGACGATGGCCGCCGATCCCTTCATTTTTGGGCTGGCCAATCCCACGCCGGAGATCATGCCCGACCTGGCTTTGGAAGCGGGCGCCAGCATCGTGGCCACAGGCCGCAGCGACCTGCCCAATCAGGTGAACAATTCGCTGGCCTTCCCCGGTATCTTCCGCGGAGCGCTGGACACCCGCGTGCGCAATATCACAGATGAAATGAAGGTGGCGGCGGCCGAGGCCATCGCCGGTTTGGTCAGTGATAAGGCGCTGCGGCCAGATTGGATTATTCCCAAGGGCACAGACTTTTCGGTCGCGCCGGCGGTGGCCGAAGCGGTTGCGCGCAAGGCCATCGAGACGGGCATGGCCCGGGTGCAGGTTGACCCGGCGGCAATTGCCCAGAAAGTGCGGCATTTTGTGTACGAAGAACGCGACGTCTGAGATTGCCCTGAATCATGCGACCCGAAGGGTTCTTTGTCACCCTTCGGGTCGGGGTGATGGGGAGCTGACACGGCCGTTTCCCACTGGCAATTCCTGCCTTTTTGATGCATCATAGAGGCTGGCAGCACTTTATTTCTGCACAAGTTCCCATAGCAAACGGAGGTTTATCTATGGATTACAAATCCCTCGACTTAACCGACCAATTTGTAGAGCTGATTCGCCGCGCCGCGACCCAGCTTCCCCAGGACATGCGCCAGGCGCTCCGGCAGGCCAGGGGCCAGGAAGCGCCGGGTTCGGCCGCGGAAGGGGCGCTGGACACCATCTTGTTGAACGTGGACATCGCGGAAAAGAACAGCACCCCCATCTGCCAGGACACCGGCACGCCTATTTTCGAGATTCACTATCCCGTCGGCGTATCCACCCGTAAACTGGCCGACCAGATTCGGCAGGCAGCGGCTATTGCCACCCAGCGCAATTATCTGCGCCCCAATGCCGTCGACACCATCACCGGCAAAAACAGCGGCGACAATACCGGCGAAGATTTCCCCACTATGCACTTCCATGAATGGGACGAAGAATCGATCCACGTCGATTTGCTGCTGAAGGGCGGCGGCTGCGAGAACGTCTCCACCCAGTATAAGCTGCCAGACGCTTCGTTAGGCGCGGGGCGTGACCTGGAAGGTGTGCGCCGGGTGGTGTTAGATGCCGTTTATCAGGCGCAGGGCAAGGGCTGTGGCCCGGCCGTCCTGGGCGTGGCTATCGGCGGCGATCGGGGATCGGGGTATCTCAAGTCTAAGCAGCAGTTGTTTCGGCCGTTGGAAGACGTGAACCCGGACCCGCAGTTGGCCGAATTAGAGCAGCGCATTTTTGAAGAAGCCAACCAACTGGGCATCGGGCCGATGGGTTTTGGCGGCAATACGACGGCGTTGGGTGTAAAAATCGCCGCGCAGCACCGGTTGCCCGCGAGTTATTTTGTCTCTGTAGCCTATATGTGCTGGGCCAACCGCCGGGCCAGCATGGACATTCAACTCAACGACGATGGGGTGGAGGTGAGCTATGCCTGAGTTAACAACTCCTATTTCTGATGAAGATATCCGCAGCTTGAAAGCAGGCGATACGGTTTATTTGAACGGTATCATCGTCACCGGGCGCGACGCGGCGCATAAATTTATGATCGAGCATTTCATCAAGCAGCCGGTCCAGGCCGACGAGACAGACCTGTATAACGACTTGAAGAAGCTGCTAGATGGCGGCGTGATTTACCACTGCGGTCCGGTGGTTAAAACCCACGAGGATGGCTCCTACTCCTTCGTGGCTGCTGGCCCGACGACCAGTATCCGCGAAGAGGTGTACCAGGCAGACGTGATCCGGCATTTCAATCTAAAGGGTGTGATAGGCAAAGGCGGCATGGGCGGCAAAACGCTGCAAGCATGCCAGGACCAACCGGCCGTTTACCTGCACGCTATTGGCGGCGCGGCCAGCTTTATCGCCCAATCGGTGAAGGAAGTGCTGGGCGTTTATAAGCTGGAGTTTGGCGTGCCGGAGGCTATGTGGGTGATCCGAGTGGAGAATTTCCCTGTGGTGGTGACAATGGACAGCCATGGAACCAGCCTGCATGCCACGATTGAGGCGCAGTCCAAAGAAAAACTGGCCGAGTTGATTGGCTAAACAATCAAGCAGCGTATGGTTGATTAGAGATTGGAGATTGGCTGCTTGCCGGTCTTCAATCTCTATTTTTTTAGGCGATTACATGAGCGCAGGCTCAATACCATAATTGAAAAGGACACGGATGAACACGGATTTCCACGGATTCTTATTCGTGTTATCCGCGTAAATCCGTGCCCTATGATTAGAGGAGGTCATGATGGAAAAGGTACGATGGGGTTTGGTTTCGACAGCGAATATTAATCGGCGGCTGATCCCGGCTATTCGGGCGTCTGAGCGAGGGGAGTTAACGGCCGTTGCCAGCCGCACTCTTACTTCTGCCCAGGCATACGCAGCCAAGTGGGACATCCCCCAGGCGTTTGGCAGCTACGAGGCCATGCTGGATTCCGACGAAGTGGATGCCGTGTACATTAGCCTGCCCAACCATTTGCACGCCGAATGGACGATCTATGCATTGGAGCATGGCAAGCATGTGTTGTGCGAGAAGCCTTTTGCCCTGACGTTGGATGAGGTGGACGCGATGGCCTCCGCCAGCCAGCGCACCGGCTACCGGCTGGCGGAGGCGTTTATGTACCGCCACCACCCGCAAACAAACATTGTTAAGGAATGGGTAGTAGACGGCCGTCTCGGCGACATCACCATCCTGCGCGGGGCGTTCGACTTTGCCATGTCTGATCCGGCAATCAACGTGCGCATGCGGCCGGAATGGGGCGGCGGCAGCCTGTGGGACGTCGGCGTTTACCCCATGAGTTATGCGCAAAACCTGATGGATGGTCCGCCGGCCTGGGTGATTGGCGACCAGTGGGTGGGTGCGTCGGGCGTGGATGAGGTTTTTGCCGGCCAAATGCACTTTGCCAATGGCGTGATGGCCCAGTTTACCTGCGCATTCCGTTCGCCGTTCCATACGTTTTTTGAGATTGTGGGCACCAAGGGGCGGCTGCTGCTGACACGGCCGTTTGTTGGCCCCCAGGAAGGCAGCGTTACTTTCTATCCGGCCGACGGCCCGCCGCAGCCCGTTGCCGTGCCCGACCAAGAGCTGTATTTGGGTGAGGTGGAGGATATGAATACGGCCGTTTTAGACGGCGCGCCCAACTTCATCACCCTGGCCGAAAGTCGGGACCATGTGCGCACCGTCCTGGCGCTGTATGAATCGGCCCAGCAGGGAAAGGCAGTTCACCTGGCCGACTAACGCCGCTTGCCGCCGCATTTCAGTGTCTGGCCGCCACGCCCCCATGACTCAATGGCATGGGGGCGTTTTTGTTTGCCTACCTGCAGCCAATCACCTGGATGTCCGTAAAAAGTACCTATTTTGCGGACAAATACGGAGGACAAGTTGAGCAAGTTCAGTACAAATTACACTTTGTCACATTTGGAAATTATGATTAGATAGACGTTGGGGTGTGACAGCGCCACATAACAGTAGCCCAATCGAAAGATCAATCTTGGAGGTAATTCATGATACGGCAATATTTGGCCAAACGGCGTAACCGCTTTGGATTTCTTGCAGGTTTGCTGCTGCTTGTTGCGGCAGCAGGATTATCAGCTTGTTCAGCCGCGGCCGGAACTGCCGGTGCCATGGGCGGTATGGAGGCCCAAAATGAACCTGGCGGGATGTCAGAAATGGACATGACTCACGAAGGCGACACGGCGCATGACGAAGGCATGGCGGAAATGGCCCATGAACCCATGGGCCATGATTCCATGGGCCATGATTCCGAGGCGCGCCAGTTTGTGCCTAATCATGGAGCCGAGGTTCACATCACGGCGCCAGAGGATGGAGCAGTTTATCAAAGCAGCGATAATGTGCTCGTGAAAATTGAAACGACGAATTTTGTAATCGGAGAAGAGGGCAAGCATTGGCACATTTATGTGGACGGCAGCCCAACCATGATTATGGGTGGCGAATCGTATGTGTTGAAAAATCTCTCACCTGGCGCCCACCAGATCGAAGTGTCTTTATCTTTAGCCACGCATGAAGACCTGGAACAAGGTGATAAAATATCCATAACTGTGGAAGAATAATTTGCCGATGAATACATCGCATTCTCAATTCACCGCCGCCGGTTTTATCCAATAATCGGTCAGGGGCCAGGTATCCTGATCGATTTTGGCGTGTAGGGACACGATGAATAAATTCTCTAAGTTAGGGTATGGTTTGCTGCTTTTGATGCTGGCCGGTGGGTGGGTAACGGCCGTGTTTGCCCACGACGCCGCGATCATCCGATCTACGCCGGCCAATGGCGAGGTTTTAAACGAATCGCCGGCTCAGGTCGTGGCCTGGTTTGCCGAAGAACTGGTGAGTGGCGAAAGCAGCCTGTCTGTTTTTGATACCCAGGGACAGCAGCGTGATAATGGGGACGGCGGCGTGGACCTGAACGATCCAGACCACGCATCCATGATTGTGACACTGCCGCCGCTGCCGGATGGCTCCTATACCGTGCAGTGGCATGCCGTCCTTCTGGATGGAGACGCCAGCGATGGCGCATTTGCTTTTGCCGTCGGCGAAGGCCAGTCTGTTGCCCCGGTGCCAGAAACTGCCAGCTTGGCCGAGAACGGCGCCGGTTTTTTCAGCAGCGCCTGGATCATTGTCGGTGGGCTGGTTATCGTGGGTCTTTTAATTGTGATTTTCTTGTTCAAGGGGCGGGCTGCGAAGCGATGAAAGCCAGACTGCATGACTCGCAAATTTAAGGTAGCCCACTTTTTTCAGCCCGGACTGGCTATCATTCTTTTGCTGGTGGCCAGTTTTTTGCTGGTTGGGCGGGTTTCGGCTCACGCTTTCCTGCTGCGTTCCGATCCCCCGGCGAATGCCATCCTGCGCGAATCACCGGAAGCGATGCGACTGTGGTTCAATGAGGTTATCTCGCCACAGTTCAGCCAGGCGCAGCTGCTAGATGCGTCCGGTCATTCTCTCCCTGTCACCATAGAAACCGATCCCGAAGATGCCACGTTGTTGATTGTCCATTTTCCAGAATTGGAGGACGGCGTTTACAGTGTGCGCTGGAACGTTCTATCGGCGGCGGATGGGCATCCGACACAAGGGCTGGTGGTCTTTGGCATTGGGGATGGCGCGGACTTGGGCTCGGCGAAGGCGGTGGTGGCGGAAACGGCCGTGCCCGCTCCCGACGTCATGCTGCGCTGGATCAATTTTCTGTTGCTATCTGGACTGGTGGGTGGGTTGGCGGTGGCCTATCTTGTGCTCAATCCGGCAGCTTATCCGGCGGAAATTGCCGGCGTGCAGCGCCAGGCGCGGCAGCGGATTTTGCGCCTGGCCGGGTGGAGCGCCTTGGCGGCGCTGCTGCTAGGGCTGGTGTGGGTCTGGTGGCAGGCTGTTCTGCTGTCCAGGAATTTGGCTGGCGATGCGTCTTTTTGGTCTATCGCCTGGCAGTGGCTGGCGCGGACGCGCCTGGGATACCTCTGGTGGAGCCGCCAGTGGCTGCTGGCGCTGCTGTTGATTTGCGTCTGGCAGCTGCGGCGTTATGAGGCGACCGGAGAGGCCACGGCCGTCGTGTCCAGGCCGCGTTTCCTGCTGCCGGTCACGGGATTTTTGCTGCTGGCTCTCTCGTTGGCCCAATCCCTGACCAGCCATGCGGCGGCGCTTGCCCGGCAAACGGCCGTGGCGATTGTAGCCGATACCCTGCATTTGCTGGCCGTCAGCGTGTGGATGGGCGGGCTGTTGGCCCTGGTGGTCGGGCTGCTCCCATTGCTGCGCCGGCGGTCCGACTTTGCCGCACTGGTGCAGGCAGGTTGGGGACCATTTGGCCGCCTGGCTCTGCTCAGCGTGATCATGATTTTTGCCACCGGGCTGTACGGCACTGGCCGGCAGATCAGTTCATTGGACGCGATGATTACCAGTTTATACGGCCGTACCATCCTGTTAAAAATTAGCCTGATGCTGGTCGTTGGCCTGGTTGGCGCGGTGAATTCCGTGCTGGTTCATCCGCGATTGGCCGCGCCTCTGGCCAGGCTGCTTCGCAAACCGCCCGGTTGGACACCCCTGACCAGGAAAAAATTTACCCGGCTGGTGGTTTTGGAAGTGTGCCTGGGTGTATTGATCCTTGGCCTGGCAGGTTTGCTCACTGCCGCGCCGACCGCGCGCGGCGCGGCTTACACCTCCGCCGAAGATTTACCCGAATCACTCAGCCAGATGGTGGACGACCTGATCATCACGCTGGCGGTAAACCCCAACCGTCCGGGGCCAAATGTGTTTACGGTACGCGCCGTGAGCAACCGTCGCCCGCCGCCGGCTGAGGTTTTGCGAGTTATACTGCGGTTTACCTACCAGGATCAAAATTTGGGATTGGTTTCTCTGGATGCGGAGGAAGTGGACCCAGGTTTTTATTTGATTGGTGGGGATCAGTTGAATCTAGCCGGGTCCTGGCAGATCGACGTGGTGGTCCGCCGCAAAGGGTTGGAGGACAGCGTTGCCAACTTCACCTGGATTGTGCCGGAGTCGGACTCTGCGCCGCCGGTGATTCTATCCGCCCAGCCCTGGGAGCCCTTGTTGACATTAGCGGCGGCGCTGCTCATGTTGATTGTGGTGGGCGCAACGGCCGTATTCCTTGTGGTTGGTTAAGCGCCTCCGGTATTTCCCCATCCGCCTGAGGCGAGTATTAGCTATAAGCGCAAAAAGTTAGAGAAGTTAGCCATCCTCCGTCGCCCGACAGGCGTCAACCTGCCTCATTGTTCCTGTCGCTCTCGCGTTTGCCTTGCTTATCAATCGAATATGAATACGAAAGAAGTGGCCGGATTTTACACCTTAATGTAGTTAGTAACTTTGGGCGCGTAGTATGAACAAAAATAGTCTGTCTTCTGCCTGGAAGACGCGGAGAAGAGAAAAGTTGCGCCTGGTTTTCCCTTTTGTTCGTAATTTTGGTTTCGCGGTTTAGGAGTAGTTTGAATAAGCAACCAAATTTTTTTCAGTTTGCCAATCTAAATAATCAACCAGATACAAAGTCTTCGGATGTAAATTATAAGCTTAGTCCTCCAATCAGGCTCTGGGTGATTAGTGTCGTGTCCATTTTGCTCATGGTCATCGTCGTCGTTGTCTTCTACGAGCACCTTATCGAGAAGAACGTCATTTCGCTGACGAGCCTGATTGAGGTGGCGTTTGTTTCCAGCACGCTGGCTATCATTATCCCGCCAATTCTGTATTTCTTCTCATATCGTCCGTTGCTTTCACAAATGAGCCGGCTGCAAGAGACCGAAGGTGGCTTGAAATTGTTGGCGACTGCTTTGCACAGCGCTGAGAATGGGGTGGTGATCACCGATAATGAAGGGAATATTCAATGGTCTAATCCTGCTTTTGCCTACACGACTGGGCTGACTCATACCGAGTTAATTGGCCGCAACCTGCGTTCATTTGAACGAAAACCGCTTGAGCCAATCGACGAAGGGGATCGTTGGGAGACCATTTTATCGGGCAAAGTGTGGATGGAGGGGGTAAGCAATTATGAAGCCGATGGTGAACTGCACCTAAAGGAACAAATCATTACCCCTGTGCGCAATGCGAAAGGTGTGATTTCCCACCTGATCTTTATTGAAAAAGATGTGACCGAACGGTATGAATTGGAAAAGACGACAGAAACCCTGGCCACGGCTGCCCTGGCTTTGAACCAATCTTTGCGGGTGGAAGACGTGCTGGACGTTCTGCTGGATTTTTTGATGGCTTTTGTGGTTTATACCAATGGGGCGATTATATTGCTGCATCACAATTCTCGTTGGGCGGTTAGAGCGCATCGGGGTCCTGCGTTTAGCAAGCGGTTTGGCAGCAGGGCCTTTTTTGTGGAGATTGATGTGCTGGAAAGCTCGCAAATTCAGCAGCTGCTGGAAACGCAGCAAACGGTGGTGCTTGAGGACACGGCCGTTTGCCCGGCCCCTTATCCTCTCAGCGACGAACAGAACGGCCGTAACTGGCTGGGTGTTCCGTTTGTCATCAACGGCAAAGTCATTGGCTTTTGCGTTCTAGACAAAGACGAGCCGCAGTTCTTTACCTCCCAGCACATCCGTGTTATTGAAGCGCTGGTGAGTCAGGCGGCCAGCGCTGTGGAAAACGCCAGGCTTTTTGAGCAAGTTCAGGCCGGGCAAGAACACCTTAAGTTCTTATCTCATCGTTTGGTGGAAGTTCAGGAGACAGAACGCCGCTACATTGCCCGGGAACTGCACGACGAGGCCGGACAGGCGCTGGCTTCGTTGCGCCTGGAATTGCACTTGCTGTCCCATCTGGCCGACGAGCCTGAAGCAGTTAAAGCCAAAGTGCCGGAGATCCAGCAGCAGGTCGACGATATATCTGAGAATCTTCATCGCCTGGCGGTGCATCTCCGGCCAGCCAGTCTGGACCATATGGGGTTGACCACGGCTCTGGCGCAGCACGTTAAGACCATTGGTTCGCAGTATAACCTGTTGACAGGTTTTGAGGTGTGTGGCGTTATTCAGCGCCTTTCGCCAGAGGTGGAAACGGCCGTATACCGCGTCGTCCAGGAAGCCCTGACCAATGTGGTGCGGCATGCTCACGCCACACGTGTAGACGTTTTACTAAAACACCACGGTGACCACTTCGTCATCATCGTTGAGGATGATGGCCAGGGTTTTGAGCCGTTGGACGTTATGGCAGGCATTGCCACCTCGGACCATTTGGGCCTGGTTGGGATTCGTGAGCGGACTGCCATGTTAGGTGGAAATTTAGCCCTGGATAGTTCCCTTGGTAATGGGACGACCCTAAAAATTGAGGTGCCATATGACCATTCGCGTATTATTAGCTGACGACCACGTTCTACTGCGCGCGGGTCTGAGGGCTTTGCTGCAAACGAGTTCCCAAATGGTGGTAGTCGGCGAAGCATCTAACGGCGAAGATGCGCTGCAAATGGCCCGACAATTACGGCCAGACGTTGTGGTGATGGATATTAGCATGCCGGGCTGCGGGGGAATTGAGGCCACCCGGCAGCTGACCGAATCGGTACCTGGCGTTCACGTGCTGATTTTATCCTTGCACGAAGACAGCAGCTTGTTGCAAGAGGCCCTGCGAGCCGGGGCATCGGGTTATATCCTGAAGCGTGCCCTGGAGTCTGAACTGATCAATGCTATCAATGCGGTTGCCCGCGGCGATATGTACGTCCATCCGGCGATGACGCGGGCTCTCTTTTTTGAAGAAGAGACCGAACCAGCCAAAGAGCAAGCAAGTCTTGACCCTTTGACGCCGCGGGAAATTGAAGTAATCCAGTTGTTAGCCAATGGTTACACCAACCGGCAAATCGCCTCGGCGTTGGCGATCAGTATACGCACTGTAGAAAGCCACCGTTCAAACTTGATGAACAAATTAGACCTGCACAATCGATCCGACCTGGTGCGTTATGCCGCGCGGAACGGGCTGTTGAATATTGAAGCCTGAGCGGCTGCGCCTGTTTACGTATTTTGTACGGAGACAATCCTGAATCTTGTGGTTTTACCCGTACTAAATCCGACACAAATTTCCGTGTAGATTACACTATCAATCTTGTGCCCAATATGGTTAAATCATAGTACTGGAGTACTGGCCATATTGATCCCCAATTAAGGGAACAGCTTTTAGGGAATCAGGAATCCCACATCAGAAGTTGTATTCGTAAGTAATTCCCCATCGGTTTGCTGCCGCTGGCAGCCCAAAACAAGCGTATATCGTCAGACAAACCTTTCAAGGAGGGTTCGAATTGCCTGTTGTTGCCCCTTGCCTATGGCTGATTGGGGCGTCGATGGCCGCTGCCTGGCTGTTATCGGTCGCCGCCCAAAAGATTGTTGGCAGGTCTTACGCAGTAAAAGACCTGTCCTTTTTGCATTATCGGAATCTGACTGCACGGCCGTTAACCTCATCATCAGTCGGTTCCGCCATTCATACGCCGGTTTCGCAAGTTCATTAAGGAGGTGTCCATGAGATTTTTACCGTGTCATAGAAGTCAATGTTGTGTTGACAGGACTCAATCAGGAGGTCAGTTTAATGCCTAAAAAACAAGTTCTCACCCTTTTTATCGGCCTCACCATCTTATTGGCCACGCTGCTATCGTCGCCTGGCTCGCATATACAACGCGCCTCGGCCCAGGCTAACGAAGTGTTATATCTCCGGGTAGAAAGCGCACGCACGGAGGGCCTTTTTGTAAAGGGCGATGAAATAACCGAATACAAGTATCTGATTAATATCGACAACACGGGCGATCCTACCCAGGCGCGGGCCGCCGGTTGTTCCAGCGATGATCCGGGTTATCCGGATAGCTGTGATTGGCCGTCCATTCGTCAGGTTCCTGGGGCCGCACCAATCTACACCCAGGGCAACCAGGACGATTTTAACGGCGTCAATCTTTCCGGCATTACTTTGTCGCCCGGCAAATATCTGGTTTCGGTGATTGCCGATGGCTTCAAAATTGACGGCGCTCACTTCACCGTGCCGCTGCCCGACGTGGATGCCAATGGCGCCAACGTGGTGGTCGGCATGCAGCCGGACCCGCTGCCCACGGCCACCATGCGCATCAAGGTCTTCGAGGATATTTCCCCGGTAAACGGCCAGTTTGACGCCCCCGCCGAGAGTGGCCTCGAAGGTTTCCATGCCACGATCAACGACACGGCCGGCGAAATTACGGTCGATGTGTTTGGCAACCCGCTGTGCACCACGTACGACGCCGACATGAACCCCACCGGCATCGAGCCTTATGGCTGCATCTACAGCGACGCCAATGGCGATATTGTGATCCCTAATCTGGGCCCGCTGCGCTACGACGTTGTGGTTGTACGCCCTGATGGCACGGATTGGATCGAGACGACGACGCTGGAAGGCTCGCCCAGTTGGGACACCTGGCTCCAGGAAGGCGGCACCGGTTTGGACAATGAATTTGTCGTGGCCGGCGAACCGTTCCCCTGGACGATTTTTGGTTTTGTGCATCCGATGGATCAGCTGAACGACACGGCCGTTACCGGCGGTGTGTCCGGCACAATCGTCGGTGCGTCGGTCTATTTACCCCAGCAAAATGCTTTGCCCTATTACGGCGACATCTGGAGCGGCTTCAACGGCGCTAAAGTGACCGGCCCCATCGGAGACGCCTGGGTAGCTCTGAGCGATTTGCAGAATGGGGATACGGCCGTTTACGTCGCCAAAGCCAATCCCGACGGCACTTTCCTCATCGAAAACGTACCCGACGGCAACTACCAGTTCACCTGGTGGGACGAAAAAATTCATTACATTCTGGACTGGATCCAGGTCACCGTCTCCAATGGTCAGATCTACGACATGGGCACGCCCTTCCTCACCGGCTGGTTCACCAAGGTCGATGGTTACGTCTTCAACGACCTGAACGAAAACGGCATCATGGATCCTGGCGAACCCGGTATCTCCAACTACCTGGTCGTCCTGCGCGATCGCGATAACAGCGAAATCGACCGCATGTCCATCGCCGTAACCACCGACGAGAATGGCTATTACGTCTTTGAGAAAGCGTATCCGATGGGTTCCTGGATGATTTTGGAAGCGTACAATGACCGCTTCTACACCACCGGCATCACCTACCAGGTGGAAAATCAGCCTACGCCCACCACCGTCCTGGGACAGGGCGTGGATGTCGGCGTCTTGCCCATACTCGGCCAATCCGGGCGGTTGGACTGGGGCGTACGGCCGTATGACGCCACCGGCCGTAACGGCGGGCTGCGTAATGGCGGCATCGTCGGCACCGTTTTCTACGACATTACCCGGAACGAACTCGATCCCCAGTATCAGGCTGTAGAGCCCTGGGCACCCGGCATTCCCGATGTCGAAGTCCGGCTCTATGCCACCGTTTACTGCGGCACCAACCCCGGAACTGCCTGTGATCCCACTGGTATGTTTGAAGTTGCCTCAGACGGTTCATTGGCTAAGGGCGATTTGCTCAACACGGCGCGTACCGAGACCTGGGAACAGCCCACAGACTGTATTGCCCGCGATGCCAACGGCAATCCGTTGCTGAATCCGCAGGACCAGCAAGTACTGCCGGTTGATCCCACCGGCAAGCGCTGCGTTGAAGGCCCGCTGATGGGCACACAGTTCCAAACCGACTTTGCCACGCTTGATGGTAATTATGGTTTCACCGAGGGCTGTTTTGGCGGCGACATCGACGCTTCCGATCCGGCCAATCCCATATGCCCGAGCGGGTGGGAAACCCTGTGGTCCGATGACTATCTGGTGGAGGTTGTGTCGCCGCTGGATGCACTCGGCCGCGAAACGTATCAGGTGGTGCGCGAAGAAGATGTCAACATCTTTGACGGCGACCAGTACATCCCGCAAGTGCCGCCGCCGGCCTGCGCTGGCCCGATGCACGTCGTAGACGTGGCCGGGATAGGCGTGGATGGCCCAGACGCGGTGGATAATCCCAACTTCGCCGACGGCGGTGGCAGTCCGTATGAGGGGATGACACGGCCGTTGTGTAATGTGAAGCTGGTCACGCTGAATAATGGCAAGTCGATTGCGCCTACCTTCACCTATTTCACCGAGGTTCCTATTCCTGGCAAGTGGAAGGGTTACATCATTGACGATCTGACCGTTTCCACGAACCCGCAGGACCTGAATTTTGGTGAAAAAGCGGGTATCCCCAATTCGCCCATTGGCATTTACGATTACAACAACCGGCTGATCACGACCATTCAATCCGATCCCAACGGCGTGTTTGAGGTCTTGCTGCCGGGAACCAACACCATCAACTGCCCGACGCCGTCCGGCGTGTGCGCCAACGTGTATTACATGCTGGGCAACGATCCGGGCCAGCCGGGGCATCTGAATCCCAACTACAACCCGCAATATCGCACCATCGGCGCCAGCTTTGAAATCTACTCCGGCTTGATCATTCCTTCTGACCTGGCTCCGACGCAAATTGTGCCGGGTGTGCTGGCGGCCGGTTCCATGTTTGGCGTGCCGCCACAGTGTACGTTGAATGACATTCTGAACCCGACTACGCCGGAAATCTTCGCCGTTTCAAAGCCATACCACAACGTGGCCGACGGTGATGGTACGCTGACGATTCAGGGGCAGGGATTTGGCACGCCGGGGCAAGTAACACTGGATGACACTATTGTGCTAACGGCTGCCAGTTGGAGTGACACGTCGATCACGGTTGATGTACCGGCGTCGACGCCTGCAGGTCCGCACCAACTGAAGGTCATGAATGGCAACGGCCGTTCCTCGGTCAACGGCCTGACCTATCGCATCCTGGTCCCGGACAGCAGCGCCTTCCCGGCAACGGCCGTTCTGGATGATTTCAACCGGCCCAACGCCGGCAACCTCGGGCCCAATTGGAGTGCGCCTTCCACCGGCTTCCGGGTTAACACCAATAACCTCCAGATTCGCGGTGGCGCGACCTCCGTGCGCTGGATTAACGCCGCATTCGACGCCAATCAAGAAGCCTACTTTACCTTCCTGGACGTTTCTTCCCTGGCGAATGAGCAAAATCTGGTCCTGAAGTATAACGGCAGCGGCAGCAGCCTGATCCAGGCCATCTATCACCAGGCCACCGGCGATGTCGAGGTGCAGACTTACGACTTCTCCAACGGATGGGTTGCGCACGGGTCCTTCCCGGCTTCCTTTGCCCCTGGCGACCAGTTTGGCGCTCGCGCGCTGGCCGATGGTACCGTGAATCTGTACAAGAACGGCGCGCTGCTGGGCAGCACCAACGTCACCGCCGGCCCGAATGGGTGGCCGACCTCGTTGGCGCAGGGCGGCGGTCAGATCGGCATCTGGGTTAGCGGCACCACAAACTCTGGCGCTGGAGATGCGCGTGTCGATGACTTTGGCGGCGGCACTGTGACGCTTTCGGCCAGCTACGCTCCCGCGCTCTTTGAAGTGGGGCCGGGTCATCCGTATGCGACGATTCAAAGCGCGATTGATGCTGCCTCAACAGCATCTGGCAGTGTTGCGCCGTTGGTTGTTGTTTATCCGGATACGCCTGTGCAGTGGAACCCGACCGGTTCTTACTTTGAGAATGTGGCCATCTACTCGCCCATCTCCTTGCAAGGCGTTGGACCGGGTGGCGTGTATGCCGATGGCACGCCGGTGCTGGGGTCGATTATTGACGGCCGTGGCGTGGCCGGCGACACCGATTACGCCACCAACTGGCGCACCTTTGTCCAGGGTCTGACCTGGGATGGCAATCAGGCCATTTACGAAGGCGCGGTGGTCTACGTGCTGGCGGAAGACGGCGAAATGACCGCTGCCCGATCTGTCACCGTCGACGGTTTTAGCATCCAGGGCGGCGATCAGCAAGGCTTCCCCAACAACCTGCAACCGGCCGATCCGACCATCAAAGAGTTTGCGGCTGTACAGGGTGGCGGTATCTTCGCCAATGCGTTCGCTCGTCATATGCACATCACCAACAACATCTTGCAGAGCAATGGCGGGGCTTACGCCAGCGCCATTCGCCTGGGCACGCCGCATCTGGCGGGCGCCTTCAATGACAACCAGAACGAAAATGTGGTCATCGCCAACAATCGGATTCTGGCCAACGGTGGCACGAACCTGGCCGGCGCTATCGGCATCTTCTCCGGCGCGGATAGCTATGAAGTGGCCAATAACGACATATGCGGCAACTTCTCTGCCGAGTATGGCGGCGGCATCAGCCATTACGGTCTCAGCCCCGACGGCAGCATCCACGACAATCGGATTTACTTCAATCGTTCATACGATGAGGGCGGCGGCATCATCATTGCCGGTGAGCTGCCGGCGGATCCGGCCATCTTGTCGCCGGGCGCGGGTGCGGTCAGCATCTACAACAACCTCATCCAGAACAATCTGGCCAACGATGATGGTGGCGGCCTGCGCTTCCTGATGGCGGGCAACTTCCCCTATGACGTTTACAACAACATCATCGTCAACAACATCTCGACCCATGAAGGTGGCGGTGTGGCCCTGAATGATGCACCGGACGTGCGCTTCTACAACAACACGGTCATGAAAAACATCACCACGGCTACGGCCGTTACCAGCAATGGGTTCCCGGCTCCGGCAGGTTTGTCCACAGTCGCCAACAGCAACCTCTTGCAGGCGACGCTGCCGGTCGGATCGTCCACCTTCAGCAATCCGCTGCTGTTCAACAATATCTTCTGGGAAAATCGGGCGGGCACGTTCACCGGCGCTACCGTCGCGGGCATTGGCCTGACCGGCGACCCCAATCCCGTCAAGTACTGGGACCTGGGCGTGGCTGATGGCACAGGGCTGTTATCACCGACGAACTCGATCATGCAGGTGACAGATGGCTTCGTTGCGGATGGTTCCAACCTGATCGGTGTGGATCCCCTGGTCATTGCGACGTATGACACGACTGTGCGCGTTGCGCCGTGGCGCGGCAACCCCCGTTTTGTCGACGTTCTCATGATTACCACGGAGGCGACGCCAAATCTGCTCGGCGATTATCACCTGAGCAGCGGGTCTCCCGCAGAGAACGCCGGTGCGGCCAGCAAAGGTGTGGTATCTGTTCCGGCAGTGGACATCGATCTGGATGCACGGCCCTCAGGCGGCGGCTTTGAGATGGGCGCGGATGAGATTGCCGGTGGCGGTCCTGGAGTGACGTTCCCGCAGACGGCCGTTCTGGACAATTTCGATCGCGCTGACAATGGCAACATCGGCCCAGACTGGAGCACGCCATCCACCGGTTTCCGGGTCAACAACAACACCCTCCAGGTGCGCAGCGGCGCAATCAGCGTGCGCTGGGTTGCCTCAACCTTTGGCCCTGATCAAGAAGCGTTCTACACCTTCAATGAAGTCTCTTCCAGCGCCCAGGAACAAAACCTCGTCCTGAAGTACTCCAACAGTGGCACGGCTTTGATCCAGGCGATCTACCATCAAGGTAGTAGTGATGTAGAGATTCAGACGCTTGATCCTGGCAACGGTTGGCAAGCGTGGGCGACGTTCCCCGGCGTCAGCTTCGCCAACGGCGATCAGTTCGGCGCCCAGGCTTTGCAAGACGGCACAGTGAACGTTTTCAAGAATGGCGCTCTCATTGGCACGACAAACGTGGCCACCGGGCCAAGTGCCTGGCCTGCCTCATACGTTCAAAGCGGCGGCCAGATTGGCGTCTGGTTTGTCGGCACGACGAACACCAACTTCACCCGAATCGACGACTTCGGCGGCGGGAATCTGCCATAAGTTAAGGCTCAGGCGTTGGGGATTGGCCGGTTGGCTGACCAATCGGCTAATCCCCAACGCGCAGTTAGAACCAAAGGAGACAAGCAAATGATGAAAAAATCACCTCCCCAAAATCTCAGCCGGCGCAGCTTCCTGAAATTAGCCGGCGGTACGGCTGCCGCTGCCGCCTTTGGCGGGTACGTGCTGCCGAGAACTTTGGGAAAAACGTTACGGCCGTCTGCTGTCAGTGTCGCCAGCGCCGCCGATCCGGAACCGGACTTATTCTTTGCCGGCACGGATGGCTGGATTTCCTTGCCGGATTCCCCGGCTATTCCGCCCTTTCATCCGGACGATCTGGCGCCGGCCCCCTTTAATGCCTATATCTTTGGGTTTCGGAATATCACCGGCCTGGATGCTACGCAGATCGCCCAGCAAAAGAACAAAGCCCAGCACAGCGCGCCGCTGTTCTGGACGCAGCAGGATGTGCCCTTCCGGGTCAAGCTGACCAATCTCGGCTTGGCGCTGCGGCCGGACCTGGTCGATGCCCATACACTGCATTGGCACGGCTTCCGCAACGTTATCCCCTTCTTCGACGGCGAGCCGTCGGGGTCTATCTCGGTGCCGATTGGCCGCGAGTTCACCTACGTCTTTAACGCCCACGATCCTGGGACGTATATGTACCACTGTCATGTCGAGGATGTGGAGCATGTCCACATGGGCATGACCGGTTTGGTGTTTGTCCGTCCGGCTCAGGATACCAACACCTCCCTTTACCCGAGCGGCAAATATGCCTACAACGATGGCGATGGGTCCACCGGCTTTGATCGTGAATTTGCCATGTTCTTGAGCGAGTTTTGGGCTGAGGCCCACTGGGCGGATTCGCATATTCAGCTGCCGGAGTGGAGCGATTATCATGCGGACTTTGCCATGTTAAACGGCCGTGTCTACCCCGATACCATCGCTCCCAGCGGCTCCGTCGATCCGTTCAACCTGGTTCACGACGCCAACGGGGACCTGATCCCCACGCCAGGTTATGAGCGTCTGCAGTACCAGCCGCTTTCTTCCCTGGTCACCTGCAACGCGGGCGAACGGGTGCTGCTGCGTTTTGCCAACCTGGGCTTTATGCAGGCCGCCATGACCACCACCGGCTTCAAGATGCACGTGGTTGGCAAAGACGCCACGCTGCTGCGCGGGCGTGACGGCACGGATCACAGTTACATGACCAACACCGTGTCCATTGGCGCCGGCGAAAGCGCCGAAGCAATCTTTGTGGCTCCGCCCTATCAAGGCCCCGGTCCCTACGATACCTACTACCTCTACAACCGCGCCTATACCCGCAGCAGCAACCTGAGCGCTGGTGGGGCCGCTGGGCAAATGACCGAAATCCACGTTTATCCGGCAGGTACATTAGGCACGCAATCGGTTCCGAACACCTGAGTTTAGACTCGGCGGTTCACGAGAAGGAGTTAACAAAATGCGAAAACAACTATTTAAATGGGTTGCTTTGGGGCTGGTTCTGATGGGTGGTATTGCGGCTTTGGCCTACACTGCCCGCACGCCCATCGAAGAAGCAAGTGCAGCTCCGCCGGATGAAGGCATCATCTGTACGTATGGCCCAACGTTTACCCTGAGCACGATAGACGGTTACATTGGCACGCCCGATGATAATGTGGTCTACATGTGGGGATATGCGGCGGACAACAGTCCGTTCCAGCATCCCAGCCCAGTGTTATGCGTCAACGAGGGCGACACCGTCACGGTCATTTTGCACAATACACTCCCAGATGATGTGTCCATCATGTTCCCTGGGCAGGAAAATGTGTTGGCAAATGGTCAACCGGCGCAGCCGCAGTTTGACGGCGGCGGCAATTTAACCTCGCTGACCAACGTGGCCACGGCCAACGGCGGTAGCATTACCTACAGCTTTGTGGCCGATAAGCCGGGCACGTTCTTGTATGAAAGTGGGACGGAACCGGACGTTCAGGTGCGCATGGGGTTGTTTGGGGCGTTGATTGTGCGGCCGGCATTGGGCGCCGATCACGTCTACAACCGCTCCGACAGCCAGTTTAATCCGGACACGGAATTCATGGTGCTGTTGTCTGAGGTGGATCCGTTCTTGAACGGGGCGATGGAGCGGCATGTGCAGCGCAACCGGCCGTTTATCTACAACATGGAGAATTATCGGCCGCGTTATTGGCTGGTAAACGGCCGTGGTTTCCCCGACAGCATCGCGCCCAACTTTGCCAGTTGGCTGCCCAGCCAGCCCTACGGTGCGCTGGCCCGCATCCACCCCTACGATCCGGTAGACAACCCGATACCGGCCATGGCCCGCTACCTGAACGTGGGCACGACCGAGTTTCCCTTCCATCCGCATGGCAATAACGGCCGTGTCATCGGCCGTGATGGTCATCCACTGGAAGGCAACAGCGGCGAAGATCTTTCCTTCGAGAAATTCTCCATCAACCTGGGCCCCGGACAAACCTGGGACATCATCTTCAAGTGGTACGACGCGGAAGGATATTCTGCCAGCAATCCCGTTCCGGTAACCGTTCCCGGTATCCAAAACCTGGTATTCGGTCTCTTCTACAGCGGAAGCCCCTACCTGGGTGAACAAGGCACATTGCCAGTAGGCACCAGCAACACCAATGCCTGCGGCGAATACTACATCATCTCTCACAACCACGCCCTGTACCAGATTACATCCTGGGGTGTCCCCATGACCGGGCCGATTACCTACATGCGGATTGATCCACCTTTACCCAATGACTGCCCCTAAGGAGAAACTCATGAAGACAATTATGACCAAACATAAGCTCTGGATCGGCGTGTTGGCACTCCTGGTGGCATTCTTATGCTTGCCCCGCCAGGCGGCGCACGCCCAGGCCCCGGATGTCACGATTGACCTCTGTGCCACCACGGGGGCCCTATCCTTGCCCGGCGGTACGACGCTGCCCATCTGGGGGTACGCTCTGGGTGACTGCACCGGCAGTCCCACCGCCAGCCTGCCCGGCCCGACACTGACCGTCAATGCCGGCGAGATTGTTCAGATCAATTTGTATAACAACCTGGGCGAAAACACGACCTTGAACATACCCGGTACCTCTATGCTGCCAGATGTGGTCGGCGCAGTGCCCAACGGCATGCAGTCCTTCACCTTTGCGGCGACCGATCCGGGCACGTATCTCTACGAAGCCGGTATCCTGAGCGAGCATCAGGTTGCGATGGGCATGTTTGGCGCGCTGGTGGTGAACCCGGCCACAGCCGGACAGGCTTATGATGATGTGTCGACCGCCTTTGACGATGAAGCGATCCTCATCTTAAGCGAAATTGACCCGAACCTGAACAACGGCACGCCGGCTTCGTTTGATTTGCGGACGTACGCTCCCAAGTATTTCCTGATCAACGGCCAGGTGTATCCGGACACGGCTGAAATTCCCACCGCGGCCGGTAACCGCGTGTTGCTGCGCTACCTGAATGCCGGGTTGGAACACCATTCTCTCTCCCTCGTGGGTTTGCAGCAGCAAGTAATCGCGGTGGATGGCAGCCCGTTGGCGCATCCGTATACCGTCATCGCCGAGACGATGGCCCCCGGCCAAAGCCTGGACGTGATCACTACCGTGCCGGCGGCCGCGCCTGATGGCTCTCATTTTCTGCTGTATGACGCCAGCCTGATGCTGAACAATCGGACGGCAGCCGGCTTTGGCGGCATGATGACGTTCCTGACGTTGTCCGGCGGCGGTCCAGGCGGCAGCGATACTGAAGGCCCGGTGACCAGCGGCACGGCCGTTACTCCCAGCGGCAGCGACGTGCTGCTGACAGCCACAATCGATGATACCGCCAAAGGCGGCTCCAACATCCAGGCAGCCGAATATTACCTGGACAGCACCGCCGGTACGCCCAT
>ERZ795053.2391-NODE-2391-length-22842-cov-8.982139_pt1 | contig 22842 bp, 15 predicted proteins | sample MGYA00375137_ERZ795053 | MGnify/ENA primary metagenome ERZ795053 (study PRJEB30182, sample SAMN05720284) | activated sludge metagenome | isolation source: Anaerobic digester | place: Hong Kong | collected 2014-12-17 ...
TAAAATGCATCCCTTTAGGATACCGGATTCCACTTACTATGCCGATAACTGTATAGGCCATAAATCGTAAGACCAATCACCAGCCATATTAAGAACCGAAGCCAGTTGGTGTATCCTAATTCTGACATCAGGTACAAGCAGCTTAGCAAGCCAAGTACCGGGATAATGGATAATTGCTTCCAGATTGTCAAAGCAGTTAACAGTAAGCCGATTAATGCAAAGATCAGGTAGGGAATTTTATGCTTAAAGATGTCCCAGCTGAGAAAACTTCCTTCCTGGGGGTGCCAGAAGTCATGCCATCCTTGTCCATCACCACGCATCACAAAGAAGATAACCAACAGAATGACTGGAAGCAGGTATCTCCCGCTATAATAAGGCACTTTAAATCCATCTTCGGGTGGCGGAACCAACAAAACGCCAGCACAAACGATAACAAAAGCAAACAACGTCCCAATACTGGTCAGATCAGTAACTTCCTGCAAATTCATAAATAGAGCCGGGACAGCTACCAGAATTCCGGTGATCAGAGTAGCAAACGATGGGGTTTTAAACTTTGGGTGGATTTTGGCAAAGCGGGAAGGCAACAGACCATCCCGGCTCATACTCATCCAGATACGGGGTTGACCCATTTGGAAAACCAGCAGTACACTAGCCATGGCGATCAATGCAGAAAATGCAACAATCCCACTAATCCAATCCAATCCAACCTGCTTAAATACATAGGCCAGGGGGTCTCCAACTGCCAGTTCGGAGAATGGAACCATGCCTGTCAGGGTCAGGGCGACTAGTATGTATAAGACTGTACAAATGATTAGCGCAGCAAATATAGCGCGAGGCAGGTCACGCTTTGGGTTCTTACACTCTTCCGTCGTTGTGGAAATGGCATCAAATCCGATGTAGGCAAAAAAGACCGCCGCTACTCCTTTCATTACCCCTCCAAAACCATTGGGTGCAAAGGGACTCCAGTTTGACGGCTTGATGTAAAATGCTCCAATTAAAACGACAGTAATGATTACTATTAACTTCAATCCGACTAACAGGTTGCTGGCTGTCCGGCTTTCCCGGATCCCGATGTAGACCAGATAGGTGATGAAGACCACGATGACCAGGGCGGGTAAATCGAAGATCATATGCATGCCAGCTACTACGGGCGCATTCTCCCAGGCATGATAAGCTTGTTGAAGTCCGTCCGACAAGGCTTCCAGCGATTGTCCAGAAGCAAGTGAAGCGGAAGCTTGTTGGAAACCTCTCCAGGCACTCAGAAAGTCCATTGTCAGATAGCTGGGCATATCCCATCCAAATCCCTGAAGAAAACCGGTAAAATAATCCGACCAGGAAATAGCTACCGCAATATTACCAATGGCATACTCCAATAATAAATCCCATCCAATGATCCAGGCAATAATTTCTCCAAAACTTACATAAGCATACGTGTAAGCACTACCGGAGGTAGGAACCGAAGAAGCAAACTGCGCATAACACAAGGCTGAAAATCCACACGCTACGCCGGTGAAGATAAAGAGCAAGGAGATGGCCGGACCGCCATTTGCCGCAGCATTGCCTATAGTCGCAAAAATTCCAGCACCTATAATCGCAGCGATTCCAAATGCAGCAAGATCCCATACACTAAGGGTTTTGTGCATGGTACTTGCATGACTTTGCTCCTGCAGGGATTGCAAGTGTTTTTTTCTGAACAGCGATGAAAATTGCATACGAGGTAATTGGTTAAATGATTTGTTTTAACCGGTACACCTCATCACTTTACTACCGTCTTAACCAAGGTGCCCGCTGCAACTTCTTCATCCAGTTGCATGGAGTTTAAGATAGCAATTTCCTCAAGTCTTTTGTCCTCCACACCCCATTGCACTAAAAGATTGCGTAAAGTATTGGTTCGGGAAACAGTTCTTACAGAAATCTTTTCGGGCTTAACATTGATTTTTGAACGGTCGGTCAGTTTTTTAAACTGCCGCATACTGTTCAGAAAAATGGTGTTGTAAGGGGCAAAATCGGTTTTCAGAGCCACCCCATGAAAGACATAAATTTTGTTATCGTAACTGATGTAATAAGACAGGATGGAGAGATTCTGGGTCGGATCTTGCTGATCGACTTGTTCGGTGGTAACTTCCAGCGCCGGCAACCCGTTTACGGTAGTTGATTTGGAATTGACCGTTGTCAACTGGTATTGCTCCGCGGATGCACTGGCAGCCTTCTCAAGTGTTGTTTCTCCTGAAAGCGTAAATAATAGTAGGGCTTTTCCATCCTGTGGCACCATCTGCACCTGACTCGGCATATTCGCTACTTGCCAGTCAGCAGGGGTTGGAAATTGAAACAGGAGTTCAGGATGGTAGAAAATGTTGTTCTCAACATAACCCTGGCGGGGATCCTCTCCATAAATAAGACCATCGATCATCCTAAGATAGTCATCGCGATCTACCTGATAGGGAGGAGTATTGACTTTGGCTTGCCACTTGGTGGAAGCTTCTTCCACTTTTTCATAGCGATCCAGCGGATCCGGGTGCGTAGATAGGAACGTAGGAATATCGCTGGCCCCGGATTGATGCTGAACCCGGTTAAGCGTTTTGAAAAAATTGGCCATTTTATGACTATCGTAGTCAATCTTTGTTGAATATTCTACCCCAAGTTGATCCGCCTGACTTTCATTGTCCCGGCTAAATTTCAGAAACATCAGTGAAGTAAGCTGCTGCGCCTCGTTGGCAAATTCGCGGATGGTTGGCGAGACGATGATCCCGGCTATCAAAAGCACCTGAGCTACGGTTGCATTTCGTTGTTGAATGGCTGAATGACGTGCTGTAACATGCCCTATTTCATGCCCAAGCACTCCGGCGAACTCTGCTTCATTATTAAAATGGGCGAGAATACCTCTTGTGAAATAAACGTAGCCGCCTGGTATGGCAAAGGCATTGATTACTGGTGAATCCATGATCCTAAACGTAAACTTCAGATTTGGTCGGTGGCTCACCGCTACCATCTCCTGACCTTTCTGATCAATAAAGGCCTGCAGCTTCGGATCTTCAAATAAGCCATAGGTAGCTACTATCTGAGGATCGGCTTCAGCCCCCAAGGCTACTTCTTGTTGCTCTCCCATCACCAAAAGGTTCTTCTTTCCGGTAACCGGATTAACCGAACAGTTGGAAGTAACGAACAATAATACGATGCCCAGCAAAGCTATTCCTGAACGATTCATGGCGATACCTTTTAGAAAATGACGAAAAATGGTTCTGGAGTCTTGCAAAACTTATGTTAAAATAAGAAAAAAAATCCCCGACAAATTGCCGGGGATTCATTCATACTAAACCTGACTAAAATGAAATTAGCTCTTCTGGATCTGTATTATTGTTTGATAAATTTAGCACTTTTTGAATAAGTTCCAATATTGAACTGTAAGATATATAAACCTGACTTCAAATTTGAAACATCCACATCGGTATAAAAGTTCTCATTCGAAAAGACTAAATGCTTTCTGAAGACCTCTGTCTGCATGGTATTGTACACAATCAGTGTGCCAACCTTACCGGTAAGATTATTCCCTGAAAGACTTGAAATGGAAAGGCGAATTCGATTGACCACCGGGTTAGGGGCAAGTTGAATCTGCAAGGATTCTGTGGGCTTGAATGGTTCGCCACATGCAGGTCCTCCGTCTTGCTTTACCACTGTCAGGTAATTTGCGGATATCGAGTAACAATCGGTACTGATAAGCGTACTCGTAATTGTATCTCCGGACCGGATCAATAAGTCCCCGGTATAGGAAACACCCCAGATGCGAACCGTACCTGCTCCACTGCCCTCAAAGTCAACTCCGGGAATATTTGGCAACTCCAAGATAACGTTATCGGTGTCCGTCACGACAAACTGGTAAGGTGCCAGTGAGTTGGATTCATTGCTTAAGAACAACCGATCCGGTATTCCGTCACTTACGCAAAAAGTGTACACTGTATCACCTCCCAAAGCACGGATCATCCCACCTTCGGGCATATCGGCAATGATCTCAATCCCGTTGGCGGTATACGTATAACATCCATCCGATAATGGAACACGAAATGCCTGCTCCCCTACCAGATTATACAACTCGCCGTTATAACTGATCCCATACACCATATAGAATCCCAAAGGAAGTACATCCAGGTCGATGACCGACTCCGTGGAAACGAAGATGACTTCATCCTGGGCATCGGTGATCAAAAATGCTTCCTTCTCATTTTCTCCATTCTCGATGGAAAAGGTAACCAGGTCCGGAACTCCATCTCCAATACAAACAGCAAAACTCTGCTTGTCCCGCGTGGATGTAAGCGTTCCCGGTATTAACTCATTCAATTGCAGGGTCAAAACGTTCAGCGATATGGAATAACAACCTGTTGCCAATTCCAGACTGTCGCTCAAGACATCCCCGTCGTCCACCAACAGATCCCCGGCATAAGATAGCCCCACTACAGTTAGCGTACCGGATTCAAGCGGATCAAGATTTAAATAACGGTTTTTAATGACATGTTCAATACGACCGTTGTTGCGGAGGAGTAAATACACGTAATGATCCCCATTACTATTGGTATTGAGCAATAAAGAATCTACGATGCCATTTCCAACACAATAATCTGTCGTATCCCGATGAGATGGAACAAAGATGCTATCACCGGACACATAAGTACCGTTAAGCACTAGAAAATTCTCGGATCGCGCATAGCAAAGGTCGGACAAGGAGGTTTTGGAAAGCGTATCTCCAATGTGAATGTTTAGGTTACCACCGTAAGATAAGCCCCAGATCATACCCGAGGATGAGGACAAGTCTGCAAGTGCCAACCGATCGCCCAAAACATAGTCCAGGACAATACCGTCCAGTGAAGCCAGGATAAGCGCTTTATCCGCACCTGAAGATGAAAACTGGATATCGAGCGTATCCTTGCTATCCGGACTAATACACGGTTTCAGGGTATCCCCGAGAACAGATGAAATGTCAAAAGGCTCTACACTGCTGCGTTTTAAAATCAATTTATTTTGAGACAAATCGTAACATCCGATTGCCAATGGTTCAAGTATATTTTTTCCCAGCAGCCCCGGAAGCGGATTGGCATGTGAAAGTCCATAAATGAAGCCTGAGCCTGCTCCCGCTCCTTCAAAATTGATCAGATTATCCTCCGTGATAACCAGGATTTTTCCATTTTCATCCGTTATCACATACGAGTATTGACTTTCAGCCGAGGAGGTATGTGTCAGGGTTACAAAATCCTCTACCCCATCGCTTACACATACATATATAGTATCTCCGAGGTCAGAGGAAACAGTTCCACCGTCTACCAGTCCGGGATCACCGGCAAAAATTGGAATCACATTGGCCGACAATGCATAACAAGCATCACTGACCGGATTGGTCGTCAGCGTGTCGCCCACCATTATTACCAGATTACCGGTATAGGTTGCCCCGTAAACGGCTAACGAGACATTGCCGCTGGTATCGAAATCAAATCGATCCTGGTCTGTCATTTGGATGATAACCTGAGCGGAGTCCACAAGAAACCAGGCCTTCTTCAATGAAGTAAGGGCACTGGTTGAAAAGTGAATGCTATCAAGGTTAATCGCATTGGCGCAGAAATAAAGCGAGTCACCTCCATCCGAAGTAATGTTCAAGGACACGACCTGCACTTTTTGAATATTAACCGGTGATGGTGTTAAAGCATAGCAAGCTCCCTGGGTCAGCGTATCTCCCGTCGAAAAAGGAATTTCACCATCGTAGTGAATGCCCCAGATTTGACTGGTGCCTCCCGGTATTTGATCCCAATCAATCAATAAATCATCCGTAATGGCCTGGATCACTTTATTGGTAGCAGTCACTATAAATGCGTACTTGCCTCCACCGAGTTGGCCGCTAACCTGGACAGAAACCGTATCTGGCAGATCATCGCCTGTGCACAATACAATACCATCTCCTCCGATGTTGGTGATTGAACCGGCATCGTAGGCAGAAATTGTCAGCGTAAGTGCATTGGATGAGACACTGGAGCATCCCGGAATGGCCAGGTGGTCAAAAGTATCTCCCGGCATAAAAGTCAAAGAGCTTGCGGTAGCCACGCCGAACACCTGATATATGCCCGCTAAGTCAACGCTAAAAGTGAAATTACCATTCGTATTGGCCATGACAATGACATTGGCGGTATCGGTCAGGACATACCAATAGTCCGTCTGGCTTTGACTGGAAGTTTGCACATTCCAGGTTTGCTGTTTGTTGTCCGGAGTCAGGCAAATTCGATCTCCATCACCCTGGATAGAGCCACCGTCAACGACTATCTGACTAACCGAAAGATGATTATCCGAAAGGATTGCACAACCATCTGTAAGTACATCGCCTATGACCGTAGTATCCACTGCAATCAACAGGTTTCCGCTATATGATAATCCATAAATTCTGCTCGAAGTGCCTCCGATGCTATTTTCTAGATCGAAGGAGTCCTGGCTAATTATTTGGTGGATGACACCAGAAGTATCGGTAACGAGGTATGCATAATTCCCTGAAATGCCGGATGAATTGGCCAGTTCAATCCAATCCGGAGCTCCGTCTCCGGCGCAGAAAGACAAGTTGTCCCCCAAGCTTGAGGTAACCGATGAGGGCGCTACATTCTCTTTGTAGATAATAATCGGGCTGTCCGAAACCCCAAAACAAGCTGAAGCCCAGTTCCCGCTTGTCTGCGACTGGCCGATCTCCCCGGTCCAAATCCCAAAATAACCTACTGCCGAAATTAATGCTACTCCCGGAACTCCGCCTTCAAAATCAAACATCCCTTCGGCATTAAAATCCTGCAGTACTCCGTTCGTGTCCGTCACAACAAACATGATTTTGGGAAAGCCTCCATTCAGAGCGGAAACGTGAACACTATCCGCTTCAAGATCACCCGAGCAAACCAGATAGGAAGATGTATCAGATTGGATGACCGGCAAAGACAAGTCCGAATAATTCACTCGGTTGACGGTGATGTAATTAGAAGAAAGGTCAAAGCACCGGTCACCGAAAGAGAGATCCGCAAGATAAGTGCCGGTATCCACACTGAATGCCCCTGTGTATGAAATACCGTGGATCAGGCAGGTCCCCGGCATCGCATTTTCAAAAGCTATGGTATCCGATTGCGATGTCATCAGAATCTTACCCGCCTCATCCGTCACCAGATAGGCATATTGGTATTGCTTATCGCCCTGATTACTGACAATAACCTGGTCCGGGTAATCATCGCCAAGGCAAATGGTAACGTCTGTTTCACCGTAATTATCAGCAACTGTTCCACCGACAGCAACCACTTTATTGACGGTCACGTAATTTTTTGTAATTCCGATCAGGTATGAATTCACTTCGATGGAGTCGAGGGGGATGCCTGGCTTTACATTGAGCAGTCCAATGTAAATGATCCCATAAACCCGATTAATTCCAGGTCCCGTGCCTTCAAAATTATAGGTATTGGAGACCTTGACCGCCTGGATCACGTCATTGGTATCGGTGATTAGCAAGGAGGTCTGGAATGCATAGGTCGGCGGCTGGAACAGAATGATATCTGGTCTTCCATCTTGTGTACAAATGGTCGTATCCGTCAACATCCCGGAGCGGATATAAATGTCGCGATAGCGTGGTATGGTATCTTGTGCAAAGCCCATTATTCCGAGCAGGCAAAGGCCCAGTATGTATACATACTTCATAATCTTTGTTTTAGTTGTTCGTCTTAATAAAAGGCTTCAAGAAAGCAGATGGAGTACCTCTAAGAAACAGAATATACGTCAAATTTAGTATATCAGTCCCATGATCTTTTTGTCAAATTTCTTCATCCCTGATCAAATCAGGCCTGCGCTCTCGCGTACGGTTGATCGCTTCCTGATAACGCCAAGCCTGTATTCTGGCCTCATGTCCTGATGTCAAGACGGAAGGGACTTGCCATCCCTGGTAGTCAGCTGGACGGGTATAGACCGGCGGTGCGATCAGGTTATCCTGGAATGAATCCGAAAGTGCAGATTCCTCATTGTTTAACACCCCAGGCAATAAACGTCCAACTGCATCGACCACTACTGCCGCAGCCAGTTCGGCCCCGGATAACACATAGTCTCCAATCGAGATCTCCCGGGTGATCAAATGTTGGCGGACCCGCTCATCGACCCCTTTGTAATGACCGCATAAAAGTAAAATATTCCCCTTGAGGGAAAGCTCATTGGCGATGGATTGATTAAATCGCTCGCCGTCTGGTGCCAGGTAGATAATTTCTTCATAGTGGCGTTGCTGCTGCAGATCCTTAAAACATGCATGGATGGGTTCGATCATCATTACCATACCGGCACCTCCGCCATACTGATAATCATCGATCTGCTGATGTCTGCCCAGGCCGTATTTTCTTAAATCATGGACGACGACCTCCAATAGTTTACGATCCCGGGCTCGTTTCATAATCGAGTGGGCAAACGGGCTTTCCAACAATTCAGGGACGGCAGTTACGACGTCAAACCGAAGCATCCTTTTTCATTTGCGCATAAAATTGATAGAAATACGGAATCGTTTCAATGCCCTTGTAAAAATTGAACAATCCAAAATGCTCATCAGGGGAATGAATATCATCCGAGTCCAAGCCAAATCCCATCAATATCGACTTAACCCCAAGTACTTTTTCAAACAATGCCACAATAGGAATGCTTCCTCCACTGCGCTGGGGAATTGGTGCTTTCCCGAACGACACTTCCATCGCCTGATGAGCTGCCTTGTACTCCAGTGAATCGACCGGTATTACAACCGGGTACCCACCATGATGAGCCTGGACAGTGACTTTTACACCCGGAGGCGCTATGGATTTAAAATGTGCCGTAAATAGTCTGGTAATTTCATTAGGGTCCTGGTGCGGGACGAGTCGCATGCTGATTTTGGCATGCGCATTCGAGGGCAAAACGGTTTTGGCTCCTTCGCCAATATAACCTCCCCAGATGCCATTGACATCAAGGGTTGGCCGGATAGTCGTCCGTTCAAGCGTCGTATAGCCAGATTCTCCCATGACTGCCTGAATGCCCAGTTCCTCTTTATAGATCTCTTCATTAAAGGGCGCTTCATTCATGGCTGCCCTTTCCTCCTGCGAAACCAATTCGACCTGATCGTAAAATCCGGGAATGGTAATGTGATTATTACTGTCCTTGAGCGAGTCGATCATTGAACAAAGGACATTCACCGGGTTAGCGACAGCGCCGCCATATACGCCTGAATGTAAGTCTTTATTGGGACCAACCACGGTTACCTCCACATAACTAAGCCCCCGTAACCCTGTGGTTATTGAGGGTATGGAGTTACTGATCAGAGCTGTATCGGAAATCAGAATGACATCGCAATCCAGCATGGATTTATATTCTTCACAAAAGAGCTCCAGGCTGGCCGAACCAACTTCTTCCTCTCCTTCGATCATGCATTTGATGTTACAATTTAACAGCCCGTTACGCAACATGGCTTCAATAGCCTTTACATGCATGTATACTTGCCCCTTATCATCACAGGAGCCCCGGGCGAAGATCTTTTCATCCCGGATTACCGGCTCAAAAGGAGGTGAAGTCCATAATTCCAGAGGATCCGGCGGCTGCACATCGTAGTGGCCGTAAACGAGGACTGTGGGAACATCTTTACCCAGAATCTTTTCAGCATAGACGATCGGGTGCCCTGCGGTTGGATAGATTTCGACACGATCCATTCCTATTTCGGCAAAGCGATCACTAAGGTATTGGGCCGCTTTCTGAACATCGCCCTTGTATTTTTGATCGGCACTTATTGATGGAATACGTAACCAGTCTAATAATTCACTGAGGTAGCGCTCTCTGTTTTCTTCATGGTATTTTTTCAAAGCATCCATTAGCTGGTATTTATTTTGGTTATAAATATTTTAATATCCGGGAAGAAACCTGTTCCAGGTCGAGATCTTCGGTTAACTCACCTTTTTCTGCGACTGCCAAATTTCCGGTTTCTTCTGAAACTATAATGGCTAATACGTCATGAATTTCAGAAACTCCTAAACCTGCCCGATGTCGTAGACCTGCCCAATCCGGGAGATCTTCCTGTGCAGATACCGGTAATATACAACGGGCAAAGGCAATTCGGCTGTGTTTGATCAGGACGGCACCGTCGTGCAGGGGACTCTCCTTACGAAAAATGCTGGTAATCAGGTGTCCGGAAATTTGTGCATCAATGACTTCACCCGACTCTTCTATTTCGCTCATCTCACTTTGACCTTCCAGAATAATCAATGCTCCTTCCTGGTCCTTTTGCAATGCAAGAATACCTTCGGCAATTTCTTTGGTGAATGCCCTCAAATCTGCAGTGAAAAGTTTTTCCTGTTTTGGGAAAATCCGCCTGAAAAAATCCGCCCGGCTCTTCAGGGTGGTGTTTCCTAGATAAAGTAAGAACCGCCGAATTTCAGGCTGAAAAATGATGATCAAAAGGATAACTCCCAGATTCCCGATGTTCGTCAGAAACAGAGAAAGGAGTTTCATGTCCAGGACATTGACCAGCACATACAAACCGTACAATAAGGCCAGTCCAATAAAGATATTGAATGCCACACTACCCTTCAGCAACTTGTAAATGGAGAAAAGCAAATAGGCCACAATAGCAATATCCAGGATATCCAGAATACGTATTTCCAGGATCCCAACTTTAAATGCCCATATCATCAGCGGAATATGCATACCTGGATTCGTCATGATGTGGTTTTGGACTTAAGCCACGAAAGCCGTAAAGTGCGTTGCTTCTTCCTTAGAAACCACATATTTTTACTTTACAATAATTTGGTATATGACAAAGTTTGTAAAGTTAGCAGTTCTCCTATAGATTAGCAACGTGAAAGACTTATTACTCTTATTCATTAGTGTACTGATCACAATATCCGGTTTTACGCAAACCGTACAGCAAAATGCCAATGGCGAATGGATCGTCCAATTCGAGGATGGTACCTGGAGGTATTTTGAGGCCGGTGATTCTGTATTGGTGGATCAAACGTTAACAGCAGGACTTAGCACCGAGCAAGCCCTGATACGACAAAAGATCCTGATGTACTATGAGCAAAAAAGGGAAATCCTGGAGACCCTGAAAGGCCAGCTCCAGGATCAGGAAGATCTGAAAGCTTCCGTTACCCATGATATGGAGCTTGGGGTAAACGAGTTCACGGAGGAAACAAAGAAAAACCTCGAAGCCCAAATCCGCAACATAACCAGGTCGATCCAGCAATTGGATAAGAAAATCAAGGAAGCTAATAAGCCCTTTGAAGAAGCAACCCAGCTTTTGAGAGCAACCCCCACGTATCAAGCGAAATGGCTGGAGGGTTATGAGCGAAAACACGGCTCCATTGATACCGGCAACGGGGTCATCCGAATCCGGGAGCCGGAGTTGTTAATTACGGACAATCCGGTTGCTGATGATCCTCAAACGGAAGTTCCTAACCAGGGAAATACCCTACCAAATGCCCAGGGCAATTATCAATGGCTACCAACTGCCGCTGTTGTGCCCGCATCCGAATGCAGCTATGCCTACGATGACACGGATCCATTGACCAAGCAACACCGTATTGATGTAGCCAAAGAGGTACTATTGGAATATACCCACGAACCCCTTCGTTCTTATTATAAAGACAAACCTTATCTGACTTGCTCCGGTTATCTTTCCGCGCAGCCAGGATATAAATACTTGACGCTTGAGATCACAATACATTCTGAACGAGCAAGACAATCCTTTGGCAGCATGGCTAAAGGTACGGCGCTTACCATCCGCCTGATCGACGGAACTGTACTCTACCTGACTACCAATAACACCGATAACGGCGCCGTGGATCTGGCAAAACGTACGACTACTTATACCACTACTTATATACTTTCCAAGAAAGCAGAAAAAATCCTGAGTCAATCCGAACTGGACTTGATCCGGGTAGTCTGGAGTACGGGTTATGAAGACTACGATATTTATAACCTGGACTTTTTCAAACATCAATTTTATTGTTTAAATCAACGGTTCTGATGCTCGGATTAAAACTACCTACCGACCCAAGGTGGGTCAACCTTACTGAAAAAAGCTTGGAGGATATCTTGACAGATCATGCTTACTGCGAGCAAAAAGCAGCAACTTCCTGCATCTCACTCATACAATCATATCCTGAAAAAGAAGAAATGGTCAGGGAGCTGGCTCCCATCGTAACAGAGGAATGGGGTCATTTCAGAGCCGTACTTCATGAGCTGGAGTCAAGGAACTTAAAATTAGGCCGGCAGAGAAAGGATCAATACGTCAATGAACTGCTGAAATTTGAAAAAAAGGGTGGTGGCAGAGAGGAAAGACTGATCGAGCGACTATTGGTTTGCGCACTGATTGAAGCGCGAAGTTGCGAGCGGTTCAGGCTGTTATCTGTCCATCTTGAAGATGAACACCTCAAGCAATTTTACCACAAATTCATGGTATCGGAGGCAGGACATTACCGGCTCTTTTTGACTTTAGCAAGAGCCTATGGTGATGAAGAAAGCGTTAATGCCCGTTGGCAGGAATACCTTGATCACGAAGCAGAAATCATGAAAGAACTGGATCTGCGAGGCGACCGCATGCATTGAATGTCAATGGGCATGCTGCTGCGTATCTACCTGAAAAAATGTATCTTGTTTTCATAATTTATCTGTTATGCAGAGAACACTCAGACACATCTTACTTCAGCCAGCCGGATTGCCTGGTTTTACAATATCCTTGAAGCCAGTGATGCTCTTATTGGCTTGTTTGGGTATAACCCTTCAACCCGGTATGGCACAAAAACTGGATCACCGGCAAGGAGAGTTCATCATTCAATGGAAAGATGGCGTTCAACCGGAAGATGCGTTGATAAAGGTGGATGCTAAACGGCATAACTGGCGCATTGAGTCGATGAACCCATTGACAAATGCCCCCTCCTGGTCTCTCTTGAAAGTAAACACGGAAAATGCTAAAGAGTCGGAAGTACTTGATGCATTACGAAGCAATCCGGCGATCCAATTGGCTCAGTTCAATCACATATTGCACAAGCGAAATGCTACGCCCAATGATCCTCGATTTGGCGACCAATGGTATCTGAATGGCGATTTTGGAATTAACGCACAGGATGCCTGGATGGTTGCTACCGGAGGAAAGACCGCATTGCAGGATGACATTGTGATGGCTGTAATTGATGACGGAATTTCCTTTATGCATCCGGACCTCGTGCAAAACCTGTGGACAAACAACCAGGAAATACCCAATAATCAGCTCGATGACGATGGAAACGGTTATGTCGATGACTATCATGGATGGAATATTTTAAAGAAGAACGGTCAGGTTGACGGTGGCGAACATGGTGTATTCATTTCCGGTCTGATGGCTGCCAGTGGCAATAACAATGTTGGCATCGCCGGCCTGAACTGGAGCGGAAAGGTCATGATGATCCAACATGATCTCATCGAGATTTTGGAGTCAGAAATTCTTGAAGGATATGCCTACATATTAGCCCAACGTAAAAGATATGAAGCAACAGAAGGTAAAGAAGGGGCTTTTGTTGTTGCGACCAATGCTTCGTTTGGCATTGATGATAAGTTTCCGGAGGATGCTCCTATCTGGTGCGCATTTTATGATACCCTGGGGGCTTATGGCATCCTCAATGTAGGTGCAACCACAAATTTCAAGACCAATATTGACGTGATGGGTGACCTTCCCACGACATGCCCCAGCCCATTCCTGATTACCGTAACGACGAGTAAAAAGGATGGAAACCTCGGTGACGCCGGATTTGGGGTCGAAAATATTGACCTTGCCGCTCCCGGAGTGGACATGTTAAGCACTGCAGGAAAAGATTCCTACTTTCTTGGCGATGGTACCTCCTACGCGGCTCCCCTGGTTACAGGATCTATCGGGCTACTTTATAGCGCACCTTGCTTGAATCTAGCCATATTGGCACACAGTTTCCCAGCGATGGCGGCATTGCGCATCCGGAATGCATTACTGGAGAACGTCAATAAGAATGCAAATTGGGAAACCTTGATTGCCAGCAGCGGCCTGCTTGATATTGGGAAATCCATGAATTCGGTCATGGCTGAATGTGTAAGCATTTGCTCCTATCCCACCAATGTAGACATCCAATCCAGGGATAGCACCGGTTTGGAAGTACGCTGGGACACCCCAACGGATGATATTGTTTCAGTGGCATTACGCTGGAAAGCATTATCTGATACCACCTGGCACGAAATCAATCCCGTAAACAGCCCCTATTTGATTGCAAACCTTCAGGGATGCACAGATTATGAGATCCAATTCAGCACCGTCTGTGCCACGGATACTCTATTACAGGACTACACCGAGAGCATTCTTGCCAGAACCGCAGGATGCTGCGAACCGCCAGGCGGAATGGAAGTGGTGGACATCATGGATACCACAGCTACCGTACAATGGAATCCGGTTCTGAGTGCCCAGGGTTACAATATCCGGATCAGACCAATGGGCTCAACCATAGACTGGACGACCTATGGCGCCGGCGATACGTCATTCTTCTTACAGAATCTGAAGCCTTGTACATTTTATGAAGTACAGGTTCGTGTTAACTGCGAAACGGGGAATTCCGTCTATTCAACCAGCAGACCTTTCAAAACCTTTGGTTGTGGCGGTTGTAACGTCAATGATTACTGTCCATCACGAAGCATGGATGCCAGTAACGAATGGATTGAGGAGATTAAGGTTGGAAGTATTGACAATATCAGCGGCTCCAATGATGGCTATGGTAATTTCACCATTTACGATACGATAGGTACCGACCTGGCCATCAATTCAAAATATCGCATCACCCTCACCCCCGGATTTAAGGACAAGAAGTTTAAGGTTTTCTGGCGGGTTTGGATTGACTACAATTATGACCGTGATTTTGACGATCCCGGTGAATTAGTGCTCCAGAACGAAGAAAGAAGTGACACGGTCTTTTCCGGCGTTATTTTAATCCCACCAGTGGATTCCCTCGCAAATACCGTGATGAGAGTGTCCATGCGGACAGTGCTAAGCGATGTCCTGTATCCAGAACCTTGCGATACGCTGGATTTCGGAGAAGTTGAAGATTATTGTGTACAGATTGCTCCTTCCAAAGGGATTTGTCAGGAAATCTTTGAATTTGACTCTCTGGCCGTCGGTTCATCATCCGTTGAGATGTATTGGGACACGGTCCAGGGTGGTTTAGCTTACCTTTTGCGGTATAAGGCCATAGACGATGAGGATTTTGGAGACTGGCAATTTGTCGCCGACGACACCACCTACAAAATTACCGATCTCAAAGCCTGTACGGAATACATCATTCAGGTCCAGTCAGTCTGTGAGTTTGATACTTCCGGTTATTTTGAACAACACATCTTTACAACCGGCAACAACTGTATGACCTCACGGCCGGTGTTTGATCTCGTACAAAATGTCCGGCTGTATCCTAACCCAAGCGCTTTCATTGATCCGACGCTAACCTTCCGGATGGAAGAAAGGGAGCAGGTCCAGTTGCAGGTCTTCAACATGCAGGGACAGGTGATCTATCAGAAGCTGCTGGGCAATCTGGCTCCGGGAAATTATCAGGAACAACTCCCAATAGCGAATGCTGTGAAAGGGATGTATCTGATCCGTCTACAGACCAGTCTGGGTGGGATCACCAAGAAGTGGATCAAATTGTAAGAAGAAGGTATAAAACGCACTGGCTCATTGAAAGGGGAACCACCTTTCTCCCTTAAGGCAAATATTCTGGCTCCTATGCGTAGTTTATAGTCCTTTCTTGTCCAGTCGCCCCAGTAAAAAGACCAGTGTTGTTCCAGCAATGACTGCAAGACATGTTGCCAACAGGTATGGATTCCCTGCATAGTCTGATGGCAATACATTTACTTCTTTGATCACCCGCACATCATGAATTGAAACGCTGGGATCCCAAATCCCACGAACCAATTGATTTTGGACCTTATCAAACCAGATTCTTGGTGTACGCCAGGGCCATATCTTCCACAATGACCCAACCACAAACCCGGTCATAGCAGCCAGCGTTTGACGGTGGTAGGTCTTAAACATCCAACTTAGCAATTTGGCAAAAGTGAGCAACCCAATTAGACAACCAATTGCAAAAAAGACCAATATGCTTAATGCCTGCATCGAAAAATCGGTGATAACGGTCTTAACGGCAGGAATTACTACGGTATATAGGCCCAGGAGCAGCAGCATAAAGCTACCGGATATCCCCGGAAGAATGAGTGCACAGATAGCGATGCATCCAGAAATCAAGATGTACCACCAGGCCGTATTCCCTTCCGCGGGGCTGAGATTCGTTATCAACAGAGCCAACAAGGTACCTGCCAGGAAATAGGTTATGGTCATAGCATCCCACTTCGGGACACTTCGGGCGATCCATATGGCAGAAGCGCTGATCAACCCGAAAAATAGGCCCCAGATTACCGGGGGGTATTCTTCCAGGAAATGACTGATCACCAGAACTCCAAAAAGCAAACCGGAAGCCATACCACCTACCAAGGTCAGGATAAATGCTCCATCCACGCGATCCCATATCTCCTTGATGCCTCCTTTCTTGAAGAGGGATCTGAATATCCAGAGATCAAATGATTGAATGGCATTCAGCAATCGCTCATAAATTCCAGAAATAAATGCGATTGTCCCCCCGGAGACTCCCGGGATAACTTCGGCAATCCCCATGGACAAACCACGCAAAAAAATCCCTAGCCAGGAATTACTACCTTTTCCGATATTCATCATCTATGTTTTCATTCGTGCGGGCGACCGATTATTTTACCATTTTTTGCTGCTTTTTCCAGGTATTCATCAGCTTCACGGTCACGTGCATCCCAATTGATACTCAAATATTTACGTAGATCAGGCTGACCCGCGTCAATCCAGGCTGAATACCAGATTGAGCCAACTGCCTGTATAGATTTTTGCATTCGGGCTTCTACCATACCAGCCAGCGATTGTTGATACTGGGCGGCATATGAGGCACATGGCAAACGGACTACCTGGTTGAGACGCTCTTCAAAACAATATTGTTCATCTTCCGGGATTTCCCTGCTCAGTCGCTTTTCGATTTGTAATACAGAATCCACGAAAGAATTGCTTTCCAAGACCACATTCCAGGCAAACTGATTTATATCCCGGATGTATTCTGCTTTGCCAACAAAAAAATCATACTGGGTTTCTGCGAATAACTCGGGTATTCTCGATTCCCAAAAAGCATGGATTCCCACCTGGTCAGTCATTTGACCATTGTAATTCATGGTTGTATGCAATGGAACGTGGGCATCCGCCAGATAATGGCCAAGGTCGGCAGAGCGTCGCAGAACTTGTTTGGGGTTATTATCCAAAAAGGCTCTGACCAGTCGGTGGTATTCGACCGGAATGAAGTATGGTACCACCCCATGACTCATCAATTCATTGGTTATGTGCCAGGTGTGGGCCTCCCCCATTTGTAGTGAGTCCGGCCAGGAATCAATTACCCAACTTTCATCGTTTAAATGTTGAGCTACTGCCTCTACAATGATCGTTTGCGCGCCTGGGTATTCACTAAAAAAAAGTTCGAGAGAAGCATAAGCAGCTACTACTTCCTCTTTCGCATCCAATAATTCGATTCCGTTTTTTTGAATAAAAGCATCCTTCCATTGCCTGGGTAAATCCGGAAAGGGAGGCTTTCCCCAGTGATCCAGATCGATGTAATGGCGTGCACCCTCTCCAATCACTGCATAGCGTCGCTTATCCGGATCGACTGCATGTTCGGTGAGGTAGTCTATTTCCTGTTTAAAGAGCGGATACATTTCTTCGGGCAATGTATATACGGCTGTTCGGTTGATTAGCCGATGACCATAAAAGCCCCAGAATGGTCTTTTTTCTGCTTCCTGGACCCGACGGGAAAAACCAAGGAATACGAAGGCCGCAATCAGAAAAAAAAGATGGATTTTATTGATTGAAAAAGTAGGCATTGCTCTTGAATATCTTCTGCAATATACGTGTTTGCGCCAGGATCCATTGACCATTGCTAAGTACGATCCAATACCTTTCTGTGCGCCCCATCTCCTGGATCGGATAGAAAGAAAAGGTTTCCTGGGTTTGGTCTGCTTTTACGAGTGTTATCCGGCAATAGGGCGATTCCGCCAGTATGCGCTGCTTATCTTTTGGGGCATCCTCGTACGATTCAACACCCACATCCAGAAGATCAAACCAATAATTATCCAGCAAGGCTTCGGATGGGGTACCCGGAGCTTCTGCTGTCGGAAGCGTCAAGTGCCAGCCGGACCCTGATCGCTCCATCTTAAATCCGGAAGTTTGATTTTGGGGATATTGCACATCCAGCGTATGCACCTCGTCCTTTGTGTAATGCATTAAATAACGGTCCCGCCAATCGTTGATTCCCATGACGAACCTTGATCGAAGCGCCCCTTGCCAACCGGGTATATCAATAACCAGGGGTATACCATCAGGCTCTGCCATATAATAGGTTCCTTGTTCATCTTCCGTCACTCCACCTATGTAAAATGTCCGGTTCATTTTGCCTCCCTCAAATACATTTACTTTTACACTTTGAGTGGCCAGGTCAGCAAGGATGGTGGGTCGAGATGCTTCGGTCGGTATAAACCGGACACGCATTCTTGCCATGGTTTCAAGTAAGGTGTTGATGGGTGGATCCCAGGCATAAAGGCTGTCGTTGAGCGTCCAGTGGTCCGACTGTTTCTTTAAATCAGCTATGGATCCATCTCGGTAGACTAGCTGAATGCGATCGACATGGTCTACCTGCTCGCTATTGACTACGTATGCAAATTCCCGGTGATTGTGGGTACACGAGACTACAAAGCCGAGTAAAATCAGATAATAAATTTTATGCATAGGAACCGGGTTCCAAAGGTCTGCCATAACGTCGTCTGCGCCACCATTGATACAGGAATCCAAAGATAGTGAGAATCAATAGTGGAAATGCAATATTGATCAATTGCCACTTACCCCTTTCCTCGTCCACCTTTGCCGTATTCAATAACCGCAGCTTAACTTCTTTGGACCGAGCCTCAATAAGCCCATCCTCATCAAGCAGGTAATCAATCGTATTCAGGATAAAGTCCTTATTCCCTTCATAGACCCGGTTCTCGTCCCGGTTGAAACCCAGTGGAAAATATTGCGACTCATTTCGCATTTGGTTCTTAATGATATCCCCATCGCCTACAATGACCATTTTGGTCGATGTGCTGGTCTCTTTGAAAGGCTCTCCCATGGCTTCCAGTCCTTGCTCCATCTCTGGTTTTATCCGATTTTCGAAAAAGGAGGGGAACTCTCCTTCCAATAAAACTGCCAGGTTTTGAGTGGGATCATTAAAAGCTTCCGGAGGTGTTGGTTGACGGAGCATATCAAAACTCAGACGCAGCGGCGTATTCATGAATTTGGAATACGGTCCGGATGTAAATAGTATGGTTTTCTTTACTGCTGTTTTAGTCTTTAAAGTATCCAAAGTCGATGCAAAAAAGAGATTGATCGGGTTAATGTTCTTGACAATCGGGTTATCACTCTCCGGTAGGACAACCGGGAAAAAGTAATAAGGAAAAAGTTGCGTTTGCGGCTTATCGCCCTGCATCCCGGTGATCAATTGAATCGACGAACAACTGTAATCCAACACCAAATTGTAATTATACCGGACTCCGTATCTTGTCAGCAGGCTAAACAAATTAATGTCGTTGGGAGGTGGAATAAATTCATTCCGGTCAGCGAGGCTATCCAGATCTGCCTGTACCCCATCGATAAGCCAAACGACTTTGCCTCCATTCATTATGTATTGATCAATTTTATAAAGATCCTTATCAGTGAATGGTAAGTGTGGCTTGGCAACTATCAGTAGGTCAACATCAGGATGAATCCGGTATTGGCTAGACAATTCTATCCGGCCAGTGTTGTATGAAGGTCTTAGCAAGGCCTCCAACGCCTGGGTCTGATGAGGTAGCAATTCTCCGTGACCTGCAGTGAAGAGGATGTTTTTTTTCTTTTCCTGGATAAGCTTTTGTATGGCATTGGCAAACTTGAATTCAAGTTGGCTTATGGAGTTGTTAAAGGTAATTTCCGGCGGAACGCCTGGAATGTTGGCTTCTAATAAGTTCACATAGGTGTATCGTTCGCCGAAGGAAACTATGGCATATGGGAACGCTGCAACTTCTTTGACTTCATTTTTTCGACGGATTCTGACATTGGTGGGTACCATGCCGTCCTTTTTCAGCGCCTCAAAGCGTTGTTTAATTTCTTCTTCAGAACCGGAATTTGGGTCTTCGTAAAAGAATTGGATCTTCCAGTTAACCTGCTGAAATCCGGCTAACAAATCATCGGTGGCATTTTGTAACCTTCTCAATTCGGCCGGTATTTCCCCGGAAAGTAAAACCTTGATCGAAATGATATCCGGAACGCGTTTTAAGACCTTGGTGGTCGCCGAGGAAAGGGTGTAGCGGCTGTCATCCGTCACATCCCATTTCTTGTAGACAAACCCGCCGACCAGGTTTAGAGCAACCAGACCAGCAGCAAGAACAATCCAATGAAGCAAGGGTTTTTCTCTGGAGATCAGACGCATCAAGGTATTGGTTTTATCAATTTCGGGAAGCCAGAACCATAAAGCTGGCTTCAACAGATAACAAGATCAGCGTGAAGAAATACAAAAGGTCGCGGGAGTCAATGACCCCTCGGCTGATGGATGTATAGTGTGCATCAATGCCAAATTGCTGGATCATATAATCCCAGGAACCTACCCATCCCGGCAATTTACTGATGAAAACAAATCCCCATTGAAGAATAAAACACATAAATACACCGGCAATGAATGCAATGATTTGGTTCGTCGATAAAGTACTGGCCAGCATCCCGATACCCGTAAAACTGGCAGCCTGCAGCGCAAGACCTAAATATTCTGACATTGATTCTCCGCCATCGACCATTGCCGGAGTTGCGGCCAATGATTTTAGACTGATAAAGTAGATTAAAGTAGGCAACAAGGTCAACAACACCAGACTTAGGTAGGCAAAATATTTACCCCAAACCAATTGAGCAAGCGTTATCGGTCTGGTAAGCAATAAATCAAGTGTACCGGTCTGGGACTCTTCCGCAAATGAACGCATGGTAATTGCGGGTATCATAATCGTAAGAATGGTTGGTGCTAATCGGAAGAAAGACTCCAAAGAAGCATAAGGATAATCCAACACACTGTATTCAGGAAAAACCCAGGTCATTAATCCCATGACCAACAAAAAAAAGCCGATGACTATATACGCGATGAGTGAGCTAAACAACGATCTTATTTCCTGGCGGTAAATACTCCACATCAGGCATGAGTTAATTCACGAAATACATCTTCCAAACTGTTATGTTCCTGGTACATTTCCAGAATTCTCAGATTATGTGCTACTGCGAAATCGAAGAGATGCGTCCGCAGATCTTCCTTCTCTCTTTGGCGTATGGAAAGTCTTTGATTGTCGATCATTTCAACTTCACGTAACAGCTTGTCATTTTTGAAATAATCCGCGGTCAACGGGCGATCAAATTCGACGATGATCCGTTCATGTGATTTGATTTGTTTTTTCAAATCTGCCGTGGAATTATTTGCGATAATTTTCCCTTTATGGATGATAATCACCCGGTCACACATTGCTTCAACTTCTTGCATGATGTGTGTAGAAAGAAGAATGGTCTTGCCTTGTTGACGAATAATCTCCCGTATTTCAAGGATTTGATTGGGATCCAGGCCGGTGGTGGGTTCATCCAGGATCAAAACCTGTGGATCATGTATCAAAGCCTGAGCCAGTCCTACTCTTTGCCGATAACCTTTGGAGAGTTCCTTAATCAATTTATGGGCATGCGATACCAACCCGGTTTGCTTTATGATGTCGGTAATGCGAGACTGCCGATTAGGAATATGATAGATCTGTGAAACAAAATTCAAGTACTCCTGAACAAACATATCGCCATAGAGTGGATTATTTTCCGGCAAATAACCAATCAACCTTTGGATTCCAATTGGATTCTTCCGTACATCCAAACCACATACCGTTGCATGCCCCTCAGTAGGGGGCATCAGGCAAGTCAAAATCTTCATTGTTGTCGTTTTACCCGCACCGTTTGGTCCGAGAAATCCGACAATCTCTCCTTTCTTGATGGAAAAGGATATGTCATTTAATGCCTGGTTAGAGCCGTACCATTTATGGAGGTTCTGTACCTCAATTGACATATTAACAGGGATTATAATATAAAAGTAATTGAATCATTCAGCGTACACAACTAAATAACAAAAAAAGTGCCCGTAATATTTCAGTGTGTTGGGCAGTAACGCTTAATCGAATCAAAGTGAGCAGCCATACGGCCAAAGGAAATTATCCCCACACGTATTTGTCGAAATTATCACCCGGTTCAATCCTCAATGAACATAGATTATGAATGTTCCTCTAAAAAAAATAATAGGATATTATTTTTTATTTGTTTGCTTTCCAGGTATGTAAATATTGCAAATAACCTAATAAACAGGAAAGCCAATAAAACCATCTCCAGGTACATCGGTTAATTCACCTTCACCATCCTACTGACGAATGCTGGCGCATCGTCAGCATCTCAATTAATTCACCTTTACCATCCTACTGACGAATGCTGGAACATTGTCAGCATCCCTTCCCTTTTAATCCACCTTGACCATCCGCTTATTCAATACCCCTTTCTCCGTTTCCAGTTGGTAAAACAAGACCCCTTTCACTTCTGGAATACTGCCAGCTTCCAAGGTAATCAGATGAGTACCACCTGAATAACTGCCACTCACCCGGTAGAGCTCTTTACCGGTCACA
>ERZ795053.2392-NODE-2392-length-22838-cov-17.370539_pt1 | contig 22838 bp, 20 predicted proteins | sample MGYA00375137_ERZ795053 | MGnify/ENA primary metagenome ERZ795053 (study PRJEB30182, sample SAMN05720284) | activated sludge metagenome | isolation source: Anaerobic digester | place: Hong Kong | collected 2014-12-17 ...
GACAATGTGAGGAAAAATCCGGGGGTGTATCAGCAGGTGCTGGAGGCGGGCCATGCAACGGGCAATCACACCTTCCGCCATCTCAACGGATGGAAAACACCCCTGCCTGAATACCTGAACGATATTGAAAACTGCAGCAATTATGTGAAAAGCAGCTTGTTCAGGCCCCCTTACGGAAGGATAAGGCCCTCTTACATCCCTTACCTCCGCAAAGACTACCGGATCATAATGTGGTCGGTCATCACCGGCGATTTCGACCGTGAAGCCAGCCCGGAAAAGATTCTTGATAATGCATTTCGCTTTACGACCGGGGGAAGCATCGTGGTGTTTCACGACAGCCTGAAAGCAGCAGACCGGATGTTCTACGCGCTGCCCAGGTTTCTTGAAACGTTCAGCAATAAGGGATTTACCTTTCCCGTGTTGCCGGGCAGTTAAATCATTGTCGTTCCGGGAAATTCAAGCATAATCCCTGACTGCCAACAGGTAACAGCGGCCGAGGCTAAGTACAGGCGGGCGCTACTGATAATAATACATTCAGGCCAGCAGAATTTATATTAATAATCACTATTGTCCGGTTAAAATATGAAAAGAACCTGCCACAAAGACACCGAGACACTAAGTACCACTAAATGAGAAAAATAAATTCGTGCAACCTGATGCCTTTGAGCCACTTCGGCAGGCTCAGTGCATCGCTTTGTGGCGAAAAAGTGAAAGTAAGCCGTAACTTGTTACATTCTTCTGAAACCCATAACTACTAAGCATACTGGTCAAATTTTATTATTTTTCCCGGACAACAATGATTAATAATGCAATCTTTATCAGTTCAACCATTCACCTGATGGTATTCAGCCTTTGTTCTGCTTTCGTGCTTCTGCTTTCCTAGAATTCCAGACTAACTTTGAGATGCCCCCCAAGTCCTTCCCGAATAATTCTCATAAGTGTAGAAAGGCGAATATCACTGGCGTTGTTTTCAATTCTTGATATATAGTTCTTCGTTGTACCACATTTGAGCGCAAGTTCCTCCTGTGTCATATTTTGTTGTTTCCTGGCTTCCTGAATAAGTATACCAATTTTAAAATTCTCAAATTCTTCTTCATATTTGTCTCTGGTTGGAGTACCAACTCTCCCATACTTATTATCCAGATGGTCGTCCCAGGAAACAAGATTAGTTTCTTGATTTGTCTTCATAGTAGTTGTTCTTTAAACGTTCTGCTTTTTCTATTTCTCTTTTCGGAGTTTTTACAGACTTTTTCTGAAAACCATTCAGCAGAATTATAAGATTCCCTTCATCAAAGAAGCATATTATCCGGAATATATCGCTTCCTGCTTTAATTCTGATTTCAAAAAGTCCATCTGTTCCTTCAAGATGCTTGAAAAATTTCTCCGGAATCATTCTTAATGTCCGAACCAGACCTATGATCCAATCAATTTTATCTTGAACCTCTGGCCTTTGCTTATAATAGAAATCCCAAAACTCGGTTCCATATACATAAGTAGTCCGCATAAATTTTTCAATTTCGAAGCAAAGTTACCTATTTAGACAACTATTTCCAAATTATTATTCATTTAATCCTCAAAGTAATATTGGCTTAAGCATGAGGCACAACAAACCGTTTGACTAACTGTGTATTCCGGCCTGTCAATCTCAATATCCAGATACCCGGACTGAGTTGAGCCGGTATGGAGTTCAGGGCGTTTTTTTCCAGCCTTACGGAGGCAAACAGTTGCCCTGAGACGTTGTAGATTTCGCATTTTTCCGGCAACCGCTCAGGAGTACGGCAGCTTATACTCAGCAAACCGGGAGAATATGCGATACTTACATCCTCAGGTCCTGCACCCTCTCCCGGCACACCGCTGGCTGCCAGTGTACTGCTGACGATGTCGTCCCGGGTATTCACCGCGGCATGGCCGATATTTACAGATATTGCAGGAAATGCCGAAGGATCGGCCGAAAGCAGGAGATCGCAGGAGGAAGCATCAATATATTCAACCTGCTGAATATTGATTATTCCGGGTGCATTGTTCAAAGAAAAGTACTCCTTCCGCAGCTTGTTTGTCCTGAAATAATCGCCATACAAGTGAACCCGGATGCGGTTGCCCTCCGCCTGAATGCCCGCCCAGGGGGCCAGGCTGCTTCCCGGCATATTGTAATCCATCCAGGCCAGGCGGTCGAAAAGGAAATCCTCAAAATAGTCCACTTCATCCGCATAGGTATTATTCTGCCAGTCGTGGTTCGGCCATACATACTGCCCGAGAATGGGCCAGCGCTGATAATTCCTTTCTTTTGCACCGCCGATATGCCCCACGAGCGAATCAATCACGGAATGGATATAAGCGTTCGTGAGTGTGGTCTGCCGGAGTTTCTGCCAGCGCGTTTTCGACAGGTCCCTGAAATAACTGTCCTCCATCAGCCGTTTCCACCAGTACATCATACCGGGATTGCCCGTGGTAACGGTTTCATACAACCAGCCGGATGTGCTCAGCCCCTCCGGCCAGTAATCCACATTTCCGTATCCCAGGTTAAAATCCCAGGGCGGACCGGCAAACAGTTTACCACCGTCACTATCTTTATGTTTGTAAAAATAGGTACTGTACTTGTACTTGTCCACCTCTTTCGAGATTTCGTTCAGCAGCATGAAATCGACAAAGGAGGGCAGGTCCAGGTACTTCAGGTAACCATCCGTCCGGCTCAGGAAGTTGTTCCCTGCAAGCGCCGCTTCGGCAGTGGTCACAAAATCGCGGATGTATGCGCGCTGGGGCTGAACGATCTCGTCGTTTTTCGGATAGAAATACTGGAATGTAACAGGGACCGCCTGCGGATAGGTTGGATTTACGGAAGAGACCCAGCCATCCATGCCCGGGATATAATCAGGATCCAGTTTATCCACCCTCAGGATATAACCTCCGGTGACATCATCCCCGGAGATTTCATCAGGATTGAGGGTGGCGATATCCACCCGGTTCGCATCGCGTTTGATCCTTTCCATCAGCACATACACGCCCTTGTAATCATTGTTTACAACAACCTCGCAAAAGCGCGTCCGGGTAACATACCCTTCCATCCTGCGGGCCATGGCAAAGGTGACCACATTGCGCAGCATCGACTTGTCGGTATAGGGTGCATACAACACCCAGTCGTTCTCCGAAGGCATACCCAGCAGGGGTACATTCAGGTTGTCGCCTGAACTGGTGCGGGTTTCAAAGGAATAAGATTTCTTGGGAAACATTTGTGACGATTGCCCCCGTATTTCAATGCCGATGGCACCATCGTAATGATTGAAAGGATCAGTGAGGTTGTTCTGATTCCCCTCGCCGTTGTCGATGATTCCCATATGGCCGTCAACCTTGGGTTCATCCTGTATGGGAACCCCAAAAGTATTGATCACAATAATGGGCAGGTGCGATGTCAGCGTCAGCGGACCCGGAATTTCCGACAACACGTCATCAATATACCACTCCTCTCCGGCAGCCGTTCCCATAAAGTCATAAAAAATCACCATACGGGTAAGGTTGTTGTAGCTCAGCCCGCTGAAATCAAAAACAAGGTCGGTCCATTCACCGGGCACCGGCGTCATCAGTATTTCCTGAGATGCCGTATTGTTATAGTTTTCAAACTTCAGCACCACATGCCCGCCGGAAGAAGGAGCCAGTACCTTAATCCTGTACCGCGGGTTCTCATCAAAATTCACCGGTCCGTCAAGATCGCAGATCATAAAGTCATATAAACCCGTTCCCGTTACTACCCTGAAACAACCTTCAGAATTATTCACGGCATCAGGTAAAGGGTTCGCAGCAACGCCACCGGTGCCCGTGGAGATATACCAGTCCCGGGCAATCCCGTCCCAATTCGAAATGGTATCATAGGTCTGCGCCTTCGTTACGCTGAGGTTTAAGGCAAAAAAAAGTAAAACAATTATCCGGCTTTTGGTGTACTTCAACATATTCATTTTTAATATTTAACGGACAACCTGTCCTATCGCTTCACAAACTTCTTAACAGACCAGCCATCCTTATTTTTTATCCGCAACAGGTACATGCCCGATGCCAGTTCTTTAAGATCAAAGGTAAGTCCCGAACCTTCACGGAGATACTTCAGCTCAATTTCTCTCCCTGAAAGGTCAGCAATACCAACCGCCTCTGGCTCCGCTGTCAGTACAACACGCAGCCGGTCGTAAGCCGGATTGGGATAAACATTCGTACTGACGGGCGATCCGGCCAGTTCGAAGGTATTACCTGCGGTAACCAGCCACCGCTCAGGGTCAACACTCACGCTGTCGATAATAAAACCGGGATAAATCATCCAGGTCTGATTATTATGCATGTGATCAAATACTATTGTTGTATCCCTGTTTCCTCCTTTGAACCGGATGGGTACCGGCAGTTCGAAGAACTGAACCGAAGGATGGGACTGCTGCTGTGTAAGTTCAATTTCGTAATCCTCCCCTGCCAGCCGTGTACACCGGACCTGCCAGGATGGAAATCCCTCACCATAGAGCCAGTCTTCGAAGAACCAAGTAAGATCCCGTCCATGCATGGCTTCCAGATGGAATTTCAGGTCTGTGGTTCCGGCAAAGCTGAACCTCAATGCGGGATCATTCAGGTAGTTCCGGCAGGCCTGAAAAAACGCTTCGTCGCCCATAATCCAGCGCAGCATATGCAGCAGCAATGCCCCCTTGTAATAACTGAGCCTCGGGCTGAACAGCCTTTCCACGTTCGTGGTATCCGCACAAAAAACACTGCCACCCGGCTCGGAGGTGACATATTCAATGGCCTGCGATTTCCAGAAAGGCCAGTAATACCCGTCGAAAAAGTACTGGTACGACATCCCGGCAAGGTAAGTGGCAAACCCCTCGTTCAGCCAGATATCCTGCCAGGAGTTCAGCGTGATGGTATTACCGAACCACTGATGGGCCAGTTCATGCGCAATGATCTCGTAATCGAAGCGTCCCATAAACGACATGGTCTGGTGTTCCATACCGCCGCCCCATCCGAACTGGGCGTGTCCGTATTTTTCATCGGCAAAAGGATACATCCCGAACAGATCACTGAATAGCTCCATAATCATGGCCGTTTGCGCCGTATACTGCATGGTCTGCGCCAGGGTCTCCGGGTAAACGTAATTCTGAATCAGCACAGGAATGCCTGCGGGATATGCGGTTTCGTCATAGACCTCGTAATTTGTCACAGCTACGGCAATCAGGTAAGGCACAATGGGGTAACGGTGTTTCCAGTGGCAGGTGCGGATATGGTTGTCCACCTCATCTTTCACCAGCAGTCCGTTTGATGCTGTACGGTAAATATCCGGCGATCTCACGATGACATCGACGGAGTCGGCCTTGTCGGTCAGGTCATTTTTACCCGGCCACCAGTCGCGGCAGCCATAAGGTTCCGAAAGCGTCCAGAATGCCGGAATGCCGGAATGCTCCCCCCGGCCCACCGATCCGAATCCTTCGCCTGATGGAGGAACACCATGATAAAACACTTCCACCTCCAGCTGGTCCCCTTGCCGGGTTTCCGCGGGCAGGCTGATCAGCAGGTTGTAATCCCCGCTGTGCTGAAATCCTGCAGCCTCGCCATTGCAGAGCACCGAATCAACCGTAAGCGCGGTGCTCAGCTCCATCCTCAGCCCGTCCGAAGCCTCTCCGGTCAGGATCAGCCGGGTCAGCACCGCCCCTTTGACCGGCTCAAACGCGGGATCTATGTCGAGGTTAAACCTGAGGTAAACCACATCGTAATTCCAGGATTGCTTTTCCGCAGTTCCGACAAACTGCCGCTTCAGCAGGGATGGTTTGCTGCAGCAGTGATCCACTCCAGCGCCAACAAATACCTGAACCTGCCCCATGCCGGCACCCAGGCACAGGAACATCGATAAAACCAGGACAGGTATACGGTATTTTTTCATTTTACAAAACGGAACAGAATGTAAAATTAACCATTATCCTGCCATGTTCTCATCTTTAAACAGCAATTGTCAGAAATCGGTTGATCATTAACCTGAAATTCCCTTCCCGTATATATTCAAAATGATAACATTACAACCGGTGAGTCAAAATGATCTCCGGTCTGTTGATGAAATTTTCCCATCTTTGCAAAAGTTTACCCATACTATGTCATTTTTACGGAATACAAACCACCTGGTTTTCAATCTGCTTGCGGCAGGAACGCTCGCAATGATTGCCTGTGCGAATCCGGTAGCGCCCACAGGAGGACCAAAAGACACTACCCCGCCGGAAATTATCCGGTCTGTCCCCGAAAACCAGAGTGTTAATTTCAGCAGCGACAGGGTGACAATCACATTCAGCGAATTTGTCAACCTGAAAGACATCAACACCCAGCTGATGGTTTCCCCGCCCCTTTCGGAACAGCCTGATTTTCTGATGAAAGGCAAAACCCTGACCATGAAGTTCAGGGAAGCGCTCAGGGAAAACACGACGTACAATTTCTTTTTCGGAGATGCCATCGTTGACATTACCGAGTCTAACCCTATTCCGGGCTATAGCTTCACTTTTTCAACCGGCCCTGTGATCGACTCGCTGTCATTGAGCGGCAAAGTGCTGAATGCATTCACTTTACAGCCTGTCAAGGGCGCCTTTGTTATGCTGTACGACAGCATCAGCGATTCCATTCCGTATAAGAGCCGGCCTTACTATGTGGCCCGGACAAGCGAATCCGGCGAGTTCAGGCTCAACAACCTGCGAAGTAACAAATACCTGATGTTTGCGCTTACGGATATTAATTCTAATTATATCTACGATATGCCTACCGAGGATATCGGATTTTCCGATACCCTGGTTGAACCGGACCTGCCTTCAGAAAAAATAGCTGAACTTGTCCCGGGAAGTGAAGAAACACTCCCGGATACATTAAAAGCCGATTCTGCAGACGTTAAACCCATTCAATCGGCGCCCGACACCATTCATCAGGAGCAGGGTGATTCCCTGGCCGTAACGGCCCCTGCCGTAAAGGTCTCGCACGTAAAGAATTACCTGATTTATCAGTTCCGTGAAACCGATACGATACAACGCCTGCTGAAAGGCACGGTAATCAGGGAAAATGTTATTGGTCTGTACTTCCGGCAGCCGGTCAGAAATTTGCACATAAAGCCACTTGATCCTTCATTGGAAGGAGAGTGGAACCTCACCGGATACAATGCCACCCGCGACTCGCTTACCCTATGGATTCCCGGTTCCGGAACGGACAGCCTGATGATTGAGGTTTCCGACAACGGGATTGTGCTTGATACGCTTGATCTTGCGTTAACACCTGCTGCGCGAAATACCGGAAAAGACAAGAGTACGGTCGTAAAGAAAAAAGCGCTTGAAATGCGTCCAAACCTGATTTCTTCAAAAATAAAACCCGGCAGACCGTTAATCCTGTCCATCGCCGATCCGGTAAAGGAAGCGGATCTTTCTCGGATCAGGCTTTATCACGATAGTCTGGAAGTAAAACCTGTCATTACATTCTCCGATTCCCTGAAAACCCGCTTGCACATCAGCCATTCCTGGAAGGAAGCGGAATCCTATCTGCTGGAGGTGAACGACAGCGCCCTGATCAGCGTATTCGGTCAGGCCAACGACAGCACTGCCTATAAATTTAAAGCGCTGAGCGAAGAAGAAACCGGATTTATAAAAATCAATATTACGGTTCCTGACCAGGAGAAAGGCTATATCATCCAGCTTCTCGGCGATAAGGAAAGTATTCTGGAACAACACCGCATTACCGGCAACGCCATCCTTGAATTCAAATACCTCTCACCAAAAAAATACCGCTTTAAAGCAATTTATGACCTGAATAACAACGGCAGGTGGGACACCGGAAATTATCTCGATAAACTACAACCGGAACCTGTATCCTATTTTTCCAAGGAAATTGAACTCAGGGCCAACTGGACAATGGAAGAAGACTGGAGCCTGGATTAGTCCGAAAATTTATTGTAATCCCCAAAAACAACAATCCGGAAAAGATGTACTTACATCTCTTCCGGATTGAATCAGATAAACTGAATTATATTCCTGCTGATTATCCGTTACATTTATCAATGCACTGAACAATTTCAGTAAGCGCAGAAGCTTTAACCGAGTAATGGATTTGCTTGCCCTCGCGTTTTGAAAGAAGCACGCCCTTGCTTTTCAGTATATTAAGGTGATGAGAAGCGGCAGCCTGTTCAATTTTCAGGTATTCATAAATCTCGGTTACACTCAGTTTCTTTTTCTCGTTAAGCAGATCAATGATCGCGATCCGCATCGGATGTGCAATTGCACGCAACTTGCTGGCAGCAGCCTCAAGTTTTACGATGTCCAGAACTATTTCTTTTGCCATAATCTTATGAATTAAATTTTTCGCAAAGATACACAAATAATTCGTAAAAAAAGTATATGTTACGTATGTAATTAGTTTTATTCAAATAATGAGGTAAAACTAAACGTATTACCATCAAACAACCCTTTATCACTGAGTTTGAGTGCAGGGATCACCAGCAATGCCATAAAGGAAAGCGTCATAAACGGTGCATCCAGCGAGGATCCCAGATTTTTGACTTTCCGGTTGATCAACTTATAGTTTTCAGCTACGGTATAACCATCTTCTGCCGACATGATTCCTGCAACGGGGAGGGGCAGAATCATCACATCATCCGCCTGTGTATCAGCCCCCTCCACACAGGCAATACCGCCTTTGGCCTCAACCAGCATATTCACAGCCCTGGCAATGGACGCATCGTCGGCACCCACCGCGATGATGTTGTGGCTATCGTGGGCAACCGTTGATGCAATGGCCCCTCTTTTCAATCCAAAGCCGGAGACAAAGTCCATGGCCGGCTCAGCCGGACTGTAGCGGTTCATGACGATCATTTTCAGAATATCCCGCTCGGGGTCACTGACAACCATGCCCTCATCAACGCTGGCAGCTACTACTTTCTTCTCCGTAATCAGCTGTCCGGCCAATGCCTGCTGAACTTTTATCCTTCCGGATACAGCTTCAATCGCCAGCATACCGGGCGTAAGTTTCAGGGCATTGAAAGCGTTGGGAGACTCCTCCTGTACCCTTTCAATCAATGATTTGCCATTCTCAGCCACCTTGATGCCATCCACAAAAGTTGCCTGAACATTGAAGTACTCAGGATGATCTATAATGATAAAATCAGCTTTATCACCGGGCTGCAACAGTCCGGCATCCAGACCATAATGCCTTACCGGGTTGAGCGTACAGGCGCGCAATACTTCCATCAATTCATAACCCGACTTCAGGGCCCTTTTGATCAGCAGATTGATATGCCCGCTGATCAGATCGTCAGGATGCTTATCGTCGGAGCAGAACATAATCATTTCCGGATAATCTTCGATCAGGCCGATCAACTCATCAAAATTCCGGGCGGCACTGCCTTCGCGGATCAGCACCTTCATTCCTGCCCTGATCTTGTCAAGGGCTTCTTCTCGCGTAAAACACTCGTGATCGGTCGAAATACCGGCGGCAGCATACCTGCGGGCATCTTCGCCCAACACTCCGGGGGCATGCCCGTCAACGGTTTTTTTGTATTTCGCGGCTGCGGCCAGCTTTGCCATCACTTCCCCATCCTGGTGAAGTACGCCCGGAAAATTCATCATCTCGGCAAGATACCGGATCTCAGGCCATGAAAGCATTTCCTCCACTTCTGCCGGACCAAGATAAGCGCCGGAAGTTTCAAATCCCGTAGCCGGCACACAGGATGGAGCGCCGAAAAAGAATCTGAAGGGCACTTTCTTACCATTGCGTATCATGAATTTTACACCCTCCATGCCGAGCACATTGGCAATCTCGTGCGGGTCCGACACCGTTGCCGTTGTGCCGTGAACCACAGCCAGGCGCGCAAACTCTGAAGGCAACAGCATGGAACTTTCAATATGCACGTGTGCATCTATCAATCCCGGTAAAATATAACGGTCTTCGGCGGATGAAACACATTCTATTGCAGCAATGCGGCCATTTTCAACGATCACTTCCCCCGGGAAAAAAGTGCCCGAAACCACATCTGCCACCTGTCCGCTTATCCTGAATGACGCTGATTTTTTTTCCATATTTACACCCGATAACCACTAATCAATTAACTACAAACCAATGCTTTCCGCTTATTCCGTTAAAAATGCATCACTGACTCCGGAAAGGGGGAGTGCTATTCTGCATCATTCAGGCTTTTATAAACCGGGATAATTTCAATATCCTGGTTACGAAGCTCTGTCCGGGCTTTTTCAAGATCGTCGGTAAAGCCGAGCAGAAACCCTCCTCCGCCTGAGCCGCAGAGTTTCAGATAGTAGGAATGCGTCTCCAGTCCATATTGCCAGATCTTCCGGAATGCCTCAGGAATCATCGGCTCGAGGTTATCATACAGAAAACGGGATAAATCACGCAGGGTATCGAAAAACCGACGGGTTTCTCCTTTTATCAGGCTTTTGATGCAGGCATCATTCAACGGGATCATTTCTTCCCTCACCCGGGTCATAAAATCATCAAGTTTACACCGGTCGAGAAATATATTGACCAGCGGGCCTGTCTTTCCGGGACTACCGGTATTAATAAGAAAAATTGCCCCTTTTTTATCGTGCTTGTTTCTGGGTATCCCTACCATACACACATCTTTGCGGTTGTGTATCAGCAATGGGTGTTTGATATAACAATTGAGGGGGTCCATTCCGGAACTGGTTCCATGGAAATAGGTTTCCATCTGGGAGAATATCTCGCGGAGTTTCAACACATCATGCTTGGGCAGGCGCCGGTTTCCCGGGATATGATCCGTTACATATCTTTCGTAAAGAGCGGCTACCAGGGCACCGGAACTACCGACCCCATATCCCTGGGGAATAGAAGATTCAAAGTACAGGCTCTCTGCTATATCCTTCTCGAAAGCATCTACATCAAAATCACACAGCAATGTGCCATTTTCCTTGAGATTCCTGAGATAAGCAGCATACTCCTTCAGCAATCGGTTCGAACTTACTGCAAAATCGTAATCCGTATACTTATCCTGCTTGATAAAACTAAGCTCCCCCCTGAAATGGGTATAGGGAATGGTGAGCCCCATGGAATCGCACAGGATGCTGTATTCGCCAAAAAGAAGGATTTTGGCATAAAAAATTCCGGTCTTGTTTTTCATCATTATCTGCAGGTTAATTGTTTAGGCCCTTCACCGACCAAATCCTCAATTACTTTATCATTGAAGCAATACGATTTAAGACTTTTGATGAGGGTAGCAACGCGTTCGGTTTCTTCTTCCGGAAAAAGCAAATGTATGTTTGGTCCTGCGTCGAGGGTAAAACAAACCTTTGCTTCCGTTTGTTTCCTGAATTCTTCTATTTTGTTGATAATCAACAATGAGTTGGGATGCATTAAGATAAACCAGGGGTCTGAAGCAAGCATCATGGCATGCAGGCTCAGGGCTTCATTTTCAACGATTCTGGCAAATACCTGCCAGTCCCCTGACTTCAGCGCAGCCAGTAATCCGGAGAGGTTTTTTCCGGCCTGGGCAAATCTTGATTCAGCAAAAGGATGGCCATTCATAAGGCCATGCCCGACACTGCTCGAAACTTTCTTTTCTCCCGGATCCACGATCAGAATAGCATCTCTCAGGCCTGAAAACAAAGGGTGAGGATCGAAATGGAGCGGTACAGCATATTCATCCGACGAGCCGGGCACATCATGATGCCTGCCCCATACAGTAATTCCTCCGTAAACAGAACGGCAGGCACTACCGGAGCCAAGGCGGGCAATGGAGGATGCTTTCTCATAAAAACCCGGAGCACCGGCTTCCTTGCCTTGAAACTGCGCCTCAAGCGCACAAAGGCAGAGCGCCAGTGCACTCATCCCCGAAGCGGAGGAGGCTATGCCGGCAGAATGCGGAAAACTGTTTCCGCTTTCTATGGAGAGTTTTACATCAGGCAGATATTGGAAATGACTGGCTACTGATTTAAGGAAAGTATTGATCCTCGATGAAAAGGGCAGATTAAGTTCCCCTTCAAACCGGAATTCCGCCTCAGGGCCTGAGCCGGGAGTATCAAGCCGGGACGCAGCCACCCGGGTCACCGTGTAGGCATTGCTCAGCGTAATGCTGAGGGACGCGTTGGCTGGCAATTGCCCGCCAAGCTTGCCCCAATACTTGATCAACGCGATGTTGGAAGGACTCTTCCAGCAAGCCGACAAACCTTCGGCCGGAATATCTTTAGTGCTGTATGTCATATCGCCGCCTTTCATTTACCGGGTGTCAGATCAGTCGATTTTACCAGACTGCGGAAGGGGAAAACAACTTCCAGCCCTTTCGCTGCAAAATACCTTTTTACATATTCATATCCTGATGCTGTTGCTGCCATAATAAAATCACCCCCCCAGGCACCGAGCGATTTAATGCTTCCCTGAAAGTCCTGAAAGAGTTGCTCTTTAATGGTAACCTGGCCCAGGACAGATGACATTATCTGCTCATGTCTGTCAATCAGGGTTGAGAACTCCTCAAAATCATTGCACCTGACAATTTTATCCGATAAGGATGTAACTTCATCCGTCTCTTTCTGAAACCCGGAAGCCTTCTTTTTTCTGAACTCATAAACTTCGCGGGAAGAATCCTGTTTACGACCCAGGTAAATCAGATACAACTGATCTGTAAATGACGGGGTAAAACTAACCTGCCTTATATCAGGAATTCCGTTGTTCAGCCTGAAAAGAACCGGCTTATCATGCAGCGCGCAGGCTACATCGTAACCTGAACCATCTGAAACGGCCCGGTGCAGGCTGAAAGCATCCACATTGGCCATCCGGGCAATCAGGGCAATCAGGGTCGAACTGCTTCCCAGGCCCCAATAGCGGTCGAAATCAAGTGTAGTTATAACCTGAATACCGTCAGCATCAGAAAGAAAACTGCGGTTAAGGGTCCTTGTTGCTTTCAATAACGCGGTAAGCCAGGCGGCCGCTTTCTCATCCGATGAGGCTATAATCTCAAGATCCGGAAGTTTAATCCTCGCTGTAAACCAGGTACCTGACGGATCCCCGGCCTCCCAGTGAAGGATACCGGGCTCAGCGCCCCGGCCAACCCGAATACTCTGGCCAACTGTTAATGGCACCGCCAATGACAACGCCCCGTACATTACAAGGTATTCACCGGTAATCAGTAATTTACCATTTGCATATCCCGAATACGGAGCTGACATAACCTAATTTTTCACGTGACCGTTTCGGATTGAACTCAGAAATCCGGCAACAGCATTATGGGAAACTTTATGATGCTTGAAATATTCCACCGCCAGCAACTTTTCACTTTCACCGGCATTGAACATATTCAGAATATTCAACAGGTGCATTTTCATATGCCCTATCTGTATTCCTTTGGTTGTCAATGATTTTATTGCGCCAAAGTTATTGGCAAGTCCGATCACTGAAGCGATCTGCATCAACTCGGGGGCGGAAGGATTGCCCAGCAGATGAAGTGAGAACCGGGCCATGGGATGCAGGGAAGTCAACCCGCCCACAGTTCCTATTGCAATCGGCAATGTAAGGCTGTAATGGAAACGGCCTCCTTCAACCTTGATTTCCGTAAGACTGCGATACTGTCCGTCGCGGGCCGCCCAGGCGTGTCCGCAGGCCTCAATGGCCCTGAAATCGTTGCCGGTGGCCAGTGCCACAGCGTCAACACCATTGAAAATTCCCTTGTTGTGGGTGGCCGCACGGTGAACATCAACCCGGGCAATCTGTACAGCCTTTTCAAATTTCCAGACAAAATCTTCCGCAGTGAGACTGTCATCGATGTCGGCAAAATCCTTGACATCACATTCCACCCAGGTTCTGACCGTACATTCCGGCGTGTAGTTAGAAAGGATGGACATGATCACCTGTAAAGGTTCTCCTTCAAAAAGACCGCTGTCATTCACAAAAGCCCTCAGTCCGGAAGCATACTCTTCGAGACAGGAGTTGATGAAATTGGCCCCCATGGAGTCGCGGGTATCAAACTTTACCGATAACTGATAGTAATCCTGAAGCTTTGAAGTCATATCAATCAACTCCATATCCAGGACACCCCCGCCCCTCTTTTGCATGTTCGCGGTAATGGGGAATGTACGCTGCAACAATTGATCCTTCAGCTGAGGGAACAATTCTTTTAACCGCCTGAAGTCTCCCTTCCAGATAAAATGAACCTGACCGTTCTTGACAGTTGACAGAATTTCGGAGTGAAAACCTCCCTTTCCGGCCCAGTATTTAGCACTGTTCGCCGCTGCAGCAATCACTGAACTCTCCTCAATCACCATCGGAACCATCATAATGTTTCCGTTGATCATCACATTGGGGGCGACGCCATAAGGAAAGAAATAATTGGTAAGGGTGTTCTCGCTGAATTCATCAAACATCTTTTGCACCGAAGCATCCTGATGCCAGAACGACTTCAGCTCTGAGATGATGTGCTCACCGTTGGGCATCTGTGCGGCAATGAATGAGAGTTTCTGGTCCTTGGTCAGCTTCGAAAAGCCGGATATAAGTTTTTTTACAATCATTGTGTACAACTTTCAGAATCAGGTTGAAATCAGCCCGAACAATCAACAAAAATATAAATAAGCGACCGTTTTGATGACATTGTAAACGTGATCTTTTCAACAGTTCCGTTCAAATAACAACATATTTAAACCGGCACTGACACAATTTGTTCAATATTCGCGCATATATATTAAACAACAAAAAATCAAAAAATCACCCTGACGGAGTTCATGACAAGGCATACAGCGATCCTGAACATATTCTGTTTACGGAAAGTTGTTTAATTATATTCTGCGATCTTTATGAACAAAAGTAAGGGTACTCCGGCAACCATTCAATCAGAAAAATGTTGTATTATTGAAGAATCATATTGCCTCTCAAACATTATGACCCTGTTTGTTAACAACGTTGAATTTCATCTCTTTGGCGGAGCAAAGGCCATAGATGCAGTAAGGGCTTATTACAGGGCCCTGGAGCATGACATTCCGCGTCCGCTTCCGGTGATATTTGATAACTTCGGAAATACCATAGAGCCTGACGGTGGACTCTCCCCGATGCAGAGAATTTATTTGGTTGAATTTCAAAATTATAACGATGAAAATGAAAGGTTTTAGCCGGATTGCACTTTTAATATTTCTGCTGACCACAAGTATAATTTCACAGGCTGTTGCCGTCAGCGACACAACCACAGTAGTGATTCTGTCGGTAAATGACATGCACGCCAAAATTGACAATTTTCCGCGGTTTAAAGCGATGGTTGACAGCATCAGGAAGGCCGAAAAATACGTGCTCCTGCTATCTGCCGGGGATATTTTCACCGGAAACCCGGTGGTTGACCAATTCCCTGAAAAAGGACAGCCCATCATAGAGCTGATGAACCGGACAGGCTTTTCTGCCAGTGCAGTGGGTAACCATGAATTTGACTACGGGCAGGAAATGCTTGCCAGGCGAATGAATGAAGCGCATTTCCCTTTCCTCAGTGCAAATATCCTGCCTGACTCATCAAGTCCTGTAAGCTTTAAACCCTATGTGATCATTACCCTTGAGAATGGCATCAGAATAGGAATCCTGAGCCTTATCCAGGTCAATGATGCCGGTCTTCCGGATACGCATCCCAGCAGATTGGAAGGACTTACTTTTCCCGACGGATTAAAAGTGGCACCGTCTTATGCATCATTGCGCGACAGTTGTGATGTCTTTATTGCACTTACGCATCTGGGCTATGAAACCGACATTGAACTGGCCGGCATCCTCCCCTCGCTCGACCTCATCCTGGGTGGGCACTCCCATACCCTGGTTAAGACCCCGGCCGTGTTTAATGACGTATTGATCATGCAGGCCGGATCGGGGCTTCGCTATTTAACCAAAACCACCCTGAAACTTTACGACAAAAAACTGGTAAGCAGGCATGCGGAAACACTCAGCATACCGGCATTTACCAAAACCGACGAAGAATTGGAACAACTGATCCTGCAATACAATGACAACAAAGAGTTGAATGAAGTGATCGGCACAGCCCTGAGCGACATCCGCGGCAGTGATGAATTAGGCAGCATGATGACGGATGCCATGGCAGCCATCGCACCGATCGAAATTGCCTTTCAGAACAATGGCGGCATACGCGTTGATAATTTCCCTGAGGGGGATATCACCATTAAAAATGTTTATCAGCTCGACCCTTTCGGGAACGAAATTATCCTTTTTTACCTGACCCCCGCCGAAATCAGATCGCTGATCCTGAATGCATATAACCGTGAACGCGCCATCGACCTTCAGACATCGGGCATCATTTATACCGTGCTCACCGATGCAGCAGGCAACGGACTTGAAGTGGAGTTCAGGCTGCCTGACGGCGCTGCACCGGATGAGGAAAAAGCATACGCCACAGGCATCAGCAGCTATATCGCCAGCAGTTATCAGTTTGACCACAAGGATGAAGGAACCTCTCTTTATACCATTACCGCGCAATCGCTGATCAATTATATCAGAAACAAAAAAGCCCTTGATTACAAGGGCGTCAAAAGAGCTTTCGTGAAATCAGCGGATTAAGCCTTTTAAGCGTCTTACCACTTTTCTTCAACCTTGATAACCGGAGGCTGCATTCCCGCTTTCAGGCTGTTTATCAATTCATTAATCTGTGTATTCACTTGTTCAAGGTAAGTGTCCCACAAGGGGGAATACATGGAGTCATTTTTATCCATCCATTTCTCAATCGGGAAACGCGACGACTGTCTCAGTGTCATATCAGTAATGGTATAACGGTATCTTCCGGGCTTAAACTCAAGTTTGAGCACATAATTAACGATGCCCGCAATCAATTTATCTCCCTCAGCATCGTTCAGAATCTCTAACCGGTGATTGATCTCTATCACCCCGCTTTCACGGTTACGCACCCTGCAGGCATCAGCCGGATTTTTATATTGTGTATTGATCCATTCGATACACCGGATATAAAGTTCATCTGCAGTTCCTGCCTGTTGAACAACTTCCTGATAGGTTATCAGTTGCGTATCCTTGTCAACCGGATAAGCGGAAACGGGTTCCTGTGCATTGACTGCTGAAAAGACAAACAGCAGACCAAATAATGATGAAAAAATAAGTTTTATCTTCATGGCAAAACCTGTTTTTAAGAGAACAACGGTTTATCTCTGATTGTGAATTATCATTACAAAGATAGGCAATAATTATTGAGGACCTGTTGAATTCGTCAGGGCATTAATGCAGAAACCCCGCTGGCGCGGGGTTCCTGTAATAGCAATAAGGGTTGAATCTTAGTACATTCCGCCCATGCCGCCCATGCCCGGATTTGGCATGGCAGGCTCTTTTTCTTCTTTGATATCGGCGAGCACGCACTCGGTAGTGAGGAGCATACCGGCAATCGAAGCGGCATTTTCCAGTGCTACGCGGGCTACCTTGGTGGGATCGATCACCCCTGCCTGGAAGAGTTTCTCGTAAACTTCAGTGCGGGCGTTAAATCCATAATCATCCTTACCTTCACGTACTTTCTGAACAATTACTGAACCTTCGAGACCAGCGTTTTCAACGATCTGACGAAGCGGTTCTTCAAGCGCACGTTTAACAATTGCAATACCGGTTTCTTCGTCTTCATTTTCGCCTTTCAGATCATCAAGCATGGGAATTGCCCTGATATAAGCGACGCCCCCACCCGGGATAATCCCTTCTTCAATGGCTGCGCGGGTTGCATGCAGTGCATCGTCGAACCGGTCTTTCTTTTCCTTCATCTCGACTTCGCTGGCAGCACCCACATAAATTACCGCAACACCACCGGCCAGTTTAGCCAGACGCTCCTGAAGCTTCTCACGGTCGTAGTCGGAAGTGGTGGTTTCAATCTGTGCCTTGATCATGGCAACACGTGCCTTGATGTTTTCAACTTCGCCGCGGCCGCTGACGATGGTAGTATTCTCTTTATCAACGGTAATCTTATCGGCCTGTCCAAGGTATGAAAGATCGGCATCTTCAAGCCTGTATCCCTTTTCCTCGGAAATAACGGTACCACCAGTCAGTACGGCGATATCCTCAAGCATTTCCTTACGGCGGTCACCGAAGCCCGGAGCCTTAACGGCAGCAATCTTCAGCGAGCCACGGATCTTGTTAACAACAAGGGTTGCCAGCGCTTCACCGTCAACATCCTCGGCAATGATCAGCAAAGGACGGCCGGTCTGAACGGTTTTTTCAAGAATCGGCAGAAAATCCTTCATTACCGAGATCTTCTTGTCATAGATCAGGATAAACGGATTTTCATATACGGCTTCCATCTTCTCGGTATCAGTAATAAAATAAGGAGAGATATATCCCCTGTCGAACTGCATACCTTCTACCACCTTAACGGTAGTTTCGATGCCTTTGGCTTCCTCAATGGTGATAACGCCTTCTTTCTTTACCTTATTCATTGCCTCGGCAATCTTTTCACCGATAAAGCTGTCGTTATTTGCTGAGATGGTTGCAACCTGGGTAATCTTTTCACTTCCTTCTTCAATCCTGATCGACTGAGCATTCAGGTATTCAACGACCTTTGCAACAGCCTTGTCAACGCCCCGTTTCAAATCCATCGGGTTGGCGCCGGCGGTAACATTTTTCATTCCGGTAGTAACGATGGATTGTGCCAGAACGGTGGCGGTTGTGGTTCCATCCCCTGCAACATCAGCGGTTTTTGAAGCCACTTCCTTAACCATCTGGGCGCCCATATTCTGGATGCCGTCCTTTAATTCCACTTCTTTTGCTACGGTAACACCGTCCTTGGTAACAACGGGTGCACCATAAGCTTTGTCAATGATCACATTACGACCTTTGGGCCCGAGGGTAACCTTTACTGCATTGGCCAGCGCGTCAACACCTTTTTTCAGTTCTTCGCGGGCCTCAATATTGAAAATAATCTGCTTTGCCATTGTTTGATATTTTTAAATTAACTCTCCGATTGATTAAATGATTGCAACAATATCCGATTCGCGCATGATGAGGTAGTCGTTCCCATCAACGGTAATTTCGGTACCTGCATACTTTCCGTAAAGAACAAGATCCCCGACTTTCACTGTAAGCGGTTCATCTTTCTTGCCAGTCCCCACTGCCACAACAGTCCCGCGCTGGGGCTTTTCCTTTGCGGTATCAGGGATAATAATACCACCGGCGGTTTTCTGTTCTGCTTCTGCCGGCTTTATCAGAACACGGTCAGCTAATGGTCTTACATTCACTTGTGTCATTGCTGTTATTTTTTAAGGTTACACATTAACATGTTTGCAACGCCTGTTGACATAATTTGTGCCAAAGTATTCCCTTCCGCTTTTTTCCCTTATCCGTTTGGCGGAATAAGAAAGGTTTTATGGCTGATTTTCAACACAAACAGTGAATTTCCCTGTTTTTAGGCAGGGATATACACAGAAGATAATTCTTCATAGCCCCAAAAAAAATGTCAGATTGCAATGACAATCTGACATTTTTCATCGAAAGGTTTTTGACGCTTATTCAGCAGGAGGAGCCTGAAAATCTTCAACCGGAGCGGATTGCTCGTTGATCAGCTGGCGCAGTTCAGTATCGGTGGTACGTGAAACATTGACATTGCGGGGTATTACAAAGATAGAGAAAAGACTCAGAACCAGCAGGATAATAGCCAGCGTCCAGGTTGTTTTCTCAAGAAAGTCAGCAGTTTTCCGAACACCCATAAACTGGTTTGATGAGGCGAAATTGGAGGCAAGTCCCCCGCCCTTTGAATTCTGAACCAGTACTACAAGACTCAGTAACACACAAGCGATGAGGATAAGCACCGAAACTAAAATATAAGCTCCCATTGTAAGTTTGTATTATTAACGTTAAATTCAACCGTTTGACAGGTTTTCCTGTATTTTCTCAATTTGGGCTGCAAAGTAAGCACTTTTTTCCGGATTATTCAAACTTAATTTACGATATATTTTTATCGCCTTTTCCGGATTTCCCTGCTGCAGCTGAATACGGGCAAGTGTCTCTGAAACAATATCTTCATGATCAACAGAACTTTGCCGTGCCTTATCCACAGGATTGAAAAATTCTTTCTTTGGCTGGCTGATCCTGGGCTGGTTACGGATAAACCGGTCTATCAATTCGCTGTTGCCTGACGAAGCCAGTGTATATCCACGCCCGGTTCCGGTGCCTGAGGGTCTGTCCGGACCGGACTGTCCGGTTTCGCGTTCCATCTCCTTTTCAAGATCATACACATTCATTTCCATCCCTGCCAGCAGAAGATCATCAGGAAACTTTTCCTCATCCTGTGACCCAAGCACATCAGCGCCATATAATTGCGCTTCCTCATCAGTAATATCCTTTGCAAAAGCGCTCTTCTGTTCCGTAAGATCCTTCCGGCCACCTTCAATATCCGGAGATGAATCCTGGGCGGATTTATCGCGCGCGCCTGATGCTATTTCGGCCAGGCGACGGGCAACAATCTGCTGAAGATGGCGCAGATGAGCTTCCTCATCGTCAGGCGCTGGCAGACTTTTAGCTTCCGCCGGAACCTGTGCCATCTTCTCATCAGGTGTTTCAGCAACCGGTGCAGCTATATTTCCTTCTGCTTCACTGTCATGCAGCTCCTCCAAAGGAATTTCCCTGGGCGATTCCGGGGTAGCTTCTGCCTGTACCGGCATTTCAACAGTTAAAGCTTCACCAGGCATTTCCGCATGCGCCGACTCAATGTGCGCAGCTGAAGTTGCAACGTCTTGCTGCAGAACGGCTGCTTCCGTCACCCGGTGAATCAGCCTTCTCAGTATGCCGCGGTCACCGGCATAGGCAGCCGCGATTTTTAACTGCGAATTATACCTGATACTTTCCGTTTTCCGCAGATTCGCGACCAGCATCATCTGGGCGATCTGAAAATAAGGCATTTCACGCGCAAGCTGCTCCATTGCCGGGAGGCTTTCATGATCCAGCAGCGCCGGATCAGCCAGGAATGACTCGAACAGGGAAAGCCTCATGCTTGTTACCAATTTACTACAGCCTTGTTAAAAATATCTTCAACCAGCGCTTCGGTGATCTTGCTGATCAGGTCGGCTTCCACCGCGTTCAGGTTGAGGCTGCTGCTGTAGTCCTCAAAACGGGTGAAGTTGGTTTCAAAATTATCCTTTGCGTTGAACTTGTTGGTATACCTGACATTGACCGTAACTTTCAGACGTATCAGCGCCGCTGTCTGCTGACCGGTGATCGCGACCGGTTCTGTTGAATACCCGGTGATCTCGCCTTCAAAATGCAAATCACCTCCCCTGGGGATCAGGGCAAGGTTGGTTTGTGAGGCAAACCTGTCGCGCAAGGCATCAGTAAATGTCTGACTCAGACTTGGTTGTACAAGTTCAGCTTTATTCGGGAACTGTGATATTGAAACTGTTTTAGCTTCAGGAGGGATTGATGCCCCGGTAAACGAGTAGACACCGCATGAATGAAACGCCGTGACCGTTACTGCAAGCATCAGGTAAACCGCCGATCTCCTTATTATCTGAAACATATCAATCAAATTAACGGATGTCGTATTCCTTTATTTTACGGTAAAGCGTCCTTTCGGAAATCCCCAGTTCCTTTGCGGCATTCTTTCGCTTACCGCCATGCTTTTCAATGGCCTTGCGGATCATGTCGATTTCCTTCTTCTGAAGTGAAAGGGATTCATCCATAACCTCCGGGGCGTAGAAGGTATCAAGCACTATCGGCTCAGTATGGGGATCAGCCTCCTCTTCGTGCAACCGTTGTCCTGCCTTGTCAATTTCCTTGTAAAGCTGGGTGATGATCGGCTGATGCTCGCGCTTAAGCTCATGACTGATCTCCCCCTGGTCAATGATATCAACAACAAGCTTTTTCAGTTCATTGATATCGCGCTTCATGTCAAACAGCACTTTGTAGAGCAATTCACGTTCCGAGAAATCCCCGCCCTGAGGCTCCTTACCATACAGCACAGGGAGGTCCCTGTTCTCTGATGGCAGATACTTCTGCAGAATCGCGCCGGTAATCAGTCGGCTTTGCTCAATGATTGAGATCTGCTCGGTAATATTCTTCAGCTGGCGGATATTTCCCTGCCAGCGGTAATTCATCAGCATCTGCCTGGCCGAATCATCAAGTTCCAGGGCAGGCATCCGGTATTTTTCAGCAAAATCAGCAGCGAATTTCCTGAACAGCAATACCACGTCTTCCTTCCGCTCACGCAGGGGCGGAATAAAAACCGGCACAGTATTCAGCCTGTAGTAAAGGTCCTGCCTGAACCTGCCTTTACTGATGGCATCGGGAATATCAACATTGGTGGCAGCCACAACCCTGACATCAGTCTTTATCACCTTCGAAGAACCAACTTTGATAAATTCTCCGGTTTCAAGCACACGCAACAGACGCACCTGCGTCGAAAGAGGCAGCTCGGCAACTTCATCCAGAAAAATGGTTCCCCCGTTTACAACTTCAAAATATCCCTTGCGGGATTCATGGGCTCCTGTAAACGACCCCTTTTCATGTCCAAACAATTCAGAATCAATGGTTCCCTCCGGAATAGCGCCGCAGTTAACGGCGATATAAGGGCCATGTTTACGCGCACTCAGATTGTGAATGATCTGAGGAAAGACCTCTTTTCCTACCCCGCTCTCGCCGTTTATCAGCACGGTAATGTCAGTACCGGCGACCTGCCTGGCTATATCAATGGCCCGGTCGAGCAAAGGTGAATGACCGATAATTCCGAACCGTTGTTTGATAGACTGTATATCCATTCTTTTTTAACCTCTTGTATATTCCATGCAAAGTTAGCAATTCACAGGCACCGGATTCCAATTATCCCGTAAAAAACTGACATTTTGTCAATAAAGATCAGCTTATGCGGCAGCCGTGCGGCCGGAGCTGACAGCAGC